>Ga0307507_10007553_pt1 | contig 15686 bp, 21 predicted proteins | sample 7_EM_MG_FD_207223 | JGI IMG/M metagenome (GOLD analysis project Ga0307507, IMG submission 207223) | Populus trichocarpa ectomycorrhiza microbial communities from riparian zone in the Pacific Northwest, United States - 7_EM | ecosystem: Host-associated > Plants > Roots > Unclassified | place... | reverse complement strand
TCGACGTCCTCTGGTTCTCATGGGGGTTGTCCTCGGTTGCGTCGGTCAGAGACTTTATAGGGTTCGAGTAGCGAGACGTGAAATACCGGGTGGATTTTCCAGCGAGCCAGGATATCGAGTTTGAACTCCCGATTCCCTTTTTTCTCTTGGACTTTAAAAGGTCTGTACAATCGTGGGGGGAACTTTCCTGTAGGTCGTTTGCTCTTAATGTTTTTTGCGTTCAACATTACCAAGTCACTTCCCTGGATGTCGGGCTGTGGTGTCGCTTTCTGGTCGTCGTATTTCTTCATGGCCTCTCTCGTCTGCTCGAGGGTTGTCCTCGCCTTCTCCTGCACTGTTTTCATCCAATGTGTATACATTGTGGCTCCTGGGTTTTGAGCCTCTCTCTCCTTCATCCAGTGCGTCTGTGGATGGAATCCGTAATTGGCGAAAAGGGGTCAATTTATGTTCACTTGCTTTGGAATTATTGTGGGCGTATTCGGCCAACGGTAGCATCTGAAACCAGTCGTTTTTGTCATTGTTGACGAAGTTACGAAGGTAACCTTCGAGCACTTGCCTGGTTCTTTCGGTCTGTCCGTCTGTTTGTGGGTGATAGACCGTTGACATTCGCTGCTTAATTCCTAATGCTTTGCACAATGATTCCCAAAATTCGCCCCAAAACTTTGGGTCCATGTCCGAGACGATTGCGGAGGCGAGTCCGTCAAGTTTCCAAACTTCCTTAAGGAAGGTATCCGCCACCTCTTTTTGCCGTCGCATTTGTCGCAAAGCCAATAAAATGCGCCATTTTTGGCAAAACGATCCACTACTACCATGATTTGGGTCTGTCCTTGGGACTCAGGTAATTGGGTAATGAAATCCACTGAGATCGAGGTCCATGCTGCGTAGGGTACTTCTAATGGTTGGAGTAATCCATACTTTCCGTGTCGTGGATCTTTGTTATGTTCACATTCGTAGCACGATCGCACATATTCGTTTATCCATTCGCTGAGTTTTTCCCAATGGAAGTTCCTTGTAACCAATTCAATGGTTTTTTCTTTCCCGCAGTGTCCGGCTATCCTGGAGTCATGACATCCTTTCGCGATCTCGATTAAGAGTTCTTCTTTTGACGTAATGAATCGTCTACCCTTGTAATACAGTAGTCAATCTTCCAGTTCCCAGCGCTTTGGGAGTGTGTCCCGTCTTTCCTTTAACTGACTTAACTCCTCTTTGCGTGCCGTCCAAGTGTCGTCCTCTTTTCCTGCCGCTCTTATTCTGTCCAGGAATGAGTCGTCCATGCTTTGCATTTGTATTGCTGCAATCATGGCACTAGACAGGATTGTGACCTTGTCTCGTAGGCTAGCGTGTGTGGGAATATCTTCCTCGTCAAAGTATGAGTTGTCCTGAAGGTTTGGATTTAGGAAACACATTTTGACTTTGAGTTCTTCACACTTAATTAGCTGTTTGGGACCGATATCGCTTGAGCCAAATCCACGAGTTCCCCTTTCTGTGTCTTCCAGATTATCGATTGCCATGGCATCGGGTATTTGTATTTTTTCCACCATTACTTGTGCAATACGGTCGCCTGCCTTGAACTCGTAACTGGTATTCCCATTGTTCCGTAAAATTACATCTACTTCGCCGGTGTAATCTGCATCTATTACCCCGCCGCCCACTACAATTCCATGTTTGCTCGCCATGCCGCTGCTTGCTGCCAGCCTGCCATATGTTCCGCTGGGCAGGCCTATTGCAATCCCGGTCTCCACTAACATCTGTCTTTAGGCTGGTATGGTGCCATCCTTTACGGAGTAAATGTCATATCCTGCTGCAATCCTGGAACCTTTTGTCGGACCTATCGCATTTTGTTGCAGCATTTTTATTCTGAGCCGGTTTGTTGTTCGCTTTTTTCCTTCCACAAGGCTGACCTGAATTCGCTCCTTTTTGTGGGAAAGCGAAACTTCGAAATGTTCCTGTTTCAAAATTTTCTTTTTGTGATGCGTAGCTCCCTCCTCCGGGCGGTACTCCAGCCGCCGGCTTAATGTGTCAGGTTAGCCCCCTCTGCTGCCTGGGTGGTATACTATTTTAAAATTGAAATTGGCTAGCAATTGCGCCTATCGGATCTGTAGGGGGTTCCAGACCTGAGTAGTGAGGAAGGATTGCAGGTTCTGGTGGTTGGTGTATACCGTCACCGGATCGTCCGCTCCCAATAGGTAATGTTTCCATCCGCGGAATGCCTCCAGAATTGCCAATAATTCTTTATTGTGGATTTCGTAATTCCATTCGGCATCATTTAGCTTTCGTGAGTGGAATGTTATGGGATGTAATCCTTTTGCCAAGTACTGGGAAAGGATACAGCCTAGCACAAAGTGACTAGCGTCCGTCTCGATCACCGTTTTCTGGTCGGGGTAAAAGTGTGCTAGAATAGGGGCTGAGGTAAATCTCCGCTTACATTCCTCGAAGGCCTTGTCCTGTTCTCCTCCCCAAAACCATAAATGTTTTCATCCCTTGGTTTTCAATGGGTCGGTAATTGGTTTGCAAACTTTTGAGAAGTTTTCTATGAAGCGTCGATTCAAATTTGGGAAGCCAGAAAGATTTGTACGTCTTTTACAGACCGTGGGGCTTTCCAATTGAGGATACTTTCAACCTTTTTTTCGCTCCTAGTGACACGGCTTTTTCCAATGTTGTATCCGAGAAAATGGACTGTATCGACATGGAACCCAGATTTCTTTGAGGATACGGCGAGGTCATGGCGTTCTAGCCTGGCTAGTACTTGTTTGACCAGAGCCTCGTGTTCTTCCATTGTCTTTGAGTAAATTAGGATATCATCCAGATATACTACACCTATGTGATCCAAGACTTCTCATAGAATAGTGTTCATCATGGCCTGGAACATGGCGGGTAGGTTGACCAACCCAAATGGCATTACTTTATATTCGTAATGTCCGTGTCGGGTGCGGAAAGCGGTTTTCCATTCATTTCCTTTTTTGATCCTAATCAAATGGTAACCGTCTTTTAGGTCTAGTTTGGTGAAAATGATCGCGCCTGCTACTCTCTCCCTTAATTCGGTCATGAGCGGTAAAGCGTATTTGTTGAGGATGGTTAACTGGTTTAGTTGACTGTAGTCCACGCATAATCGTAGTCTTCTGTCTGGTTTTGGGACAAACAGGATTGGTGCCCCTGCCGGATATTTGCTATGAACTATTTTCCCTTCGGCTAACATTTTGTGAAGATATTTCTGTAGTTCTTCTAATTGGTATGCCGACATTGGGTATATCGGTCCCCAGGGTGGAGTGGCTCCGTCCTTGAGGTTGATCGCATGGTTGAAGGTTCGCTTGGGAGCCAGCATTTCTGCTTTTTCATTCTCCAACAATTCCTTGTATTGCCAATACCGCTTTGGTAATCCTTCTAATTGTACTTCCTCCTGCCTTGTTGATCCGATCCTTCCTATGATTCTGGCCTCTTCATCGAAAGCCACCATCTCGTCCGATTCAAACATGTCGGCAATGCCTTCATCTTATACATGTTCCACACATTTGGCGTGTTCAAAACACCATTTCTCCGGGTTTTCGATATTATGTATTGGATGTTCGTGGTCCCACCACCCGACAGGTATGATCATATTATATTTGCCTGTGTCTGCAATCTCGCAGGAGAGCATATTTGTATGGCCATTGGTCCCGATTTCCAATTGGATCGGGTGTGAATAGTATTTTCCCCCTGGGGAGGATACTTCGCCATTGAACGCGGGTATTTTAACCGTGTCCTCTCTTATTTCGTGAGGTACTTTGAGAGTACGTGCGGTATTTTGGTTGAGGAGGAATATGTTCGAGCCAGTGTCTAGTAAGACTCTAATTTTATGCCATTTGTCTGATATGACTAGGATGGCATGTCCTTCACGGCACTCGTAGTGCTGTGGATTTGGTTTGCATTTTCTTTGCTTGGGGCCGGGGCCTTGTGTCTCATAAGCTCTCTTCATTGTGGTCACTTTTTTGAGTTTGTTACCGCGCCTGCGCAGTTTCGGCTCATGACGCCTCCTCAGACAAACTGCTTTTTCCTCTCACCAAATATTTTTGAAAATATAAACTAGTTTGATGATGGTTGGGGGTTTCCGAGGGTAGGACTTTTTGGTGGAAGGTAAAATCCTATCTTGTTTGTACATTGGGCAGCCCACTACTAGCGCTCTTTATTCCCTGCCGAGGGATTCCCATATACCAGGGGTAATTCGTCTGATACTTTGTGCTTTGCGGCTCGGATGCGTCTTCCGTTCTGACTGACTTATTAACACCTCTTGGTAGTTACGAGAAGTTTACAGTACCTATCGCCTAATTCCTCCAGCCCGAGCTGAAGTTTCCTCATGAGGTGGGTAGCGGTTATGTGTGTGCAATAAAGGTGCCCAACTACTATGAGAGAAATCTTGAGGTCGCGCGCTTTGTCCGACATGACAACCAAATGAGGTGTCTTGTTATCTAGTAGTGCGACCCATAGCACTCGTGGATTATTTTTCGTCGTCAGAGTCTTTTCTTTTAATCGTTTTCGATTGTGTCCTTCAAGACTTGCCTCTGGGGACGATTACGCTGGTGTCACTCTCGTCTGATGCCAGCTTCTCACTCATCGCCTTGGCTCGAGTTCCATACTTGGCTCTTTTCTTGCGGCCCTTTATGTCCTCTTAGGTTTTCTACTAACCGGCGTTAGTCCTAGGAGTCCCCCCAACAAGTGGAGCCATTTTCGGGTCGTGTTGCTCAAGGTGGATTCCTTCCCTCCTTTCTCGATTTTATCTGTGATATAGGCTTCTGAATGTCTTCGCCGTACAACACACAGGTGCTACCAGTTTCCCAGTTGGAACTTATCACGCTTTTGGGATCGATGCACTCCAAGGGTATGAGCTGACCAGTTCACTTGAAATTATTTCGGTTCCAGGTTCGATGGCCGGACTACCCACCTACCGTCGCCAGTGCTGCCAATGAGCATCATAGCTCCTCATCTTCCATAAAGGTCCATGGTAGTGGCCTTTGGCTCGCTTGTCGCGAGGTTTCTCCACGGCTATCCTCAGCCACGGCGGCTATCCTCGGCTTTCTGGCTTAGGGTGGTTCGATCTTCCACCCAGTAATTTGAACGATTTCCTTTGGATGGTACTGACTGGAATTTCTTTCTGACAGTGCTTCCATCCGTGGTTTGTGAGGGTAGATCTAGTGCATTGCCCTTTTGCCTTTCGTTGGTCGACTATTTTCTGGTGAATACCGGTGTGTGTGTCGGCCCAAACTCGATACAGGATATTCTGCCTGGGTGCCGCCTTTCCTTTGTCCACCTTCTCCTCCTTTTTCTTCGCCTGGTATACCCTTTTCTCCATAGCGGTATACTTTGATTTTTTCGTTGTCTTTGCCGTTGTTGGCTCGTCACGTTTCCTTTTCCCACTTGAATTTGACCCTGAGAAATCATTGTCCTTAAGCCTTTTTCCTTCCTGGAAGTGTTGTTCATCACGAAACGCTTGTCGGAGAGCTTCTATCCAATCTCTGTCATTGGCGTATTCTTGATGCATTGACATTTGCCGTACAGCTTCATCCGGTATTTGGTCTCTGATTAATTTTCTGAAAGCGATTCCAGCAACTTTTGCTTTGACATTCCAATTTTAGAATTCCAATAGAAATTGGTTAATGTTGTTCTTGTATTGGACTTTCAATATTTCTCGTAGGGCTTTTTCTTCTTCATGGGTGGGACCGAATCGGCGTATGGCTTGTTCGGCAAAGACATCCCATAACTCGTAACCTTCCTGTCGTAAGTGGCCTAATTCGCCGGTCATTTGGTTCCCGTAGGTCATGGCAAAGGAGGCTAGTTGTGATCCTTTTAATTTGGACAAGGCGTATTTAATACGGTCCGCCTCCTTCTGCCACTGGTATGGGTTTCGATCAAAAAAATCCTTGCACGTAGTTTGCCACAACCGAATATCTTGGTGTTTGGCATGTTCGTATTCTGATAGAGGTTGAGCTGGACCTTTCGTGGTTCCTCCTATGGCTTTTCCTAAGGCTCTGGAAAACCTTATTTCGTCCTCTGTAGCTTCTCCGTATTTTCCGTCACCAGTTTTTTCCTTCTCTGCAGCTTGCTTATTTGGTTTGTAGGGTCTCTCATCCCGCCTTCCTCGTCTTTCATCGTCACTTTCTCCTCCTTCACTATCTTCAGGATCAGGGGGGCCTCCTGCAGCCCCGTGCATTGTGGGGGGTGGTCGTCCTCCACCTCCGCCTCCTGTCGCCCTTGCACTTGATTCCGGAGTTGGGTTTGAACCTTTGCCTTTCACTTGGCCTATCAACCAGGTAACCGCCGCAGTTAACTCAGCTATGTGGCTTTCTTGTCTTTCTCTGGCTTCTTTGCTTGCCTCCAACTCAGCCATCATAGCATTGAGTATTCATTCATGGTTCTGTAGTTCTCGTTGATGTTGGGCTTTCGTGTCCAGGAGCTCTCGTGCTAACTCTGCATCCCTGCCCATTGCCGCCGCTCCCTCGGCTTGTATAGTGTGGTGGAGTTGTGATATAACCTGTTCGTGTCGGGTTTGACGGTTATCTTGTCCGTCCTTCCTTCCACCGACCCTTTTGAGCAGGTCTTGTAACCCTTTTGTCGCTGCTTCCACCTGTACCATGCTGATATCTATTTGTTCCAGCTCTGTCCCTATGTATCTGGCGCCCCTCATTATGTCTCCTTTGACTTTGCGCAGTTCCGGTACCAAATGTTGGATTTGGGGTGGGAGGGACTGGAATGCTAGGTGTTCCTGATCGACACTTTGGACTATGTTGTCCTCGGACAGGTGTAGACTTCGGTTGATATGGTTGAGTCGTCTGGACATCTCAGGAGATAATATCGGTCCTGCTGGTGTCTGAGACTGTTGGGACTGGGACCGTCTCATTGCGGCTCGCAGGAAGAGCCCGGGGGGTAGGCTGGGAGATATTATAGTATCGGTGGATCTAGCGCTCCTTGCCTCTTGCGATGTTCCAGTTGGAGCTTGGGACTGAGAGAGTTCGTCGGTCTCCATGGGATCTGGTCCTGCTCCCTCGGGATTAGACCTCGACATTTTGAAGTAGGAAAGTGGTTCTTATCCTTCTAGTGACAAAAACGAGTTTGATTGAGTTGCGATTCGTATTTGTAAGTCATATCGCTCGTGTGTCTCGGTAACGTAGACAATAACAATATACTGTTATGGGGGTAGTAATATTCTAAGAACAAGCGAATATACTAGGCCCAGTTGTTGGTAATACGGAGAATACGTCTAGGGAGATGAGACTCAAGAGTAAAATGGAAGGAAGGTAGAACGATCAATATCTTTAACGTGTATATATTGTTAAGATCTCTTCTCCGTCGCTTGATGATGGTAGCAGCTACGAAGAGACCTCGATATTTATATTCCGCATCTGGGTGTTCGCGGGCTACATAATCTCTTCCTATAACTAAGTATCTTTCTTTCACCTAGCTCGACTTCTTTGAAGAGGGAGCCCGACTTGACCCTGAACATCCGTCATCTTTCTACTCTTGTTTGCGCAACTTATTGCCACGTATGCCTCTCTCATGGGGAGGGTGTGGTGCCCATCCACCTAGATGGCTATACCACCATGTATCCATTGCTAAATAGATTTACGAATAATCTTTATCTGTTGATTCGCATTCGCATGTCAGACAATTATTCGCTGGGATAGAAGATGGCCAATCCTCATATTGTTGGCTCGGTTTCGCCTTGGTCTGCAGGAGGCATTCTTTCGTCTTAACTGGCATCTCACAACTCTTTCCTATCGATCGAACCAATGGTTATGACAATAGTTATCGGTCTCTGGCCAACAACCTCTTTGGGAGTTCCCCAACTCCCTTTCCAAGCATTGTGTATTCCGACTGGTTACTGGGCGTCTTTCCAGACCGAGGAAGTGTAACTAAGATAGATACGTCCCGTGAGTTTGTATCCACTTTCCGATACCCAATCGTCTGGTTGTCATAACTCTGCGCCGTGTTGTCCGATTGAGATGCTTTCACTTGCATGAGGCGCTATGAGGTCTCCTCTCATATATCCTGTGAACAGGAACCGGTCGGATGGCCGGCCGCGATGTCTACAGTGTTGTAAGCAGGGTCTTCTTGACTCATATCTTTGGTCAAGGGACCCAACTTCCTCCCCAACCAATGGCAACCTACTGTCCCAACGTCCGCGCTGGAGGCGGGTGTTGCAAAGTCTTTTTTAGAGGTTTCGTGCGTGAAGGTGGCGTAACTTGACCCTCTTATCCATCTGGGAGGTCTGTGCCTAACTTTTTCGGCCGACCCACACACCGGTATCGACCAAAAAATAGTGGACCAACGAAAAGCCAAGGGGCAATGTACTAGATGCACCCTAACAAACCACTGATGGAAGCACTTCAGAAAGAAATTGGAGTCAGCACCATCCAAAGGAAATCGTTCAAGTTCACTCAGAGGAAGATTGAACCACCCAAAGCCTAGAAAGCCAAGGGTAGCCGCCGTGGCTGAGGATAGCCGTGGAGAAAACTCGCAACAAGCGAGACAAATGCTACTAGCATGGACCTTCATGGAAGATGATGAGCTAGAACGCTCCTTGGCACCACAGACGACGGCATGAGGGTCGTCCAGCCATCGAACCGGCAATCGAAATAATCTGCAGTGAACTCTTCAGCTCATGCCCTGTGAGTGCATCGCTCTGAAAAGCGTGATAAATTCCGCCTTGGAGTCAGGTAGCACCTGGGTGATGTACGGCGAAGAGGTTCAAAAAGTCTATATCCCAGATCAAACTCGAGACAGCAGCGAAGGAACCCACCAGGAGCAACACGACCCGAAAACGGCTCCACTTGTTGGGGGGACTCCTAGGACTAACAACGGTTAGTAGAAAAGCTAAGAGGACACAAAGACATCAAGAAAGGACCCAAGTGCGGAACTCGCGCCAAGGTGATGAGTGAGAAACTGGAATTAGACGAGAGTGAGACCAGCGTAATCGTCCCCAGAGGCAGGTCTTAAAGTACACAATCGAAAACGAGTAAAAGAACACAGTCTCACGAGGAAAAACAACCCACGAGTGCTCTGGGTCGCACAGCACGATAACAAGATACAATATTTGGCTGTCATGTCGGACGAAGCGCGCGACTTCAAGATTCCTCTCATAATTGTTAGGCACCCTCATTGCACACACAGAACCGCTACCCACCTCATTAAGAAACTTCAGCTCGGACTGGCAGAAGTAGACGATTGGTGCGGTAGACTCATCGTAACGACCGAGAAGTGTGGATAAGTCGGTCACAATGGAACGGCGCATCCAAGCCGCAAAAGCACTAAACATCAGAGGAACTACCCCTGGTAGATCGGAATCCCTCGGCAAGGAATGAAGACCGCTAGTAGAGGGCTGCCCGATACACAAACAGACAAGATTTTACCTTTCACGAAAAAATGCTACCCTCGGAACTCCCCAACCATCATCAAACTGTTTTATATTTTCAAAAATAGTTGGTGAAAGGAAAAAGCAGTTTGTCTGAGGAGGCTTCATGAGCCGAAACTGGGCAGGCGCAGTAACAAACCCAAAAAGTTACCACAATGAACCGAGCTTATGAAACCTGAGGCTCCGGCCCCAAACGAACAAAAAACAAACCAAATCCACAGAACTACGAGTGCCGTGAAGGAAATCCCATCCTAGTCATATCAGACAAACGGCCTAAAATTAGGGTTTTACTAGACTCTGGCTCTGAGATATTCCTCCTAAACCAAAACACTGCACGCACCCTCAAAGTACCTTACAAAATAAGAGAAAAACCACTGAAAATGACCGCATTTAATGGCGAAGTATCCTCCACGGGAGGAAAATACTATTCCCATCCGTTTCAACTCGAAATTGGTACCAACGGCCATACAACTATGGTCTCCTGCGAGATTGCGGACGCGGGCAAATATGATATGATCATACCTTTCGGGTGGTGGCACCGCAAACATCTAATAAAAAATATCGAAAACCCGGAGAAATGGTGTTTTGAACACTCCAAATGTGTGAAACATATACAAGATGAAGGCATTGCCGACATGTTTGAATGGAACGAGACGCTAGCTTTCGATGAAGAAGGCAGAATGATAGGAAGGAGCAGATCCACAAGGCAGGAGGAAGTACAACTAGATGGATTGCCAAAGCCGTATTGGCAGTACAAGGAATTGTTTGAGAATGAAAAAGCAGAAATGCTGGCTCCTACGCGAACCTTCGACGATGCGATTGACCTCAAAGACGGAGCGACTCCACCCTGGGGACCTATATACCCAATGTCGGCTTACCACTTAGAAGAACTAAACAAATATCTTCACACAATGTTAGCCGAAGGGATAATAGTTCATAGCAAATCCCTGGCAGGCGCACCAATCCTTTTTGTTCCCAAACCTCATGGAAGACTACGATTGTGCGTAGACTACCGTTAATTAATCAAGTTAACCACACTCAACAAATACCCTTTACTACTCATGACCGAACTGGGGGAGAGAGTAGCCGGTGTGACCATCTTCACCAAACTAGACCTAAAAGACGGTTTCCATTTGATTCGGATCTAAAACGGAGATTAATGGAAAACCGCTTTCCATACCTGATACGGACATTACGAATATATGTAATGCCATTTGGGTGGGTCAAAGCACCGGCGACGTTCCAGGCCATGATGAACACTATCCTATGAGAATTCTTGGATCACGGAGTAGTAGTATATTTGGATGACATCCTAATAGACTCAAAGACAATGGAAGAACACGAGGCTCTGGTCAAACAAGCACTAGCCAGGCTACAATGCCATGACCTCGCAATATCCTTAATCAAATCCGTGTTTCATGTCGATACAGTCGAATTCCTAGGATATATCGTGGGAAACAGCGGCGTCACCATGAGCGAAAAGAAGGTTGATAGTATCCTCAATTGGAGAGCCCCACGGTCGGTCAAACATGTACAACTCTTTATTGGTTTTGCAAATTTCTACCGACGCTTCATTGAAAACTTCTCAAAAGTTTGCAAACCAATTAGAAACAAGTTGAAAACCAAGGGAGGGAGACATTTATGGGTTTGGTGAGAAGAACAGGACAAAGCCTTTGAGGAACTTAAGCGAAGATTTACCTCAGCCCCCATTCTAGCACATTTTTACCCGGACCGAAAAACCGTGATCGAGACGGACGCCCTTGACTTTGCACTAGGCTGTATCCTGTCCCAGTACTTGGTAAAAGGATTGCACCGCGTTGCATTCCACTCACGAAAGTTAAACGATGCCGAACGGAACTACCAAATTCATGATAAAGAGTTATTGGCAATCCTAAAAGCATTCCGCGCGTAGAAACCCAACCTATTGTGAGCGGCCAATCCGGTGACGGTATAAAGGGACTAACAGAACCTGCAATACTTTCTCACGACCAAAGTCTGGAACCCGCGCCAGATTCGCTAGGCTCAATGGCTAGCCAATTTCAATTTTGAAATAGTATACTGCCCGGGCAGCAGAGGGGGCAAGCCTGATGCACTAAGCCTGCGGCCGGAGTCCCGCCATGAGGAGGGAGCTACGCATCGCGAAAAAACAATTTTGAAACTGGAACATTTTGCAGTTTCACTTTGCCACAAAAAGGACCGAATTCAGGTCAGCCTTGTGGAAGGAAAAAAGCGGACAACAAACAGGCTCAGAGTAAAAAGACTACAACAAAATGCGATGGTGCCAACAAAAGGTTCCAGGATGGCAGCAGGACATGACATTTACGGCTTAAAGAATGGCACCATACCAGCCGAAAGACAAATGTTAGTGGATACCAGAATTGCAATAGGACTGCCTGGAGGAACACATGGCAGGGTGGCAGCAAGAAGTGACATGCCAAGCAAACATGGAATAGCAGTGGGCGGCAGGGTAATAGATGCGGATTACACTGGCGAAGTTAAAGTGATTTTGCTGAACCATGGGAATACCTGTTACGAGTTCAAGGCAGGCGACCGTATCGCACAGCTAATTCTGGAAAAAATACAAACACACGATGACATGGAAATCGATAATCTGGAAGACACAGCCAGGTGAACTCAGGGCTTCAGCTCAAGCGACATCGGTCTCAAACAGCTAATGATGTCTGAAGGACTTAAGGTAAAAATTTGCTTCCTAAATCCAGACCCTCAGAACAACTCATACTTTGACGAAGAAGATATTCACACACACGCTAGCCTAAAAGAAAAGATAACAATGCTGTCCAGTGCCATAATTGCCACAATAGAAATGGAGACCATGGATGACTCATTCCTGGACAGAATAAGAGCGGCAGGAAAAGAGGACCACACTTGGACGGCACGCAAAGGGGAGTTAAGTCAGTTCAAGGAAGAACGGGAAACACTACCGAAGCGGTGGGAACTGAAAGATGGACTACTGTATTACAAGGGTAAACTATTCATTCCTTCAAAAGAAGAACTCTTAACCGAGATCGCGAAAGGATGTCAGGACTCCAAGGTAGCCGGACACTTCGGGCAAGAAAAATCCACTGAATTGCGTACAAGGAACTTCCAATGGGAAAAACTCACCGAATGGATAAACAACTATGTCTGATCGTGCGACGAATGTCAACATAACAAATCTCGACGTCACGCGAAGTATGGCTTACTCCAACCATTAGAAGTACTCTACGCAGCATGGACCTCAATCTCAGTGGATTTCATCACCCAATTACCCGAGTCCCAAGGACAAACCAAGATCATGGTAGTAGTGTATCGTCTTACAAAAATAGGACCCTTTATCGGCTTAGCGACAAATGGCACTGCAAAGGATGTCGAGGATACATTCCTGAAGGAAGTTTGGAAGCTTCACGGACATCCCTCTGAAATCGTTGGGGACATGGACGCAAAGCTTTCTGCCGAATTTTGGGAATCATTGTGCAAAGCATTAGGAATTGAACAGCGAATGTTGCCGGCGTATCACGCAAAGATGGACCGGCAAACCAAAAGAACCAACCAAGTTCTAGAAGGTTCCCTTCGAAACTTGGTCAACTATAACCAAAACGACTGGTTTCAGATGCTACCGTTGGCCGAATACGCCTCCAATAATGCCAAAACAAGCGCACATAAACTAACCCCCTTTTCGCCAACTACGGGTTCCATCCACAGACGGAATGGATGAAGGAAAGAGAGGCTGTAAACCCAGGAGCTACAATGTATACGCACTGGATGAAGACCGTGCAGGAAAACTCGAGGACAACCCGGGAAAAAAGCGAGAGAGGCGATGAAGAAATACTACGACCGGAGAGCGACCCCCCAGGCCAACAACGAGATAGGTGACCTGCTGATGTTGAACGCAAAAAACATTAAGAGCAAACGAGCAACAAGGAAGTTCACCTCATGATTGTACGGCCCATTTAAAGTCTTAAAGAGAAACGGGAATAGGGCGTTCAAACTCGATATCCCGGCTCGCTGGAAAATCCACCCAGTATTTCACGTCTTGCTACGCGAACCCTATAAACTCTCTGACCGACCCAACCAAGGACAACCCCCACGAGAACAAGAGGACGTTGAAGGTGACCTGGAATGGGAGGTTGCAAGAATCGTTAAAAGTGAGATAATCACCTACACGAGAAAGGTCAGAAGGGTAAACAAGGTGTTCAAGGAACTCTGATACTTTGTAAAATAGGCAGGAGGTTCAGAGGATGAAAATACCTGGGAACCACCGGAGGGGTTGGAAAACGTCAGAGAAGAGGTGGAAAAATTACATAGGGAAAACCCGGGAATGCCGGGGCCGAACTTGCATGAGTAGTATGAGAAAGGTTTTCCACAAGGGGACAAGTAAACGCTTCTGGTTTTTACCCCTACCATACGGAGCGCATAAAGGACAGAGAATGTATTATAGTTAGACAAAAAGTATTCGGGACGAAACTTAAGAGGAGGGAGCTCGTGTTAGGCACAGAGCTCCCAGGAGGATAAGGGGGTCAAGTTACCCTGCCTGCACGCACAAACCTCTGAAAAAGACTTAGCCACACCCCCCTCCAGCCCCGTCGTTGGGACAATAGGTCACCACCCGTGACCACGGAAGTTGTGTCCCCTCACCAAAGACAAGAGTAAAGGACACACTACTTGCAACACCGTATACGTCACGGCCGTCCGTCCGACCGGTTCCTGTTCGCAGGGTATATGAGAGGAGACCTCAGAGCATCTAATGCAAGTGGAAGCATCTCGCTCGGACGACATCGCACAGAGTTACAACCACTACAAGATCGGGTATCGAAAAGTGGATACAAACTCACGGGACGTATGTACCTTAGTTAGGCTTCCTCGGTCTGGAAAGACACCCATTAACCAGTAGGAATGCACTATACTCGGAAATGGAGTCAGGGAACTCCCAAAGGAATTGTTGGCATGAGACCGATAACTATAGTCGTAACCACTGGTTTGATCGATAGGAAAGAGTACTGTAATGCCGGTCAAGACTAGAGAATGCTTCCTGCAGACCATGTCTTCACGGAGCTAAAAACATGAGGATTAGCGATCCTCTATCCGAGCGAACAATTTTCTGACCTGCGAACATATGGAAATTATTCGTAAATCTATTTAGGGCCGGATACAGGTTCGTATAGCCATCTAGCTGGACGGGCACTACACCATCTCCATGAGAGAGGCATACGTGGCAATAAGTTGCGCAAACGAGAGTAGAAAGATAACGGATGTTCAAGGACAAGTCGGGCTCCCACTTCAATGAAGTCAAGCTAGGTGAAAGAAAGATACTCACTTATAGCAAGAGATTATGTAACACGTGAACACCCAGACACGGAATATAAATATCGAGGTGTCTTCCTAGCTGCCATCATCTATCAAGCAACGGAGAAGAGACCTTAACAATATATACACGTTAAAACAAATATTTATCGATCTACCTATCAGACGATTTTACTTTCGTCTTCCTCGACGTATTCTCCGAAGTATAGACGATCGGGCTTAGTATATTCGCTTGTTCTTAGTATATTACTACCCCAATAACAACGGGGGAGAGGAGTTCGATGATGATTGTGGGATTGATAAGGTTAATCCTTTTCCATACGGAGTAGGGGATCCCGTCGGGGCCAGGGGCCGAGGAGAGGGAAGATTTGGAGAGTGCGAGTTTAATCTCCTCCTTGGTGAGGGGGACAGCGGAGGGGTTTTTCGTCAGGCGACCTATGCTAGGCAGAGGGCTCTTGGGGGGAAAGAAGTGGTCCAGTAGGGCTTTGTTGATTGCCACCTGTCCCGAAGCGTCAGGGAGGGAAGGCAATCTGAGGGTCTTTCTTGGAGTGACCAGTTGTTTGGCCCTCCAGATGTTATTTGGCGAGCTCTTTGCAATGAAATCAGCCCAGTAGGAGGCTTTTGCCCCTTTGATGGCTTTGACGTAGCCAAGCTTGGACTGTCTTGCTATGGTGTAGGTGTTGGGGGTTCGGAGTTTTTTTGCCCTGCTGGAGGCTTTTGTGAATTCCTTTCGGTGGGTGGTCAGGAGTGGGATCCACCATGCTTTAGACTTTGGGGAGGGGCGTGAGCGGGGTACAGTGGCTTCGATTGTTCTCGTGAGTGCGGAGAGGGCTGAGGAGAACCACTGGTCGAGCTGATTGGGAGAGGGAGCTTCACGGGGGGGAGGGACTAGCCAATCTTTGTGTTTATTAGTAACGCTTGGCCAGTCGGCTTCCTGCCAGCATGGTCTAGGTTTGATATTATAGGAGGAAGGGGGGTGTATGGAAATCAAAATGGGGGCATGGTC
>Ga0307507_10007552_pt1 | contig 15695 bp, 9 predicted proteins | sample 7_EM_MG_FD_207223 | JGI IMG/M metagenome (GOLD analysis project Ga0307507, IMG submission 207223) | Populus trichocarpa ectomycorrhiza microbial communities from riparian zone in the Pacific Northwest, United States - 7_EM | ecosystem: Host-associated > Plants > Roots > Unclassified | place... | reverse complement strand
ACCAGACTGCCTAGTCCACCTCCTCACATCTGGACGGCCTGGCCGAGCGTGGACGGCCTCCAGTCCTCCCAGTCCGGTCTGGCCCGTTGCGAACACTGGTTCACGTACCGCAAAAACTCGAATACCGTATTAACCCAACAAATTGAGTGTATCCACGCAAGGTTCTAATCTCCGTTTTGAATCAGGGGCTCCCTAGAAAGCCTACCGTAGGCACTCAGGAGATAGAGACCGTTTCCAAGGAGAGGTGATGGAATTTTGCGTTGAGCTACCGGTATTTTGTGCGGAAGAAAAAGACGAAAAGACATCAAAGCAGACGGGAAATCAAACCTGGTTTCACTTGCCAATTGAGCCTGTCCAGTTGATCTAAATTGGTTCTAAAAGTGGTACAATACTTGTACCGGTATATCCTTGGGAATCACTCCCTTGGCAACGGTCTCTATGTCCTGAGTAGTTACGGTAGCATGGTAGTGAACGAAAGGGGAATAAGAAGATCGCTTTGACTGCTGTCAAGAAGGCGCAATCCCCTGCTAACCTACGATCTTCTCCGAATTCACTTGTCTTAGGCGATCAAACCCTGCTCTAGTACCGGTATTCTACGACGAAGCGAGTCCATGGCATAACGAGAATGCCCATACAAATAATCCCTGTCCTATAAAAGTTCTATGGGCGTTCTCGCCTCATCGTGGGCTCGCTTCGCCGTGGGTGACTGTAAGGCGCTGCTCAATTTGTTGAGTTAATCCGGGCATTTGCGAGATCCCACTTTCTCTAGCCCTGCCCTCTACCGGGATTCAAGAAAAGATGGAACTTGAAGAACTACCGGTAGCGCTTACGCTCGCGGCAGGGGTGATGTATTGGGACTTATGAGTACAGTACAGGTATAGATTTTGTATGGGAGTGACACAGTGGCGCATTCTATCAACTTTGACTAGATATTGCTTAGGCATGTGCTCGCGACGAGAATACAAGATCTTAGACAACGGGCCCAACTCCGGTCTCTCACTAAATCCAAACATCAAGATAATCTAACCACAATGGCAATTACAATTTCAACTACAGCTATAATGACGATTAATACTAAGGCCTGTATGTATGTGTTCTTCCATCTCTAGGAGTAGGGACGTGGTAATAGGACCTTTCATTTTGACTACCGGAATATCATTGACTTGGGGGCCGTTGTGGTATTGCGATTGTCGATGTCTGGAATTGTAGCTGCGCCCGTTGTCTCAGGACTGATTCTCGCCGCGAGTACCGTAGATCTAAATCAAAGGTTCACGGGAATTCTCAACTCGATCCCCGTTCTCTAAAGAAAGTAATTCCGCTCAGGCAACGGGTCATCTTAATACGTTGCGCTTGCCTTGTGTACTAGTAATCAGTACGAGTAAGGCTACAAAAAATGGCGTTTTCAGCCAAGGGCACATGACAAACGATCGACTACGAGTACCGTAGCGTACACCTGTAACTTCGCAGAACCTAATGCAGTCCTTAGCGGACCCACCATTCGCCAACTAAACAGCAGGGTAGTGGCGACAAAGCGTTTCTTCAGTCTCAGGAACTTCTTAAATTGACTCACCGGACTCCAGAACTGGCCGTTTGAATCCTCAGCATCGAACCTACCCTCCGGGCCGTGACGAGGGAAGGGAAATGTCACTATCTTGTGTCGAGGAAAATGGCAACTCTTCCAATAACAACAACTCCTTTAATAACGACTCGTTTAATAATACCAACTCATTCAACAATACCATCTCGATTAACCATGTATCTAACGTGAATAATTTTGGCAGTGCCGACGAGAGGACTAAGATTCTCGCATGGTTGTCTCCGCTAGACCCTTGGATACGGCACGACGATATTAGAGCCCACCGGGTCGAGCATGTGGGAGACTGGCTCTTACGAACAGAGGAATATCGGAATTGGTTCGATGGCATTCGCGGTGAAGAATTCGATAATTCGGTCTTGCTCTGCTATGGAGATCCGGGGGTCGGCAAAACCCACATCAGGTAAGAGAGCAATCCTCCATGAAGCAAAGATGTTGCTAAGAAACCGTGATGCTAGCTCTTTAGTGATAGACACGTTATGCGATTGGGCAAAGGGGCGAAAGGCTACGGTTGCGTGCTTCTACTTCGACTTTGCCGCCCAGAAGGAGCAATCCCCGACAACCATCCTGGGCTCCATTCTAAAACAGGTTGTTGGTGGACTCGAGGAGATTCCGGCAAAGATCGTTGAGGCCTTTCAAGGCCAGAGGAAAGCCACCGGGGGCCGGAGGCTGGGACTGGGCCAAATTGTTGAGATGTTACAGGATATCTCCTCCTCACGGCGCATCTTCATATGCATTGATGCGCTCGACGAATGCGTGGCGGAGTATCGGGAAAAGCTGATTGATTCGCTTCAACAAATTCTACACAAGTCCCCAAGCACTCGGGTATATCTCGCTGGAAGGTCGTATGTCCGCGATGAGGTGGGGAAACATCTTGCCCGGAGGGTGGTGGCTGTATCTATTGTACCCACCAAGGACGATATCATTCGATTCCTGAGGGCGAAGTTGAGAGAAGACACAACACCGGATGCGATGGACGACAGCTTAGAGGCGGACATTATAGAGAGCATTCCTGGGACGGTTTCAGAACTGTAAGTGGGGAACAAGGGCTCTAAGAAAGGTAACTGAAACTATGAGCTAACAAATCTTTGCCTAGATTCTTGTTAGTATCCTTAAACATCAAGGCGATCCTACAGGAAACAACAATCCATCGAAGGCGAGAGAAGCTCGAAACAATGGCAAATGGCTTGGGGGACGCATACGGTGCAACCATACAGCGAATAAAGGCGCAAGAAGGGGATAGAGCAAGACTCGGGGTGGCAGCTCTGATGTGGATTTCGCATTCGGAACGGCCGTTAAAGGTGGATGAGATATGTCGTGCCCTGGGGGTTGAGATAGGATCAACCGATATCAATACTAAAAATGTGCCTTCAATCCGGACTGTGTTAAGCTGTTGCCAAGGGCTTGCGGTCGTCGATAAAGGGTCCTTGGCCGTCAGGCTGATCCATCTCACGCTCAAAGAGTATCTTCCCCGTCATGCCGAGTTGTTTGAGAGACCTCACTCGAAAATGGCGGAGGTTTGTTTGACGTATCTGAATTTCCACGCTATTAAAGGTCTTTCGGCCAGACCCTCCGGTGACTCTTCAGACACACCCTTCCTAGAATACTCCTCTTTGTATTGGGGAACCCACATGCGAATAGAACTCTCAGATTACGCAAAACACCTTGCGCGCGACCTTTTTGACCAATACGATAATCACATATCCGCCAAATTACTTTCGAGGTCGACCGGCGAGTGGCCCGTTTATTACAACAAGCCATTTTCTGCGCTGCATTGTATTTCGTATTTCGGCATTGCTGAAGTCGCAATTGATTTGATAAGGACGAGGAGATGGGACGTAAACGAAAGAGATAGTGCGGGTCTGACTCCACTCATATGGGCTGCGAGATATGGACATGAAGAGGTTGTGAAACTACTTTTGGAACAGACGGACACTCAGCCAGATATACCAGATACGAGATATAGGCGAACAGCACTCTCATGGGCGGCTGGGAATGGGCATGAAGGGGTAGTCGGGTTTTTTCTTACTCGGTTATTTGTCAATTCTGGGAGCCAAGGTCGTATATGGGAAATGATACTGCAAGTAATGGGTGCCATATTTGGAAAGAAATACGTCAACCCTGACAGGCCTGACAAGGATGGTCGAACACTGCTCTCTTGGGCTGCCGGGAATGGGCATGATGGAGTAGTGAAACTGCTGTTGGAGTGCAAAGATGTTAGCCCCAATAGGCCTGACAATGACAATCGAACACCGCTCTCGTGGGCCGCCCGTAATGGACATGATGGGGCAGTGAAGCTGCTATTGGGACGGGAAGGCGTTGGCCTCGATAGGCTAGACAAGAATGGCCAAACACCGCTCTCACTGGCCGCCTCAAATGGGCATGATGGAATAGTGAGACTACTGCTGGGAGGGGAAGGCGTCAGCCCCGATAGGCCAGACAATGATGGTCGGACACCGTTCTCATGGGCCGCCGCGAGAGGGCATGGTGGAGCAGTGAAGCTACTGTTGGGATGGGAGGGTGTTAGCCCCGATAGACCGGACAATGATAACCGAACACCGCTCTCATGGGCCTCCTCGAACGGGTGTGATGGAGTAGTGAAGCTGCTCTTGGAGAAGGGAGACGTCAGATCCGATAGGCCAGACAATTATGGCAGAACACCGCTCTCGTGGGCCGCCTGGCATGGATGTGATGGAGTAGTGAAGCTACTGTTAGAACGGGAAGACGTTAGCCCTGATAGGCCAGACAGTGATGGTCGAACACCGCTCTCCCGGGCCGCCGGGGATGGGCATGCTGGAGTAGTGAAGGTACTGTTGGAGCGGGAGGAGGTTATCCCAGATAGACCAGACAATGGCGGCCAAACACCGATCTCGTGGGCCGCCATGGGTGGGCACGACGGAGCAGTGAAGCGACTGTTGGAGCGGAAAGACGTTAACCCCGACAGGCCCAACAATTTTGACCGTACACCGCTCTTGCTGGCCGCTTGGCATGGGCGCGATAAAGTGGTGAAACTACTCTTGAACCAGGAAGGCGTTAGGCCTGATAGGCCTGACAGCAATGGCCGAACACCGCTCTCCCGGGCCGCCGGGGATGGGCGTGCTGGAGCAGTGATGGTACTGCTAGGGCGGGAAGACGTCAGCCCAGATAGACCAGACAATAGCGGCCAAACACCGATCTCGTGGGCTGCCATGGGTGGGCACGACGGGGCAGTGAAGCGACTGTTGGAGCGTGAAGATGTTAACCCCAATAGGCCCAATAATTCCGGCCGCACACCGCTCTCGCTGGCCGCCTGCCATGGGCATGATAGAGTAGTGAAGCTGCTTTTGCGACGGGAAGACGTCAGAGCCGATCGGCCGGACAAGAATGGCCGGACACCGCTCTCGTGGGCTGCCGCGAATGGGTGTGATCGGGTAGTGAGCCTAGTGTTGAGACGAGAAGACGTTAGCCCCGATAGGCAAGACGATCGCGGCCGAACGCCGCTCTTGTGGGCCGCCAGTGGTGGGCATGACGCAGTAGTGAAGCGACTCTTAGAGCGGGAAGACATCAACCCCGATAAACAAGACAATCGCGGTCGAACGCCGCTCTTGTGGGCCGCCACGGGTGGGCATGGCGCAGCAGTGAAGCTCCTCTTAGGACGGGAAGACGTTAGTCCCGATAGACCCAGCCGTTTTGGCCATACACCGCTCTCGCTGGCCGCCTTAAATAAGCATTGGGGAGTAGTGCAGCTACTCGACGCCCGAAAGGCCACAGCCCTCCAGGGTGGTATAAGGCCGTGGAGATATGACCCCTTCCGGCTTTTTCGAGCCAAGCCATGCGCCCCTTTGCTGTTAGAGTTGACGGAAGCGGATAGTTGTCAGAGTTGACGGACAAAGATAGAGGTGAGACTTGCCGTAGGTGGAATGGTACAATGAAAGATTATAGAATGGTTTTAGTGATTTCTTTTTTCTTTCTTTCTGGAGTTGAAAGGATTGGCGGAGATAGTCTGTGGTCATGCCTTTCATTTATCATTCTTACGGAGGCACACAGGCAAATGGGGTCATACATGGAGAGAGAGATGGATGGGTGTGGGAAGCGATGGAACAAACAAGATGATTTCCTTACACTCCATATATATAATTATGTTTTGTTTAGTTAGTGAGGACGAGTGAACGAAGTTTCTGATTATCGTATACCTGCCCTATGATCTAGCCCTAGCCTAGTTCTAGTGTTCGACCGTTGCGCCATTTATTAATTACCCTCCGATATTTATAACACGAATAGACTATTAGAAGCTTTCGGTGCTGCTCGGCATGCTTAGCTTACCGCGCGCGCGCACAGCTCACCTTTCTATGTTGGGACAAAACCTTCGGATATGCGCTTGGGATCGATGCAGCAACGGAAGGAATGCGACTCTGAAAGAGTCGGATGCGCGGAGGCTATGCAGAGCGGGAGTTCTGATGATATTTGTCTTTCTTTTGTTGACATGGGGAGTCTGCGGAAGAGAAAGGGGTCATACGTCGGAGAGAAAGGGCAGGTGTCGCGATCGCTGGAAGGATGGGAGGACGACTTGTGGTTTATATATACTCCTGCCTTCACCGTTAGCTAGTTGAGCGTTGTGAGCGTGAGAGCGAGCAGTTGAACAGAACTTCCACACACCTAAGTTGCGCGTTTGGCGATCGAAGTCTTTTGTTGCTATACTCTTGGCGTTTCGTTTCGGGTTGCCGCCGCCGTTTCACCGTTCAACCGTTTAAAACAGGCACTCTACGACAGTTACTATTTTCCCTTCTAGTTTCCATTTGAGCTTCCAGGGCGGCGAGATTGTCTTGTGGCACCACCATTTGTTTGCGTCGGAAATATCAAATGAACAGGTAGTTCCTATGCCATTAGGGCTGGGATATAGGCATAAGGCGCATTGACATCTTCTTCCCTTTTACTTTTCCCCCGATCAAGGGACCAAACCTAGAAGCTTTTTCGGGTAAGTTCCCCTGAGGTACACCTAAAATGGGCACTTTTGCCTATAATAAAATCTCGAATAATTGAACAATGTGCTATGTCGTCGGACTTTCCTCTCAGCAAGGTCAAATTTTTATTTTTCTGTCTCAGCAGGGGGAAAGGGGCTGTATTTTTGCTGTATTTTTTGCCCCCATTCCAGATAAGGAAATTTCGGACTTCATAGCACACGATTCAATTATTCGAGATTTTACTTACTTATACTGTACTTGCTAAAAAATGTCAAAATTCCCAAAGCTTTTAGAGCCATCTAAGTTAGATGTTATCATTTATATGTAACAAGCTCTGTGAGTTAATACCTATAATCTACAGTAGTACCTAAAATAGTGATAGATAGTAAAAAGGTGCTTCTAATCTTCTATAGGTTTCCCATATAACAGGTACATTTCAACATTATCCAATCACGATCGTAACCTCTTGCCCTGATGGTGGAGTGGGAAAATTCTCATAATTTCTAAGTTATCATACCTAGAAAGTTTAAACGATTGCCTACACGATATAATAGGAAGACTTTGCCCATGCGACCACATATTTAGGGTGAGCCTCTAGTTCTACTACTTACGTGATTCATATGTGGTGGCCTTCCTGAGATCCTGGTTAGGCCCCCTCAGTGGCCAATACTATATGCCGCTCTGAACTGGCTGGCGATTTGGATGGAGATTAGCGCAGATAGGATTCGTAAGCCAGACTGGGAGAGAAATTCACACGACATAGGGTACAATAACCTGCCCTAGTCTTCCACCACAGAGCGGGGTTGCCACCGCAACGTTCGGGCCGTGGCAGCGATTTCATCATCAGGGCCCTAGGTTACCGTGTCTCTAGCCGACCACTTAGCTGACACTATCGGGTGTGCAAGCGGTAGTGCACGGGTGTATTCCGGATCTATAGTATGGGTGCTGGAAGGTGTGCGGGGTTGTAGTTTTGCTTGCCTCTCGGACGTAATTGTGTAAGAGCCCTGTTGAGGATTAGTGGTGCCCTTTCACTTAGCCGTAAGTGAGCACTATCGAATCAAGCCAGATGACCAACCAGAAAAATAGTCTATTGATATTATACTTATTTTTTGTATTTGAAAAATCTCATATTCCAAGTCGCCCTTCAGTACAAATTATGCCCGCGAATTTTAAGAAACGAGAAATTTCAACTCAGAATTTGGATTTTCTGAATAAGAAAAAATAGGTGCCAAATGACCAATGATTTCGCTTGCTGGTTAGGGCCCGTTTACCTATAGGCCGCTGTCTAGCAGCACGAGACGGTGCCGACAGATAAGGGGGGGCTGGGCGGTTGGAGGGGTACGGGCAAGTAGATGATTACCTACTACAGGGTGCCGTCCAGTGTCTAGGGGGATTTCCAAACTCACCTCCGAGGCAGCATTATGTTTTGACCGTCTAGCAGCAAGAGTTTAGGACAGTAGAAAATTAGGTAAACACTTTGCCCCGCTTATCGAAAAGTTAATGATGCCGGTTGACATGCCACCGTCTGGTTTTATCACCCGAATTAAATTTTAGAACTAGGCGGTTAGGTAAAGGGCTCTTAGTCCTTTGACATATGGTAACTTGCCGGCCATTGTTTTATAAAAGGAAAAGAACACATCTAGGTATAATATAATATAATAGCAGCGAACCCACGCGGTTTTTGGTGCCTCAGAGTGATTGACCCACCGGTATAATACATCCACAATCATATACATGGCGTCAACACCCTCTTGAGTTATTGTGAAAATATGCGCCCGGGAGCTCAGGATTTAGGGATCCCCATCGTACCACTCACCATACTCATACCGGCATGGGGGAGTAGCGGGAATTTGCTTTTTCTTTTCTTTCTCTTTTTTGCTTTTTGAAAACTGACGAGTTCAGAAGCTCACGCAAGGCACAAAAGCGGAGCCCAAATTTTGAAAATGAATTATGATATGGAGGCTCCCGATTTAGAAAAAAGGTGGGTCATATTAAACTACTTGTGCTTGGGCTGGAAGCATACTCGAGTACAAGAGGCAGTACGGAGGTACAGCGTGTAAGTTTTGTAGGTTACACAGGGGGTGAGGATGGCAGTCCTGGTTTGTGGAACCTACAAAACTTACACGCTGTACCTCCGTATTCCCGGTATGAGATAGACGGGAAAGGATCAACAACAGTTATGTCGGAGAGCTCAATCTTGCAGAGATGGCGCTCCGGATGAGCCGATTGGTCAGGTGCTAGCCTGCAAGGCGCCAGGATAACCGCAACCCACTTTCCTTCAGCCTCCAGAACTTTATCAACCGAGCCTGCCGTACTCAGGAACCCATTCTCTGAATCCTCTGCATTGAATCCACCACCTTCCAGATAACAACAAAAAGAGTGAAATGTCGCAAGCTCGTGTCGGGGAAAATAGCCTTAGGTCGGACGAGCCACCGGTACTGTTTCCATTTTTCTTTGGTAACTTTGGTCGGCGATCGAGAATACCAACTCCCACCAGAGTCATTCTGCGAATACCGGTCAGGTCATCGTGAATGGGGTTGTGGCCAACCGGAGAGGAAACCAGATAAGCTCGCTGTGCAGCCAAGGCCGTGGCACCACATCCACTCGAGTACTCGGTTTGCGGAGGCTGGGCTTGCTGGATCTCATTGACTAGTGCTCGTCATTTTGTAGGGCAACGAGTACCGGTACTCTTCTAGGCCTATAGTGATTTAGATGGTGGTTTCGGTTAAGATCCCCGACGGCGGATTTAGTGAGTACTGTACGGTACAGTACTCGAGTAAAGACTGCTGGTGCAAGGGTAGTGGCTAATTGGAGTACGACACCTTTAACTTACCGGTATCCTATTTGTGGATCGCATGCCTTACTGCCTTGGCGGCATAGCGAGTTTGGTGAGTTTGTCTCAGCATCTAGGTTAAGGATGTCTGGGTGGAAACTCATGCAAAAGGTTTCCTCTTTTTTTCTTTTTCTTTTTCCTCCGAAAATAAACCGTTCCATCTGCGCATACAAGCTAGGCAAGTGAAGTCATATTGTTGTGAATCTTGGTATGTGTGTATTGCGATGGTGGAAGCTTTTCATTCAGTAAAAGATAGATCTGATTGAACAATTGGTGCTTGTGTTGTAAAGCTATGAAAAGCGGCATGTTCGGCCGAAGGCAAATAGCAAAGGAGCAACTAGGGTTATGTCTCAAAACTTTGTCCCGCGGATCCGGCACTGTGGATGAACTAATTGGGCTAGGTGTTCACCGACAAGCCAGCAAGAGCATGGCGACCCCGCTTTTCTTCAGCCCCAGGAGCTCTCTTAATTGATCTTACCGTACTCGAGAACCCATCCTCTGAGTCCTCTGCTTCGAATTTACCACCTTCCAAACAGCAATTAAAAAAAAAAACGGAAATGTCACAATCTCGTCTCAGCGAAAGTAGCAACTCTTTCAATAATAGCAACTCCTTTAATAATAATACCCACACCTTGAATAATAATACAAACTCGTTCAACACTACCATAAATAATACCATCAATAATACTACCGCGGCTGACGAGAGGACCGAGATTCTCGCATGGTTGTCTCCGCTGGACCCCTGGATACGGCACCATGATATTAGAGCCCACCGAGTCGAACATGTGGGAGACTGGCTCTTACGAACAGAGGAATATCGGAATTGGTTCGATGGCACTCACAGTGGAGAATCCGGTAATTCGGCCTTGTTTTGCTACGGAGATCCGGGGGTCGGCAAGACCTACATCACGTAAGAGGGCATATCCTTCCTAGCGCAAGGCTATTGCTAAGAAACTGTGATGCTAGCTCCTTGGTAATAGATACCTTATGCAATCGAGTAGGGGGAAATGCTACAGTTGCCTGCTTTTACTTCGACTTCGCGGTTATTGGGGTTAATGAGCAATCCCCAATAACCATTCTAAGTTCTCTCCTAAAACAGGCTGTTTGTGGACTCGAAAAGATTCCGGCAAAGATCAGGGAGGCCTTTCGACACCAGAAGAAGGCCACCGGGGGGCAGAGACTGGAACTCGGCCAAGTCATAGAGATGCTACAGGATCTCTCGTCCTCACGACCCACCTTCATATGCATTGACGCTATAGACGAATGCATGGCCAGGTATCGGGCGAAGTTGCTTAAGTCACTAGAGCAAATTCTACGCAAGTCCAAAAGCACTCGGATATTTCTAGCTGGAAGATTGCATATCCGGGATGAGGTGAAGAAGCATCTTGCTCGGAGGATAGTGGCTGTGTCTACTATACCCACCAGGGGCGATATCATCCAATTCCTCCAAGCGAAACTGAAAGAGGATACAACACCGGACGCGATGAACAAGAGCTTGGAGCAGGAGATTATGAAGACCATTCCCGAGACTGTTTCAGAATTGTAAGGAGCAAGGACACTGGCAAAAATTTGTAAAGTTATGAGCTGATCTCTCTCTAGATTCCTGCTGGTATCTCTGAATATCGAGGCGATTCTACAGGAAACGACACTCCATCGAAGGCGAGAGAAGCTCGATACAATGATAAATGGCTTGGGCTTGGGGGATGCATACGACGCAACTATACGGCGGATAAAGGCACAGGAAGGGGATCGGGCAAGACTCGGGATGGCGGCTCTAATGTGGATTTCACATTCCAAGCGGCCGCTGAGTGTGGATGAGATATGTCACGCCCTAGCTGTCGAGATGGAATTCACCGATATTAATACGAACAATATTCCTTCGATCCAGACAGTATTGGACTGTTGCCAAGGACTTGCGGCCGTCGATAAAAGATCCTCGACTATTCGGCTAATCCATTTCACGCTAAAAGAGCATCTTTCCGGTCAGGCAGACTTGTTTGGCAGACCTCACTCGAAAATCGCAGAGATTTGTTTGACGTATCTCAGTTTCCAGACCATTAAGGATCTTTCGGCCAACCGCCCCCGTGACCCCCGTGCCCCCCGAGACATACCCTTGCTGCAATATTCTTCTTTGTATTGGGGAGCCCACATGCGAATGGAGCTCTCAGACCACTCGAAAAAACTTGCGCTCAATCTTCTTCGATGCGCGAACCACATATCTGCTCACTTACTTTGGAAGTCAACCGGCGAGTGGCGCTTTTATTCGCCCGAGCCATTTTCGGCGCTACACTTGGTTTCATACTTCGGCATTGCTGAAGTTGCAACTGATTTGATAATGGAGAGAAGACGGAATGTGAACCAAAGAGATAGTGCGGGGCTGACGCCACTCATCTGGGCCGCGAGGCAGGGACGTGAAGAAGTAGTAAAATTGCTCTTACGGCAGAAGCGTACTCGACCTGATATGCGAGACAAACGATATGGTCAAACAGCACTCTCATGGGCTGCTGGAGGTGGGCACAAAGGGGTGGTCGAGCTATTTCTTGGTCCGTTATTTATCAATCCTGGGAGCATAGGCCGCCTGTGGGGAGCACCGCAGTTAATGAGTCTTTTGTTTGGAAGGAAATACGTCAATCCTGACAGGCCAGACAATTATGGCCGAACACCGTTCTCGTGGGTCGCCGGGGGTGGGAGTGATGAAGTAGTGAAGCTGCTATTAGAACGGGAAGACGTTAGCCCCGATAGGCCAGACAATGGTGGCCAAACACCTCTCTCGTGGGCCGCCTGGAATGGCCATGTTGGAGTAGTGGAGCGACTGTTGGGGCGGGAAGACGTTAACCCCGATAGGCCAGATAACCACGGGAAAACACCGCTCTCGTGGGCCGCCCAGGGAGGGCACGATGGAGTAGTGAAGCTACTACTGCAACGGAAAGACGTCAGTCCCGATAGGCTAGACAATGGCGGTCGAACACCACTATCACAGGCCGCCTGGAGTGGGCACAATGTAGTAGTGAAGCTACTGTTGGGACGGAAAGACGTCAGCCCCGATAGGCCTGACAATGATGGCCAAACACCGCTCTCGTGGGCTGCCCAGAGTGGTCATTGTAGAGTAGTGAAGCTACTGTTGGAACGGAAGGATGTTTGCCCGGACAAGCGAGACAAACATGACCAAACACCGCTCTGCTGGGCCGCCCAGAACGGGCGCGACGGGGTGGTGAAGATACTGCTGGGACGAGAGGACGTCAATCCTGAGAGGTTCGACAAGGATGGTCGAACACCGCTCTGGTGGGCCATCTGGAATGGGCATGAGGAAGTCGTGAAGCTACTGTTGAAACGGGAAGACGTCAGCTCTGACACGCCTGATAATTGCGAAATAACACCGCTCTTGTGGGCCGCCCGGGAGGGGTGTGATGGAGTTGTGAAGCTACTTTTGGAACGCGAAGACGTCAACCCCGATAGGCCAGACAAAGATGGCAAAACACCGCTCTCGTGGGCCGCCCAGAATGGTCATGTTGGAGTAGTGCAGCGACTGTTGGGGCGGGAAGACGTTAACCCCGATAAGCCAGACAATCACGGCTTAACACCCCTCGTGCAGGCCGCCTGGAATGAGCGCGATGGAGTAGTGAAGCTACTATTGTCGCGGGGAGACGTTAGCCTTGATATGCCAAACAGTAGGGGCCTAACACTGTTTTCGTGGGCCGTCCAGAATGGGCGTGAGGGGGTAGTGAAACTACTGTTGGAACAGAAAGACGTCAGCCCTGATATGCCTGATAATTGCGGCATAACACCGCTCTTGTGGGCCGCCCGGGAGGGGTATGATGGAGTTGTGAAGCTACTGTTGGAACACGAAGACGTCAACCCCGATAAGCCAGACAAAGATGGCAAAACACCGCTCTCGTGGGCCGCCCTGAACGGGCATGATGGAGTGGTGAAGGTGCTGTTGGGACGGGAAGATATTAGCCCCGATAGTCCAGATAGTGATGGCCGAACACCGCTCTCGTGGGCTGCTGGGAATGGGTACGGTAGAGTAGTGGGGCTCCTGTTGGAACGGGAGGGCGTTAGCCCCAATAAGCCTGACAAACACGGCCAAACACCGCTCTTGTGGGCCGCCCGGACTGGGTATGGCACAGTAGTGCAGCTGCTGTTGAAACGAGAAGACGTTAATCCTAAGACTCCCGATATTCACGGTCAAACACCGCTCTTGTGGGCCGTCTTTGGTGAGTGTCACGGAGTAGTGAAGCTACTGGTGGAATGCGAGGGCGTTAGCATCGACAAGCCAGACGATCTCGGCAGGACGCCGCTCTCCTTGGCTTCCCTCTATGGGTATAAGAGAGTAGTGGAGCTGCTCGAGGCTCAAAAGCCTCCTGCCCCCCAGCCGGGTACATGGCAGAGGATATATGCCTTCTTTCGGTTTCCCCATACCTAGCCACATGCCCCTTACAACATTAGCAGACGCTTTACGACTATTTCTATCTTCCCGCTTAATTCTCATTCACTCTTCCAGAGGTATGAGATTGTCTTGTGGACGTCGCCATTTGTCAGCACCGGAAATGTCCAGTGAATCGGCAGAGTTTATGCCATCTAGTCTAGGATATCTGAAGTGCCTTTATCTCCTGATTTCCTTTTCCTTTTTGTGGCGTTTCGTGGACTACATTTAGAGGTTTTTTATTTTCTTTTTCGGATAAGCCTGCCTTCTATTATTCATCTATTTTTCCACTCCTTTTCTTAATGATGGAGCAGACCTACATTCTATCTGGGTCTATTTTCGTAGAATTTCTTTTGAGCGATCTTTCTATCTTGTCTCTGATATGTAAATACTGTACAATGAATAGACCAATGTGGCGATCAAGAAAATCGAATAAGATCTACTGCACTCATTTCTTCCTTCTGCCGATAATAGAGAATACCTGGAAGGCTAGTACGAATAGGCATAGAGGAAAAGCCTAGAAGCGCAAAAACAGAACCACCAAGGACACGCGACTTAGAGCAGAGTTCACAAGAGGGCTTTCTGCAGTTTGCTTCCATTTTCCGGAAATAGGGTGTTATTAGGTTGCGCGCACAAGACCTCCTACAAACGGAGCAAATCGTTTTCCTTGAGATCTCAAGAAGACCGCCCTAGTTTGTGGCGCCATAAATTTTGGCGGTTGTAGGAGTACTGTACACCCGCGCCTTGTGGGTTATCCCCCTTTCATCTTCTCGCGTGTGATATCTCTATCCAACGGTTTTTCCAGGAATCCAAGTGAGAAAACTAACAATCTGGCTAGCCGTGTCAATTTAAGTACATCATTACACATCCTATATTATTACCCGATCTTATTCTTTTCAATTCCGGATATCACTAGAATGAGAAATTGTTAGTCCAAGGTATATAGTAAATTTAATACTAGCGATCACAGATACTCACTCGGCGATTCCAGTAAGAGGTCTACCAAATAATATTATATTATCTACATCCGGTTTTGGCTTCACTAGAATGCAACTTCTCTGGACAAATTATCACTCGGATACTGCTTATGCTCACAGTCCTGCCCCCGGGCCACTTGCGGCAACTTTGCTGTTATATTTGGAATGCAACTTACTCGGGGCTGTCAGTAAAAACCGGAAAACTGTTTCTGCCGATCCCATACAAGCCTCTGCGGAGACAAGGGTTATATCTTCCGACTTACAATGCACTCCCTGAGTACAGATAAAATATTTAATAAGGTTAGAGAGGGCGGTTTCCAAAATCCATACTCCATAACCTTAGTGCAATGGAGAAGCTGGTAGTTCATGCACCCGTGAAGCACGCGACAGCTTGATTGAAGGTTAAAAACAGGCTGACAAAAGGCTGTTTGACAGAGCCTCAAGTAGTACCGGTAGTACAGCCCCAGTCGCAAGAGTCCTAGTTTATCCTAAACCTCATTAGCATTGTATTATAATAATGGACGACCCTAACTCATTTTTAGTGACAGTAGATCGGTGACCAAATACTGGCCGGCATTTAGATTGTATTTCTCTATTAAACTTACGGCTCATGCTTTTTGAAATTTTAGAGCAGTACTGAGAAGGGGATTCCGGTTCCTATCGGGTATACCTGCCGACAGTAGTGAAATCGCCTCCGAAAGGGAAAATGACTGAGCAAACAGGACAGAGAAGAACCCAAGACCGATATTACTTACAGGAGGGGCAATGACCGCTCACACAGCCCGAAGAAAATGAAGTCTGTAGATGATCTTCGATGATCACGATGATGAACAATTGAAAAGTCACAAAAGCCGTAGAGAAAGCCGTTCCTTTCTTGATGTTGCTCGTTTCCTTGATGTTCCTCCGTTGTTTTTTTCTTGTTGTTTGC
>Ga0307507_10007551_pt1 | contig 15697 bp, 14 predicted proteins | sample 7_EM_MG_FD_207223 | JGI IMG/M metagenome (GOLD analysis project Ga0307507, IMG submission 207223) | Populus trichocarpa ectomycorrhiza microbial communities from riparian zone in the Pacific Northwest, United States - 7_EM | ecosystem: Host-associated > Plants > Roots > Unclassified | place... | reverse complement strand
CAGGGTACCTTAGTTTCAATTTTCTTCACAGGCATTTTTCAAAACTATAGTGGTCAAAAGATGGATGGAAAACTTATACAAATTACATACAAATTGTATGTATTTTACCATTCGATATCCATATACAAAGTTGCCTAATGAACCTCATTCCTTGTGATTTACTTTACTATGATCTCCTAAGGGATTAAATAAAGTTTGACACAAAATAAACAAGTTTTGCATAATCAGTATCTTGATCATTATCAAATCAGTTAAAATCAGAAATAAATATCTTTATTCTCTTAAAATTGCAATAATTGAGTATTTAAATGAATTTTAAGTCAATCTCTCATTTAATTAGCATTAGATGGCTAAGGGAACCATTCTATATAGGGGTTAAGAAGTAAATCAAGTTATCTTAAGTGCTGGAAAGAGAATTATCCATATACAAGAAAATGTGATTAACATCTAATCTGATGAGCACCAATCATTTTTCCTCTTCAAAATATTTCCATTTGACTGTGGCGATCTCCTACACCAACCTTATCACTTATTATTAGTTTGAATAATCTATGATTGCAATTTTGAGAGAATAAAAGTATTTAATTGTGATATTTAATAGTTTGATAATAATCAAAGGTACCGAGTGAGCAAAACTTTTTTATTTTGCTTCAAACTTTATTTACCCACTTAGGAGATTATAATAAAGGAAGTTTTAAGGAATTGGGTTCATAGGGCAACTTTGTATATAGATGTCACATGGTAACATTCATACAATTTGTATCTAATTTGTATGAAGTTTCTATCTGTCTTTTGACCACTATATGTTAGGAAAATGCCTATGAAGAAAATTAAAACAAGGTTACTCTTGACATATAAGATCTATACTATCCTCCTCCCTATTTTAGAATGTCAATCTTGAAGGTTTTCTAATTTTTATATCCTCGTGAAAGAACCCAATTCTTTGCCACAATTGGTAATCTTAAAACCACCATACTGGAGGAACAATTTATCCCCAAGAAATAAAACCTTGATTTTCTGATTCTCTATATTTCAAAGTACCTATAGCTGGATTTTCAAAGTAATATCTCTTTTATTCATTGAGATAATCAAATGTAGACTTGATTTTTGAGTGGTTGCTATGGGTGAGCGGGATCCCGGTCCTGAGCCGCTTCCCCGTAAATTACGTTAACAGGAGGGAAGAATTAGGCGAGGAAAAGGAAAAGATGGAGAGAAGAATAAACAGGAGAAAACTTGTGATACCCTGGGCGTCCTTGCGCTAGTGCATAAGTGTATCACTGCGGCTACAGAGTGTTGCCATTTCCCCTACCAAGTGCGGCTATATCCGTCTTTACCTCCTGAAGTAAAACTTCAAGCCAAGTGATCACAAAACCGGAAGTCACGTGTATCAACCCTAATCTTAATCTGCAAAAATGGCAATAAGGTTAGGGTTAAAAAATCTGAGGCCTGCAGGTCACCCAGGCCGGGCCCGGCTTTTTTTTGGGAAAGCCGCTTTCCCACAGTCCGGCCGGGCCGTCTCTGAAGAAGCCTGGGTCAGTCCGGCCGTACCCAAAGCCGGACGGACTGGCCGGTTGGGAACACTGGCCCAGCTCACCACCAACGAGTGATATTTTGACAACGAGCATACTCGGCTGAGATTAAATGTAGGGAAACGGCAACCACCAACTACCAACTCGACATCAAAAAAAACAACTCCGACAACACAGAAAAAATGATAAAGCAGTTCTTAGTAGGAGAGGAGGCACAAATATGCTCAGTAGAAAAGTATTTCACATTTAATCCCGGCACTTAGTCCGCTGCTAGCACAATAGTGGGCCCCTGGTTTTGGACACTTATTTTCACTCCAAATAACTTGATTATTATTCTCTTGTAATCACACCATGCATCTACAAACCCTCATACACACTCAATCCAGATGAATATAAAATTTAATGCCCCCCACTGATAAAAATATTATCATAAGCTAAATATATATATATAGAGTCCCAATTCTCTAAACCCATCTTTTTTCTCCATATTGGGGTCAAAAAAAAACATCCCAAAACCATTGTCATAAACAATCACTCATTCCCTCCCCCACCCCTGCGTAAACCTCTCCAATCAAGGGCTTCCTAACCCCCTCCTCACTTGAAAACGTCAAATGCCTCACCCTTAGGTTTGGTACGATCTCTACATCCCCCCAACGCACCTTCTTCCTTACCATTCCCTCTGAGTCTGCTCCCCAAGCATGACACGCAGCTGAAATGGCTGCAGAACAGCTGCCGACGGTAGTGATCTCCGCAGCAAATGGTTTACACCCCATTCCAGCGGCAGTCAGCAAGGCAAGAATCCCCAGCGAGACAGCGAAAATGATGGCAATGCATGAGTACCCCACGGTACTTATCCTTCTTGCAATCTCTCTCCCGAACGGGTCCCATATATCAACTCTCGCGAGGAATATCGATTGCGAGGTTAGCCAGTGAAGGAGAGCACTGAGGGTCATTAGAGGAATAGCGTAGGCGTAAGGTATTTGGAGCCAGTATGTGGAGCGCTGGCCCGGGCGCGGAGATGTGACTCGGAGGGTACTGTGGTGGTGGCCAAAGAGGGACCATTCGTGGCCCAAGAGCATGCAGGTGAAGAGGGAGTTGTAGAGCAGGTAGAGGAGTGAGATTACGGTTTGCGGGAGGTTAGCTAGGAGGATTGCTTGAGTAATATTTTGGAAGTGTATCGCGACCAGGGACACACTGTTTACTTTTCCCAGACCTCTGTTCCACCTTTTTGATCACCTCGTTAATGCTATGCTCGAAGGGAATGCCAGAAGAGGGGGGACAAGCTTACAAAGATTTAATGTCGGTACTCAGAAATTCCCGGTCTTGGCCAATACCCAATACAAGTAACACCCCCGCAATGATGATTGCCATCGAGCTGAAGAAATTACAAATTATCCACCTCGTCTTACTAACGCTGGTCCACCACCTCCGCACCCCTTTTCGCTTCCACGGCCTCGGTCCAGAGCTCCACCCACACCTCCACTCCCTCTCAATGAACCGTCTATCAGCAAAGCATATACCCATTGTGGTTGGGTCTGGGATGCTCAAAAAAGAGTCGATAGCATCACCCAAAGTAACCAGAGTGGGCTCTCTAGATCTCACGACCGTCATGACCATACCGCCAGCTTTGACAAGATTGCAACAGATAACGGCGATCATGATTCCTAGTGAGAACTGCACTTTACACTTCTCCTCTACCTTCTCACTCTTGCACCCCGTTATCTCGACCTCTTGCCATGGTGTCATCTTTATCAGCCATGGAAGCCCACTCGCTACCCTTGGGGGGACCTCGCTAGGGTTGCATTTGGTTGGGGAGTGAAGGATCTTAGGGCACATCCAACGGCTGGGTAAGACCACCTTGCGATGGACAGTCCATGAATCTATGAAAGTGCCTTTATGCCTGCCAGTGGCGTCCGAAGTAATGTTTGAGATTAGGAATAGGTTCCTACGGCCCGATACGAAGTCCATGTTGTAGAGGTCTGCGCACTGAGAAGGTGTGAGGTCTTCGTAGCTCTGAGCGTTGGTATTGCCTTCCTCTAGCATACTCTTGAACAGTTGGGCATCATGCGAATCTGTCGGATACCCGATTTCGTCGTATTCTCTAAAGGATGTCGCGATGCCCAGGGTGCGTCTCGACCACAGAATCTGGGATACGGGCCCCTCCGTGTATGCTCCCGGCCCAAAGTGGTTGTCTGTCATAAGGAGTACGAAGAACTCATTCGCCGCTAACGAAGTATACACTGCGGAATTGTACCTGCAATCATCCAATTAGCTATGGCTTGAACAGGCATGATAATATAAACATACAGCAAATGCAGTGGAATACTCGTGAACCCAATAGCAACCCATAACAATGCCCTCTCCGCCTTAATCCTAAACAAATTCCTAATACTCGGAACTCCAATATCCATCCACCGCCTCCTCGCATGCGCAGCATCGATCTCACTGCGAGTCGGTGCTGAAAGACATTGCTGCGTATAATTACTTCCTGACAATAGTAATGTGGAAAGGGCATTTATCCCCAAGTGAAGCCACAGGCCAATCGCCCTACTCTTATCACAACTGCCCGAATACAATGTCCCAATGCCTCTTTCCATCTTGTATTCCGGATTCGTGGCAACGTATATTGTTAAACTGACATTTATTAACAAAACAACCACGACTGAAGTGGCGCAGGCTAAGACGCCGGTGTGCCAACCGGTGTACCAAACTGGCTTCCATGCTGATGAGAAGGAGTTCGGCTGTTCTCGTGTGAATTCGGAATCCGGAGTTAATAATTCCATTGGAGAAGACCCCCTTCCTTCTCCGTCTCCTCCTCCTTTGTCAAATCTATAATCACCTAATAACAGAGCAGTCCATTTCGGTAAGTTCTTTCTAAGATTCGACATTTACGGACCGCAATTAGATATAGTTATATCTTATATTGTAAAAAGAAATATGTTCTGAGGTTCGAGAGAGGTTAAAGAGGGGGGGACTCCAGTTAAGGTTATCTGAACCTCCGGTCACCAAATAGCGGTGTTGCCATTGGAGTATTAATACTGTAAGTTGCTTGTATGCATCACAGGGTATGCTTCGCTAGTTTTTTTTTTGACAAAAGGAAGGCGCAAGATTCCCTATGATCGGTAGGCTTTGGATTGGGCCGTCATGGTGTGGGATTTCTCCACGGCTACACAGCATGTGGAGCTTTTGCCCCCCTTGTTGCCAAAAGCAGAAGAATTGAGTGGCTAGACCGTCTAAGTGTTGCTTGAAGAAGAGCACTTCTACCAAATGGGGGCATTGTGGTGCATTTCTTCACGCCTTTGTGTGACTCGTACTATAATGCGAGATTTTAGATGTAGGATGGGTACAAGTATATGTGCGGCCTCTACACTAAATCGCTTTCCAAAAGTAAACTCCTAATGAACCACGAGCTTCCTAGCTCATTCTTTGCCAAGGCACCAAAAAAAGGGGCTTTGAAATATTCGTGGATAAGAGCACCGGTGGTTGCGAAGCACAAGTCCCGGAGCGATCGGATCCCCAAGCTAAGCCCAAAACCCCAGCGGCCAACCTGCAGATATCGACCCTGCCACTCCTTGTAGGAACCAGTGCCCAGTGTGCATCACTGTACGAGTACACGTACTACTCGTACTCGGGAGTAGGGTACCCAAAAGTCGGGCGCACTTCCCGAACGGGCAGGAAATCCGCGTGGCAACTGACACAAATTAAGAAATATGAGTGATTTCTCATGATTACAACAGATGAAGGACAAAAGTAGGGCGCACTTTGCAACTTCTTTCTTCTGAGAGTATTGTCCCCCCTAGAAGCAGGCCCAGAGACCCACAGGATCACCAGTCTGCTTCTACAACACTTGTATTCAAAGGTTTGTATTTATAACTTAGTACCTGCTAGACTTGTTGTTTATTGAGCTATAAAGGAGGTATGGAGAGGAGGAGGCGAATCGGGGATGGGGGTCATTCCTGCGATTAGCATAGGGGCCTGGTTACCCGGACCAAAAACAAGCCCCAAGGCTGCCAAGCCTAGCGATAACTGTAGTATGATACCGGTATTGCGCCCGACTTACCCTCACCCCCGAGCACTACCGCTCCCTTCTTCAACTAGTCAGGGCCCACACGCGGTTGGATGGGAAAAACCCTGCCTGTATCGACCAGGGAGGGTTTCTCCATGCATAGAAAGTCTCGCCTTCTCGTAAACCCTGAACAATAGATCCACTCACAGTCATATTAACCTTACCCTATTTTGAAATTCCTTTTCTCCCACACATTTTCTAGCAGGGCTCAACACTTACTCCCTCCTAAAAAACTAAGTATGATAGCACAATACTGTACCAACAGCAATGTAGCCTAGTTCATGTGCGCTTGAGTTCTTAATAATAAACAGAGCGCTACAAGATCCCGCAAGAAGCTATGGAATACCGGTAGTTACTCGAGGTTGACAAGCTAAACATATTCTTGTTTGTTCGGGTTAATAGTTCCTACCCTTGCATTTTAGATAGCCCCACAGCCGGAGGAGCCGAGGACTCTTTGCGATGCTGCCCTTTGCGCCCCAGAAACGGCGGCCAAAATTGAAATTCGGCTGTTGCGACACCCCAATCGAATGGACGACCTGTGAGATGCCGGTATTTCATGATACCGGTAGGGTAAGACCGGTGCCGATCAGTTGGCTGTGGTCTCGGCGAGAACACAAAAAAGTTGCATTTCTACGATAAGCTGTTTCCTGAAATCACTATGGGCCCGTTCGGATGGAATGGTTCTTTTCCGTTGGCCCATACAAATGTCCTTTTCCTTCCGTTTCGAAAAGGTGTCAACCGAATGGCCGTTTAGCAAAAAATGTCAGCCTTTCCGTTTCCAACCAGCGGCAACCAAATGCTTGCCTTGTAGAAATGGTTGACCATTGGTGACAACCATTTCCACATGTCAAACCATTTCAAAACGGAACGGTTGCCACTTCTTCCTTTTTTACCGAACAGGCCCTATGATAATTGCCTGTTCCCCGCCGAACTTTATTTCGCTTCCCTCATAACCGATAAGTGGTGTGACGCAAAGCTCAAGAAAACAACCTACGGAGGCCTATAGCGACCAAATCGCCACCAAACTGAAAATACAAAAAACATTACAACAGGAAAACAAAAACTAATTTGGTTAACAACAAAGGTTGAGCAACTAAGAGAATAAAAAAATGAAAAGTGTAAAACAATTCAATAATTCTAATGCGACCCAAGATAAAGTATTTGTGAAGAAGAAAAAAATGGGCAACAAAGTGAGAAGAATTACTGTCCTAGTGCCTCACGAAAAACTAGAAATGGGCACCCACCTTGACTGTTTGCATTGAATATGACCTACAAATGAAGAGTTCTGCTTCGAGATAAAGTCTAAAGTTAAAGTGCACTTTAGAACTGCGGATACTTGTGTGTGTGTTCCTAATTGTCGGGGGACCTCACAGTGACATTGGGGAAAACACAAATGACGAGTGATGCGATGGGACTGCTAGACATGGTCTAGTTCAGGAAAAATATAGAGAAAGAGAGAAGACCGGGGGGCTACTGGTCTTTTCTCTCCAGCATTGTATTGGGGGTATTGACAATCCTGACGGTAAAGGTTCTTGTGAGAGTGACCTGTAGGAAAAAACAGTAGAAGATGAAGGCTGGCATCGAAGTTTGGGGGTGGGCTCCTGATGGTCATAACCGCCAGGTTTAATCATGTCATGAGAAAAGTGAAGGGTGAAGACTGAAAGAATGGCTTTTATCAAGCGAAGAAAATCTCACAAGGGTCTCCCCACTGGGGAGCTTCCCCTCCGAGTCGGTCAAATTGCGGCAATACCGGTACCTCAACTACCTGCTTCCTCTCTTACGCAAGAGAATACACAATCCTTGAAGAAAATACAAAGTGTCACGGAAGTCATTCACAGGTCTGACTCTAAATTCAATTACTTGTAGACGCATGATAAGAGCCCAATTCAACTCCTGCACCCGCCACCAAGACTGTAATTTTCCATATTTTTCGTTATTCTTTTTCTTCTTTCACCTCATAATCGCTTTACTCTGGGTCACATTAGAATTATTGAATTGTTTTGCACTTTTCATTTTTTTATTCTCTTAGTTGCTCAACCTTTGTTGTTAACCAAATTAGTTTTTGTTTTCCTGTTGTAATGTTTTTTGTATTTTCAGTTTGGTGGCGATTTGGTCGTTATAGGCCTCCGTAACAACCAGACAACCGAGCTTAACCCAACTCATGCCCTTCAGACTTTACGATACCGCTACTTCAGACATTTTACATTTTACATCCCCCCCCCAGGCTACATTCGCCCTTACGTTACATTTGCTTCTGCCAGCTATGGGAAAGGCAAGTATGGAATATGGGCCGGAAGCCAAGTATACAGTCCTCACCGTAGTCGCTACGAAGCTGGGCGGGCGACGAACAGGGGTCAATTGCCAGTAATCTTTCGTAACCCCGACCTTGACCATTGCTTTTTTTTGACCACCAAACCCCTTGTTCGTCGCCCGCCCAGTTTTGCCGAGACTATGAAGACTGTAATACTGGTAGGGCAGTGCAAGCACGGGGATGCCGAACACAATATTTTGTCCTTCTGGAGTGAAGGCGGAGCCCTCCCTCCCACCATCTTAGTAGAACCCTTGCTTTTTCAAAAGAGAAAGAGAGAGCACCCCAATATCATGCTCGATAACCTATCATGTGGGAATAAACATGGAAGCTCTCAGTGGATCGTACTGCAGTATCGCCTGCGCACTAAATTCTGGGTGCCTCTTTGACGAAATGGAGGATACCGGGAATAGAGGCATTCATCCTACTATCGCATTAGGGCTTCGGCTAACTTACTCTTAAAGGGGTGGATTTATATGGGGGGACGGCTTCAAACACGTTGCCATAATCCACCATGGTGCTCCAACCACTAGGGTGCGAGTGAAATGTGCTATTGTAGTCCATTTCAAAATTTAGTATGGTGTAAGTTATAGTAGTTCGCTTAGGATCACTTTTTAAGCACGGGTATCGGCACCTTTGAGCCTTGGGGTTGAATAACATTTGGGCAAGTTCCTCGAGCCGAAGACCCAGGTGCACATAATGCTTTTTTTGCATATAACACAACCGATAGATCAATGCGGATCTTTGCGCTCTAATACGCTCTTTCAACCCCTGCAGCATCAGCGTGAGCTAAGTACTAGCATGTGGTACTTGGGCACTCTCGAGGCGAAGTACTTGCATAGTGTGAGTAAGACTACTACAGGTATCCAGGCTAGATTCTGTTCGGCATAATGTATACAGCATTAGAAGATCAATGTGTCAGCCCGCAGTCTACCACCTTTAGGAAGACAATGTGCCCAAGTTGCAGATGGGGTTGTTAGTTACACTACAGGAGGAAGCTAGACTTGTTGTAAGTCCACGTACAATACTAAGCCTACCTTAGCGTCAAGATAATTTAGATATTGATCAATGCTGAGGGGGACGGAGGCCTATGAATTATCCGGTGCTAGCCATCCAAGATCCCTACCTGATAGATTAGGTGGTTCAATCATTCATAACAAACTGGGTGTTAATCCATTCACTCTCTAAGACACTATACCTCAACCTTTCCATTATACCAAAATGAGAGCATCCCCGGTATAACATCCACCTCATTCCGAGTTCTTACCATTAGGCCCTTCAAATGCACACTATTATAATACAATAGATTTTAAAGATGTAGACTCCCACTTTATAAACAAAATGGCATTTTTCCTAAAAGCCTAATTAAAACCAATTTAACCAACAGGTATAAGAGATATACCCTGATATTCGCCACCATTCTAATTACTATAATAAAAACAAAGATCCGGTAGGAGGCCTATAGGCTGAGTCATAATCAAAAGGCTGCAATATTTCAATATTCAGTTACAACAAAAATGTCACGAAAGCCAGAAAGAGGGGATTTTTCTTGCACGTCAAACAGTGCTTGAGTAGTAGTAAAAGTATGATATCATATGTATTATAGTATAAAAGTTGGGTGACAAAAAACTCGAGCCGACGGCCATTTTACAGCAAAACTGAGCACTCATTACGAACCATTTAATCACCCCAACTGAAGCTGAGGGTTCCAATTTCAGGCCAAATCAAACCAGGGAACCGGGAGAGGGTAGCTTTCAAGAAATAAAATTGAGTACATAGATGGTTTATGGAATAGAGAAGCCAGAGATAACCTACCACAAAGGTGGTTTCAATGTATCTTTTGTGTAGCACTCTCATACAATGTCTCGAGTCACTTCCCAATCTTGATGCCCATTGTACAAAAACCATAACCTGTAAATTTACAAGCTTGATATTTCCGTCATAGAAAGAAATAGTTGTTATCGTGCTTCTTGCAATTTCTTGAAATTTCCGAAAAAGTCTGTTTTTTGGTGTAAAATAGTCACTGTCCGAGTTTTTTGTCACCCGACCCTAGCAGCTCACATTCTATTATAGGTTTCTTAGAACAATCCTAGCGTCATGGTACCCGCCTCGCTAGTAACCTAGATAGGTACGGCGTCCAAACCCCCCTATTCTCAATCACATCCCATCCTAATAACTTTCCATTCGAATTCTCCTCCCCAACTAACTCTGTACTGTACACGCTTCCAAACCACATCACCATCTTGTTCCACCACCCGCCCTGCAAATCTACACAGATCACTAATACCCCCTTGCCCAACTCACCCACCAAGCACCTGTCTCTATCACCCCATTTTCAATATGCCGCTCCCCATGTTTGTTGTTAATCACCGAGACGTTTCCTACACTTTGTTAGAACATGCGAGAATAACACCGGAGGATTCACCGGAGTCAGATACTCGGTGAAGGATGCGAAGTGCGGGGGAAAGATATACCACAGTGAAGAAGCAGAAACGCAAGGCGGGGTAGCAAAGAGGGGTAAGAGGGGTAGCAATGCGGAGTAAAGCAATGGCGTGAGAAACTATGAAAATGGTGCGACTATATTCAAGATAATTCCAGAAGGGCAAGCATTAATTCATGTATTTAAAGGGTCTTCTCCGACCGCAATTATAGATAGAGTAAAGTCACAAAATGACAAGTCTGTCCCTGGGATACTCGTTCCATCTCTTACACGCTTCCTCTTCTTAAGCTGCACATATTCCCGCTATAATTTCTTTAATGTTAACGGATTGAGGTTGTACCGCTCTGGGTACGCCACCACCAAAAGCACTTTGACCCCAATCTAGGGACGTGACCCCTCACCTACCACCGTCGCTTAAACGTCTAAGCCTCGAACTGAATGTTTCGATCAAGGACTGTACTAAAAGGCCAAAGCTGTGGTTGTGAGGGAATCAAGAAATTCAAATTCACCTTGCCTTTTTGCAGGAATGGCCAGGCCCCTACGTGCTTAACATAAAATTTTACCCATGAAGATCCAATCAAGGTTGCCTTGTAGTATACACTGAGGATAATTTCTTTACTAATTCCTGTGACAAAACAAAAGCTCGCAGAATTCAGGCTCTCATTATATACTTGCATGCAGAGTCTAGATGAAGCCTCATTTTTCTTACATACTGCAAAAGGTATCATACGAGATCATAGGACATCACTCGCTCATAGCAGATCTGAGAAGAGCTCTGTTGAAAATGTTGAAAATAACCAATGCAGAGGTAATGATCCGTGTTAAGCGGCTCTAGTGAAGACAGTTTGTATTAAGCAGTGATGGAGTTCAGAATCGAGCTGAGTGTGTAGAAAAGAAAATCTTATGGAAAGTTAACAGGAGGGAAGAATTAGTCGAGGAAAGGACAAGAAGGAAAGAAAAACGAATAGGAGAAAACTTGTGATAGCCTGAGCGTCCCTCGGCTAGTGCATACGTGTACCACTGCGGCCTCAGAGTGCGGCCATTTCCCATACCAAGTCCGGCTATATCCAGCACCCTCCAGTGAAAACCCGCTATTAATTGCTGTCAGTTGTCTTAAGCTACATATAGAACACTTCAAATACTTGGACCCCCGCCTATTAGAACAAGTGGTTAAGCAGGAGCTCGCCCAACTATCTGTTGGAGCGTGGCCTATAGAGCATGGGGCTATGCAGGTTTGCAGATATGCAGGGTTGCGGTTATGCGGTTAGGAGACGGAAAGGTATCGGTCATATGGCTTTGTGGTTCTGACGGTTATGCACCTAGCAGAGGCTCCGTTGTTTTCACACCATATGTCAGTAAGCATAGGGTGGTATTTGTTTCATGGTTTCTTTCATACCCTATGCCATTACGCATATGGGGTTTGCGCATTGTTGAGACTCAGGTTCTATGGATCATGGAGGATCGTGAGATATCAGGATGGTTCTAGAGTCCTGGAGATTGAGTTTGGTCAGCCGCATGTGTTTCCTTAGATTTCGTTTAGTTTTGGAAGTGTTTGGTTGGTTAGACGGAGATATATATCTCCTGACCTGTCCTTAGCTAGTTGAATACACGAGAGAGTCAGAGTATCGATCCTTCATCTCCGCATTTTGCACATTCAGTGCCTTTTGTGATTGCACTTTTGTTCACTCCTTCTTTAGTGCTTTCGTTAGGCACGAACACTATCATGAGAACCTCCAGGGAACAGTGGAACTTTTAGTACGGTTCTCTTAGAGGAGATGGTCGACAGGGTTGAGCAGTGATATCTAGGGGTACCGAACTTATTCACCACGAGTAGTGAGAATATTATTAGTAGCTTTCCCGTTTCATAAATCCCTAGTCACTCCGGGACTCAGCAACGACCAACGAGTGATATTTTGTGACAATAGGTATACTTGGCTGAGATTAAATGTCGGGAAACGGTGACAGCCAATTACCACCGAAAAAATTATATAGCAGCTCTTAGTAGGAGAGGAGGCGCAAATATACCCAGTAGAAAAGTATTTCCCTTTTATCCCAGCGTTTAGTCTGCTGCTAGCACAATAGTCGGCCGCTGGTTTTGGACACTTATTTTCACCCCCAAGTAACTTAATTATTATTCTCGTGTGGTCGCACCATACATCTACAAACCCTCACACGCAATCCAAAAGAATATATAATTCAATACTCCCTACTCATCAAATATCATAGGCTAAATATATAGTCCAAATGCTCCAAACTCAATTCTTTTCTCCATTTTATCAAAACAAATGCTTCCTAAAACCATTGTCATAAACAATCACTCATTCCCCCTCCCCACCCCAGCGTAAGCTTCTCCAATCACTGGCTTCCTAACCCCTTCCTCACTCGAAAACGTCAAATGCCTCACCCTCAAATTTGGCACAATCTCTACATCCCCCCAGCTCACCTTCTTCCCTACAAGCCCCTCCGAGTCTGCTCCCCAAGCATGACAAGCAGCTGAAATGGCCGCGGAACAACTCCCAGTGGTAGTGATCTCCGCAGAAAATGGTCTAAGCCCCATTCCGACGGCAGTCAGCAGCGCAAGAATCCCCAGAGGGAGCGAAAATGATGGCAATGCATGAGTATCCCACGGTACTTATCATTCCTGTAACCTCCCTCCCGAACGGGTCCCATATATCAACTCTCGCGAGGAATATCGATTGCGAGGTTAGCCAGTGGAGGAGACCGCCGAGAGTCATCAGAGGAATAGCGTAGGCGTAGGGTATCTGCAGCCAGTATGTGGAGCGCTGGCCTGGACGCGGAGATGTAACGCGGAGGGCACGGTGGTGGTGACTGAAGAGGGACCATTCGTGGCCCACGAGCATGCAGGTGAAGAGGGAGTTGTAAGTCAGGTAGAGAAATGAGAGGATGGTTTGTGGGAGATTAGCTAGGAGAATTGCTTGGGTTATGTTGTGGAAGCGTATGGTGACTACGGACACACTGTTTACTTTGCCGAAACCTCTGGTCCACCTTTTTTATTACCTCGTTAATATTGCGCTCGAAGGGAGTGTTAGAAGAGGGGGGGCAAACTTACAAAGATTTAATGTCGGTGCTCAGGAATTTCCTGTCTTGGCCTATACCCTTTCCAAGCAACACCCCCGTAATTATAATAGCTATCGAGCAGAAGAAATTACAAGTTATCCATCTCGTCTTACTAACACTAGTCCACCATCTTTGTATCCCCCTTCGCTTCCACTGCCTTGGTCCAGCCCTGGACCCATGCCTCCACTCCCTCTTAATGAATCGTCGATCGGCGAAGCATATACCAATTGTCGTTGAGTCTGGGATGCTCAAAAAAGAGTCGATAGCATCGCCCAAAGTAACCAGAGTGGGCTCTCTAGATCTAACAATCGTCATGACCATACAGCAAGCTTTGACAAGATTGCAACAGACAACGGCGATCATGATTCCTAGCGAGAACTGCACCTTGCACTTCCCCGCTACCTTCTCACTCTTGCATCCGCTTATCCCCGCCACCTCACTTGCTCTAATCTGTACTAGCCATGGAATCCCACTCGCCACCCTTGAGGCTAGCTTATTTGTGTTGCACTTCAAAGGGACCTCCTGATAAAGGCAGGTCCAACTAGCTGTCGAGATCACACCGCCTTGTATATGCCACCAGGTATCTAGGAAGGTGTTATTGTACCTGGTGTTGGAAGTATGGTTGGTGATGAGGAATAGGTTTCTACGGTCCGACACGATATCCGTGCTGTAGAGCCTTATACACTGAGAAGGTGTTAGGTCTTCGTAGTTTGGAGTGCTGCCATTGTATCCCTCTAACATACTAATAAATAGTTGCATATCGTGCGAATCTGTTTGGTACCCGATGTCCCCGTATTTCTCCCCAGTTGTGGCGTTGCGTGACATCTCCCGAAACATATCGTACATCTCGGTAGTGTTCGAAAAGGCTCCCAGTTCAAAGTGGTTTTTGGTCACAAGGGTTCCGAGGAAATCATTCGCCGCCAACGAAGTATACACTGCAGAATTATACCTGCAATCTTCCAATCAGCTCAGCCTTGGGCAGGCATGGTAATATAAACATACAGCAAATGCAGTGGAATACTCGTGAACCCAATAGCAACCCACAACCATGCCCTCTCTGCCTTAATCCGGAACAAATTCCTGACACTCGGAACTCCAATGTCCATCCATCGCCTCCTTGCATGGGCACTATCGATCTCACTACGTGTCGGTGCTGCGAGACATTGCTGCGTATAATTACTTCCGGACAACAGCAGTGTAGAAAGGGAGTTTATCCCCAAGTGTAGCCACAGCCCGATCGTCCTACTCTTATCACAACTGCCCGAATACAACGTCCCAATCCCTCTCTCCATCTTATACTCAGGATTAGTAGCAGCATAGATTGTCAAACTGACATTTATTAACAGAACAACCACCACACAAGTGGCGCAGGCTAAGACGCCGGTATGCCAACCGGTGTACCAAACTGGCTTCCATACTGATGAGAAAGAGTTTTGCTTTTCTTGCGCGAATTCGGAATCTAGAGTTAATGATTCTTTTAAATAAGAAGATTTGCTCCCTCTTCCTCCTCTTCCTCCTCCTCTGTCACAGTTATAGTGGCCTAATAACTGAGCAGTCCATTTGGCTATTTTCGTTCTGAGATTCAACATTTGCCGATAGCAATTAGTTATGCTTATATTTTGTCTTGTGAAGAGGAAGAAATCCGTTCTGAGATCAAGGAGAGATCGAGGTGGGGAGGCTCTAGTTAAGTTTATTTGAACCTCTCATCACCAAACAGTATACGCATTTTTACCAGTGGCGCCATTGAAGTATTAATACTGTAGCTTGCTTGTATGGACTGCAGAGTATGCCTTGTTAATTTTTTTTTTTAATAAAGGAAAGCGCAAGATTCCCTTGATTAGTAGGCTTTAGATTAAGACCGCCCCGATGGGGGATTTTTCCACGGCTACACAGCATATGGGGCTTTTTTCCTCCTTATTACCAACAACAGAAGGATTGAGTGACTAGGCCGTGTAAGAGTTGCTTGAAGAAAAGCACTCCTACGAAACAGGGGCATTGTGGTGCATTTCTTCACGCTTTAGCGAGACCCGTACTGTGATGCGGGATTTTAGATGCAGGGCGGGTATATGTGCTGCCTCTACACTAAATCGCTTGCCAGAAGTAAATTCCTAGGGCCGATTTGGCAGGCCAGGATTTGGACTGGATCTTCAGTCCAATATTAGATCAGGATTTTAAATCCGGATTTTCTCCAACTATTTTAGCCCTACCTCCCCTCTCATCTGTGTGAATCTTATCTTTATTATTGTACATCAGATAAACAAATTTTCCATAGTCCT
>Ga0307507_10007550_pt1 | contig 15697 bp, 17 predicted proteins | sample 7_EM_MG_FD_207223 | JGI IMG/M metagenome (GOLD analysis project Ga0307507, IMG submission 207223) | Populus trichocarpa ectomycorrhiza microbial communities from riparian zone in the Pacific Northwest, United States - 7_EM | ecosystem: Host-associated > Plants > Roots > Unclassified | place... | reverse complement strand
CCAGGGTTTTTCAAGATGCAGGGGGAGTCCCCCAGCAGACGAAGGTGGGCCAGGCCCATGGTGGACAGAGGAACTGTTCCCTGGATCAATCCAAGGGAGCAGGACCTCAGAACGACGACAATGGAGAGGAACAACGTGGGCTCTGACGGTCAGGTGACGATCAACAAAGCCGGGCCGATTACCATTTTCGGTGAAATTTGAGTTGGAGGTACATCCTGGATCCGTTCAAGACTTTCGGTAAACAAAAATATTACGGTTGCAATGCGCAGGATTCTATAATCTATTTAAGATATACCCCAATAGTCTGACTGGTATATGATGACGAAAGTCCCTAGGTTGGTTGTCATCGTTGTTGCGTGGTAAGACGAAGTATCGTCTGCAGTGGGAGTTCAAACGTTCAAGCTCAAGTTGGACTTACATAAAGATAATAAGGAAAATACACCAACTTGGTACGCATTGTGACTAATAACTATTCAATTATCCCCTCACGCGCTTCCACCTTATGAGTATCAGAGTACGGCCAAGAGGCTGATGAGTTGTTTGCACCATGGAGTCATGTTCGCCGAAGCCGATTTTGGTGACACTTCCCACTATTCTGTACGAGTGGTGGAAGTCCTTGGTGACAATGTGTAGTCCAAGGAGGTTGCGATACAATATTATGTATTATTGTTCACTTTTTATGATGAATGATCTACTATTGTTGGTATCTTCTCCCACTAAAACGAGTTTCGAGTGTTTGGAAGTCTTGACGAGGAAAGGATTCGACGCTAATTCTGTCTGGGTCTATGTAAGGTGCCGTTATCGACTGACTATAATCTTCAAGATGTTGCAGAGGTACGAAAGTCTCCGAACCAGCTCCATGCGCAGGATGATGGATCCTCCGTCGTCTACTCTGTCGTCTTGATATTGCCTTCGGTTCGCGTCCTTTTCGATTACGGATCAGCCCAAAAATTATGCCAAACATGACAGATAATGCCAAGCACCCAATCCCCACTCCTACGATGATGCCAATAGACTTGGGGCTGATCCCGTTCCTATTGTCGGCAGGTAGGGGCCCCGTCGCCGTCGCACTGGCCGAGACCGTGGGGGTGGGGGTGGATGTGGATGTAGGCAGCTGAACATTTTTGGGCAATTGAACAACTGTTTGCGTCGCTTGAGGTCCGATCTGCCCATTTCCTACCAGAAGGTAACTCCCATTCGATGGTACTCCCAGTATATTGACGAACATCAGGGCTGGACCAGGTTGGAAGAGATTTGGGTTAGGCGGCGGTTGTGAGACGTGCAGCGTGATGGACCCGTTCGAGTTCACGGTATATGTGCTATTCAATTGCATATGTCGTTGGCCCATGTTCATTGCGTGTGTCGTGAAACCTGGTCGAACAATGACAACGCTAGCCGAGTCGGCAGCATCGTTCGCTGAGCCAGTATATGAGGATGCGGGAACAAGAATGTCGAAATAATTGCCCCCGTAGCTTAGGGTCTTAGGCATGCTGACGGGTGCAGGCCGGATGGTGGCACTAAAATAGGGTGGATAAAATACTTCTGCTGTATATGTAGTTGGGTAGATAGTTGTCAAGTTAACGTCAATGTTAGGGTTTGAGCCAGCGATGAGAACGGAGGCGTCTGGAAGTAAGATGGCGGACGAATGGTATAAGCGTGGAATATTGGACGCACTCAGGCCCGCAATTGACCATCGACTGCCTTGCGGTGCGTCAGGGTCATAGATCGCTGGAGTAAGAACGGGGCCCGACGCCAGCGATTCTCCAAATGGCATGGCAGCAAAGGAAGGCGTGGTGAGGGTATTTGGCGAAAAACCAGCCGTTCCGTTCAATCCTCCATTCACAACTAGGAGTTTTCCAGTAGGGAGAATTATAAATTGTCCCATGGTCCTGCCTTCGGGCATGTCGTCGTCTGCAACATATACAGGGGATGAGCCGTTCGGTGGTTCAGGGGTAATACGACGACAATCCCTCGAAGCGGGATAATTCCAAGTATCGATAAAAGGGAATGTGTAATTGCCATAGCTATATTCTGACATGTTAGACCCTCCGCAAAAGAGGATTGTCGGAGTATAGTTATTTCCAGGTGTGAGAGGCAGCATTGCTGTAGCAGCAGAGGCAGGGTAAATGCGAGCAATGCCGTTTGGCATTGCGGGCAACGGAGTCTCCTGGTTTGTCGAATGATCCCATAAAACTGGTAGCATTTATCAGTAATCTGGTCTTATCGATCTGTCGAAAAGGCCTCACCTGTCGAAAGATTGGCCTGAACGAACATTTTCCCAGATGGCATTAAGAAGGTATGAGCGTACGCATTTAGACCCGATGTTTGAATAAGAAACGTAAAATTTTGTAGGGGTGCACTACTTGGTGGGTAGTACTCGTAAGTCGGTTCCGCCCCCCCTCCTTGATATGCAGGGTCGACATTTGGATAATTTCGATTTACATACCCTCCGTTGGCGAAGCCACCAATAATCAACACTCTGCCCTCACCTGTGGCTTCTGCTGCGGAGTACCAACGTCTCTTTTTCATGGATAACAGACTGGGATTATCGTACCACTGACAATTCGATGAACTTGAATTGAAGGAGTCAGAGTTTCTGCATGGATTGAGAATGCGAATGGAAAGAGCTCCATCGAAATCTTGAATCGTAGAGTCCCAAGCACCTGAATACCCTCCAGGGTTAAGCTGGGAGCCAAGGCTACCATGCGGCCCCACTGCGCCATTGCCTCCAAAGGTGACGTAGGAACCATTGGGGAGGTGCATACCAGATGAACAGAAGGTGTTGGTCCGTACGTCCATAAGGGTAGCCCTACGCGACGTTATATCCCTACTATCTTTTAGAAATTATCACAGCTGTCGGCAAAATACCCACCAAACCGCACCCCAAGCAGGGTGCCCACTGATCTGAGCAGAGTTCATCTCTGCTTTATCCAAGATGTATACTTTCTCTTCGTTTCCCAGAAAAAGCTGCAAAAATAATAAGCAAAACTAATGAGAAAGTTATTGAAAACCTTCTTGCAGACCATCATTGCGCTGACTTGGGTACTTCCTACGACTTCGAATACGCCAGGAGACGCTGCGGATATAGAAGAGGGTATCAAGGCCACACCCAAGGCCAGGAAGGGAGTGAGAGGGAACATACGCCTTGGGTGATAGGGTAGAGTGTGAAGTGACCACGCTCCATCTTGTAATGCATCGCAGTCCACAGGCGGTATTACAAGTGGCAATGTGCAGAGTCTATTTTTGGAACTTGTAAAATATTTAACAAAGTTGAAAGTGTTCAAAATTAACAGATAACGCAACTACTCTCGCTTGGTCCGTAGCGAGAGGTAATCAGCCAGTTCTGGCTTATTATTATACCTTGCTTCTTCTCCCCACAGTGAGCAAAGACCACAAACATATGCAATACATGCGGTGATGCATCCAAATACTCCTCCCGCTTTGATGGTCCTTATAAAATATAGTTTTAGTGACATGGTTAATTTCTGAAAATTTCAGCATACCCGATACTGGCTAGGAATGCGCCAGCGGACAAAATCCAAAAGGTAACCATGAGGAAGAATAAAAACAAAGGATGTCCCAAGTCCCTAATTTGACAGGATATGACGCTGGACAAAAAAATAAGATCGGAATGGAGGCTCGCAGGAACTTCTCACAATAGAGGTAAGGTAACGAGACCCCAAACGACAAGATATATTCCTAGAGCACTTCGGAACTCGCCCTCGAGGACATAAGACGTCAGGATGCCAGTCCCAGGAAGCAAGATTGAAGCATAGGACAACCAGAATGCCCCATAAATGACAAAAACTAAGAAAAATAGTGAATGATACAGGGTCGATGAATAAATTTCACGACCACACTCACTCGTTCCATCAAAGGCATCTCTGCGAGCAAATGCCCACATCCCAGCAAGAATCATGGCAACGCCACCACAAAAGATTGCCATGCCTATTATGAAGTTCGGGTGGGTAACCCTACGTGTTTGTAAGTTGTACAACGACCAGATCAGTAATGTCGATGCGAAGGAGAAAAAACCACTAAGGGGAACTTGGTTAGAAATCTTCAAACCCACAGCAGGTAACCTGTAGATTTGACTTACAGACCGGCAGGATCGCCTGGCTCGATGCGTGTTTTTTCCTGATAGGTCCCTGCCGGCCCTGCCATTGGCTGGCTGGAAGGCCCACGGGAAGGCCCAGGTGAATCAGGCCGGACATTCTCAACATCGGGGGGGCTCGACATGATTGTGTAAATTGAGGAGTTTTGGCTGCCTTTTAAGTGTTCTGCCTATATGACAAATTTGAAACAGGGTTGTGTCTTCCAAAATTTATGTCTACCGAACTTTTGGATGCATCCTGAGGTCTCGGAGTATTAGAGTTGCATAAGTTTGACGTCATTTACTCACGAGTTCTACGTTACATTCGTCTAGAACTCTGCAGGCAAAAATTGAGAGCCTGCTTTCGAGCAATGATCGTGCTTCATAAGTACATAGTTTACATAAAGTTGGCGTATGTTCTTGGTATGTCCAGCATGTGACCATAAAGCAGTGTCGTGACTTGGTCGTGACAACGAGCAAATTCGATCTTACAATACACTGCAGTGCACGTTCCCACTTCTCGCAACACAAATTCACTCTTGGCTTCCTCTGTGTCAACATAAATCCAATTTCTCAACTGTTTTGGGCGGGTTCATGTCTGTTGCAAAAGGCAGAATCAATCATGCAAAGGCCATTCTCGGTCCGGAATTACATTCTCAACTCTCGAACACCAGCGTGTTGATGGTTGGTGCAGGTGGCATAGGATGTGAACTACGTAGGCTCGTTTTTTTAAAAAGAAACGCGTAGCCGAACTAACGATTTTCACCCTGGAGTTAAAAACATAGTTCTTACCGGTTTTGGGAAGATTACCTTGCTTGACTTGGACACGATTGATATTTCCAACTTGAATCGTCAGTTTTTATTCAAAAAGAAGGATGTGAAACAGAGCAAAGCGATGGTGAGAAGTGCATCACATCTAATAAGTTACTTTAGCTTACTTTCAGCATTTGGACATGAATAGGTTGCAGCACAAACTGCCGCTGCTTTCAATCCCAACGTGAAGATATTTCCGATACATGGAAACATCAAAGAAGCAGAATATGATGTCCTATGGTTCAAACAGTTTGACATAGTTTTGAATGCCTTAGATAACTTGGGTGGGTGTCGCCGAACCTTAACTGGTCTTCCACCAATGCGAATTGCTTGCAGAGGCTCGGAGACATGTCAATAAAATGTGTATAGCTGCGAACATACCACTTGTCGAGTCCGGAACTGCTGGTTACCTAGGTCAGGTCCAACCTCTACTTAAGGTAGCCTCCATTTTTCACTTGTAAACGATTCCATGTTCTACATTTGTCTCATGCAGGATACCACTGAATGTTTTGATTGCATTACGAAGCCTACGCCAAAAACCTTCCCTGTCTGTACGATCCGGTCAACACCGAGCCAACCAATCCACTGCATTGTGTGGAGTAAAAGTTATCTTATGGGGTGAGGGTGTATCACCTTCTTTCTGAAGAAATTTTCACGGAGGACAGACAACTATTTGGAGAAGACGAAGACGCGACTGGCGAACTAGATGAAGCAGAAAAACAAGGAGAAAATGGTGTGCTTGCTTGCTCATATCTTGCCATCATTGACTGCATAATGACCAGCTCAGGAGATTGCCACCTTGCGGAAAGAAGCTCAGGCCTTTAATGCTGTACGAACTGCATTGCGTGAAGACACTAATGCTGCAAGACAAGCTTTTCAGAAGGTTTCACTTGTCAGTTTTCGATCACAATTGGAACCTCATGCCTCTTAGGTTTTTAACGCCGATATAAGAAATCTACTGATAATGGCAGACATGTGGAAATCTCGTTCTCCACCAACTCCCCTTGATTTTGATGCTATCTTAGACGGCACTTTCCATTCACAGGACAATATTAGGTCTCTGAACGACAGTTCAGTAAATGGTCATTCTAGTGGATCCAATCAAACTATACTTCTAAAGGATCAACGCGCGCTGACATTGAAGGATAATCTGGATCTTTTCATTTCAAGGTAATTCCTTTTGTGACTAGTATCTCTTGTTCTTATGATTTATGAAGCACCAATCGTCTTGCTACCCGATTGCGCAATGGCGAGAAAACAATTTCATTCGATAAGGATGACGATGACACATTGGACTTCGTGACTTCCTCGAGCAATTTGCGATCATATGCTTATGGCATTGCAAATAAAACACGGTGGGAAGTTAAAGGTTCGTACCTTTGTCGACAACGTTCCACCATCTGACTCCTTCCCCCCAAGAAATGGCCGGAAACATCATACCTGCCATTGCAACTACAAATGCTATTATATCGGGTATCATTGTTCTTCAAGCTCTTCGCCTCCTCAAAAAGTCCTACAACACGTTACGCAACGTACATATTCAACTCAAGCCTGCCGTTCCCCTCAGTGCAATCAAACTAAGCAATCCCAACCCTGAGTGTGGTATATGTCGAGATACATATGCGGTTCTTCTGTGTGACACGTCGCGAACGCTACTAGGAGACGTTGTGAAGGGCATCCTTGGTGGGGACTCCCGAGAAGTTAGTGTATACGAAGAGAAGCGCATTCTGAGCGATCCAGAATGGGATGACAACTTCGACCGCACCTTGGAGAGCCTGAATGTTACGAGAGGTAGGTTCCTGAGCATTGTAGATGAGAACGGCGATTGGTCAACTATTTCTCTCGCGCTCAGCGTTCTTCCGTGAGTCCCCTTATTACGTCCTGTTACGTCCTGCTCAAGTTATCCTCTAAACCCCATGATTAGACCCAATCATCCGATTGACTCTGCTCCGTACATCTTGCCATCACCGCTTCCTCAGCCGACTCGAAGAGTCAAACCTGCCCCTATCCCGGAAGCTCCAGTGAAAACCTCGACTAAGCGACCACTGCCTATTGAAACTGAAGGTGTGATTGACCTTACAGAAGTTTAAAGTGGAAAGTCAGCTTAAGTGTAAATTTATAGAAAGACATAGTCCAAACAAGAAGAGACGTCTTGAAGAAGCCGGTTTGGTTGAAATGGATGGTCCTAACGAGGTCCTGGATGTGCTTGAAGACGGACCTGGGAAGGGAGCACTTATGGATTCTGACATCATTGTCATCGACGATGATTGATGCTTGCCTTACATTGTCACCATTCTGTTGATTTGTATTAATTCCTATGCTGTCAACGGTGTTCCTCGATACTCGGGATTATATTGTATGAAATGAAATTGTTTGAATAATTCCAAGCCAAAGGAAGTCGAATGGAAATGATTACTGTGTAAGGAAAGTCTTTCATTTTCTCACGGTTTGCCACTTAGTTCACTCTTTTTTTCATCCACAGATGTCAGAAGATGAACTCTCTGAGAATTTCTCTAGAGCCAACTGTCCAGATACCACATCACTAACTGACTCTGACGAATACCAGAAAAATTATGTAGATACTCACAGGTGGCGGGCATCCGAGCCCCGGGAAGAGGTGTTTGATGATTCAGAGCTCAATAAAGAATGGATTTTTGAAATAATCGGGGAGGAAGTAGACGAGAACGGAAATTCTAGGTTCGCCTGCAAATAATCCCAATTCACTGTTAACGGACCATTACTAGGTATGAAGTTCGATGGGATGACTGGACTCGCGACGACGGGACTAAGACAACCTGGCAAACGTCCACCACCATCAATCCTGATCATTGGAAAAGGGAGCAACGAAAGATTCGTCGGGACACTGCAAGCGAATCGTTGCAGATAGACGTCATATCAACTACCGACATCCATAATGTCGAGACCTATCTGGTGGATCAGGCGTACAAAGAAAAAATGAAAAGGTCTGAAACCATTCCCCAAACGAACCTGTTGTCAGAGCTCGCTAAACTTCAAGCCAAACACCAAGAACAAGACGACAACCCCTCCCCAGGTCTGAAAAGGAACCAGCGAGCGAGCACACGACAGAAAAGCGAAATTTCACTTACCAATTCAGTCCGAGGAGTTTCCATATCCCGTACGTCAACATGGAGGTCACAATCGGATGTTTCGTCAATTTCATCGGCTTCTAATGTCCACAAGTCCACAACAGCAGAATTGAGACCCTCTTTAGATGGACCATTTCCGGCTTCGTCTACGACCAAAGCTGCCGTGCAGGGTGACCTGAAGAAGCGCACTCCCATCAGGCAAGTGATCAGTTTCGAGTTAGGAGACGAAACAAAAGTGACTTTTATCAGGCCGTCTCCATTCTTGGAGAATATTCCACAACCCAAACGTCGTAGGTTATCAACTGATGCATGTTCCCCTGCCGTTCAGTGAGAATATTTCCTCACTCAGCCCATACTTATATGTTTGGTGTCATACCTTTTTAGGCGCTCTCAATTGACGAGAGAATGGACGGCGTTGGCTGCTCGAGAGAAGGCAGCCTCAATAAGCTTTGTCAATACTGTTGACTCGGAACCCGTGCCGGTTTTGCCACCAGGATTTTCGTACCTTGAATCGCAATATCAGTTGTTCGTCGAAGTCAGTCATCTTATTACGGATCTGATTTCAAAATAGTTCTTCTGGTGTGCCACTGCCTGCACAAATGGAAGATTTTCTTGTGAAATGTAGTTCGCCTTATTGTGTCTCGGCTGCCAGTTGCGAATGCCAAGCAGCATCTACCCTCCTTGATGAGACAGGAAGACCAATGTTGGCATACACACCTGATGTATGAATCTTTTATTCGATCAAGTCCTAGCTCATGTTATTTAGGGATATTTTGCCTTTAACGTTCCTAAAGGCACAGAAGTCGTGGAGTGTAATAAGGTAAGATTTCTAGAAATCTGATGTAACTATTTTCACTCCCACTACAGTTGTGTGGATGCTCCTTGAAGACCTGCCGAAATCGTGTTTCTCAGCGTCCTCGAGATGTCCCCATCGAAATTTTCAAAACTGAATCACGAGGCTGGGGCGTCCGACCATTAGTCAATGTCAGAAGGGGCAAGGTTTTGGGATTGTATACTGGGTAAGCGCTGTCAGCCAGCCAACTGATGTCACTTGTCCTCAACACTTTTAAACAGGTTGGTAATGTATGTAGGCATCCTTCGATTTTTGAATGCATGCTTATTATGTAGACCAAGAGAAACTGCTCGATCCCTTCCTGATCACGACTACGTCTTCGATTTAGACGGTGACGAAAACGACGAAGATCATCAGTTACACCATCCCCTATTCTCCGTTGATTCCAAGTCATGCGGTGAGTCCTCTGCGAGAATATGTGAAATTCTGCTCAGTTGCTTTAGGGAACTGGACACGTTTCATCAAGTCAGTTATGTATCTATGTGACCCTTCTTGTTACTAAACAGCAAACAGTCATTCTTGTTCTCCCAACCTTCAAATCTACCTTCTCGCACGCGACGTACCACCAGCAAATGGCTTGCCGTTCATTGCATTTGTTGCGATGGCAGACATCCCAGCGAAGACAGAGTTCACATTTGATTATGACCCTCGTGCAGCCGAGCGAATCATGGTGACACAGAAGGCCAAAAAGAAGACAGTAGTTCCGAAAGGAGCAAAAATTTGTGCCTGTGGGACTGAGGCTTGTCGGGGTATCCTCTGATTATCCTTACACACTACTCTTTCTTTCCTCAGTTGTAAACTCCTAAGGCCCTGAAGAACATAACACATTCAACGTACAATTACAAACCAGCCCTCCCCTTGTTGACTGCAATGTACATCCGCTGACGATGTTGCATTTTTGATGTTGTCAATGTGTATCAAATTCAGTCTTATGTAAATGAACATTTTTTACTTGAATTACTTTACTGGAAGACGAAGGGCGGGCGGAAAAAAAAAAGAGCACTGACTATACATACATTGGACGCAAATGACAAGATTACATGCAGAAAGCCAACTGCAATCACTTCCTAGCACACTGACAAAAACCGTCCACGTCTCAAAGTATTTAAATTCACTATTCCCAGCTTGATTTATTGAAGGCTATTGCCCGCTTGCACCAATCGTTTTGCTTGGTTTCAGCAAACAAAACATGACATCCATCCAAGAAATGTTTTAGCCATCAAATTTATTTCTATTGGAAAGGACAACAAAGAATTCGTGTACATGCCAGGCGAAATCGACTGAGCACAATTTGAGGAACACGTCGTGATGTATTCTGTAGTTTACTTCACACGCTCACATATTCTCTTGAAGACTTTATTCAATTAAGTAGTGCCTTAGATAATGGCATCGCAAGATTCGAAGCCTATCCCTATCTCCTTTGGACCCTATTCAACAGAATCCTTTTTGTTGAGTTCAGCAGTAAGTTGACGTGATAATTAGGTGTAAATATAACTAATAGTTTTCAGAATCTCCCTTCAAATATTGGTAGCTCATGTGAAGCCGAGCAGCTTATTGGAGATGCTCGCGAGTTACGTGTAGCATATCAAGACATGAAATCCGACACTCTCTACCACCTTCAGCAGTTACTCGACAGGGCCAAATGGATTGACGACAAGATTTTGGAGGTGGACATCCACATTGGGAGAATTCACCATGTCATCGAGAAATCTGGTCTTTCCATTCCGCCACCTGTTGTTGCTCGCAAGAAGAGTACCGTCATAGTCGAAGGGGGTGCGTAGCATTGTTTTTATTACAATTTAGAAAATCAACTTGATTTTAGCTGTACATTCTGTTCGAGTTGGCAACTCGGATGTTTATCTGAGTGTTACATTGGACTGAAGGACTTGTTTACAACTGAATTTTTACACAAAACGACCACTTTACATTTATTCCTCAACTAGAAAATCTTGGAGTTCTTACTCATAACTTATGTTTTCGAACCGTGACAACCGTCCAAGAGCTGGAGTCCGTTTTTAGAAAAGTCGTGGGAATCCGAATAAAATATTACAATTTCTGTGATCAAGGTTCCCTGATATTGACGGGGTCCTCCAACGAGTATGGAGAATGCGGAATCATTTTGGAATGCATTGAAGAGTGCTGTCATATTTAAACCAACTTCTGGTAAAGATTGCTCCAGTTCTGCTCAATGCATATGTGGATGTTTCGAGTTTCGAAAGGATTCGGGAATTTGCGCAGATGTGGCTACGTGATCGATATCAAGTTCGGCTCCTTTACCTCGTTCTCTTCTACTTTGTACTTAGAAAATGGGTCACCAGCAACCTACTTCGCCCAACTCGGTAAGATCGAGGTGCTACTGGCCAAATATCAACTCAATTGTTGATTCCACAGTTTGCGGATACCGTTCACCATCAAGGTTTTGCTGTCCCCGACCCGTAAGTTCATCTAGCTTTGAAAATTTCGATGTTAATCTATTTAGCTTCGCACCGCGCCACCGGCCAGGTGCCTCATTTGTGAATGCGCTGCTCGCTACTGCATTGTTTCGTTGCTGGCACATACTTCTCTTCTTTGCTGGTTGGTCATCACTTATCACTGTCCTCAACAAACGTGGCCATGATCTGTCTATGTCGACTGCCCTTTTGACTGTGTGAGCTTGCTTCCTTTTGTCCTCGTATGGATGGCAAGTGATCATTGCAATGCACCCAGTGTTGGTACCGTTCTCGGTTTTATTATCTCTTATAGAACGACCTCGTCTTTCGAACGGTACAACGAAGGACGGAGGTTATGGTCACAAATTATAATAGCAAGTCGAATCATGTCGAGGACGATCTGGTTTCACGTTCCTTGTGAGTCTCTTCGTTCTAAAGCGGCTAGGTAACCCTCAACGATTGTTAGATAATTCACCCAATGAGAACGAAACACTCGACCAAGCAAGGGCTCGATCTTTAATCGAGAAAAAGACTACTATTAACTTGTTGGAGGCGTTTGCTGTTGCAATCAAACATTATTTGCGAGGTGAAGATGGGATCTACTACCAGTTTGTTTTCTCGATCTCGGTTGTTGTTTCGCATTTTACAAAAAATTGTTAGGGACTTGTACTACTTGGTCAAATTTTTGCCCGCGTATGCCCTACCGCCCGGCATGCCTTCTACGGCGGATCTAACACAGTTCAATCAAGATGAAGAAACAGTGGACATCGTAGTGGACAGGCCGTCCACCGGTTCAAATCGAGATGAGAACGGCGTTGTTGAGAGTCTGACTAGCCCGATTTCTGTAGCAGAGCGCAAGTCTACTGTCGCCTACAGAGGTGTGACTTCACCCTCTCGTCCCGCTCCCATGTCTTTGGGTCCATCCGAAAAGAGGGCCTCATTTGCTCCCTCTGTTTACTCGCCTCGTTCTTATAAATCAATGGGTCGAGTTAAAGAGAATGAAAGAGTAGTCCTCTCGAAGCAGGATGAGTCATTTCTGATGCCGTCACATATGCCTCCGAAATATGGGATATTCGACCTTTTCCCATTCTCCCTACTTGTGAAATATCTTTCGAAAAGAGGGAAAGAGGTGAAGGGAAAGAAGGGGGCCCGAGTAAGGGCCCAAATGAAACAACACGCTATCTCGCATAATCTACCCTTGGAACTGTCGCTCTACTTGGTATGCTGTCCATAAGCCAGTCGGAATGATGATAAATTGAGGGTTGCTTTATGAAGAGTTCTTATGTTGCTGCTCTTCAATCTCGTAAAATTCTTGATGTCCCAACAACAAGTGCGTCGTATTATTACTTTTTATCGATGGTTGCGACTGATTTTTTTCAAAGATGCACTCCTTGGATCTTTGGGTCATCTTGTCGAAAGCTTGAGTGGTTTAGAGCGCATTTTGACCACACCGATACCTTTTTCGTTCGTCAAAAATGGCCTTAATTACCAGGAACTCTCAAACTAATAAATGTTTGTTGTAGATATTCGATCCATTTGTGGGTGGTCACCTACCTTTACTGCTTCTTCCTGGTATGTTCGCAGAAATTAATACAATTATAGTCCTGACCTTCTCCCTTTAAGCCATTCCAGATCTATCCAACCTTCGGCTGGCTTACGGTTCCCGCCACAATCGTTATTGTGGGTCGTGTTCATGTTAATTCTGTGGCTGCTAATTTGTTCCCTATTTTAGAGTTTTATTTTCTTCGGCTTCATGGTTGCTGGTGAAGAGATTGAAAGTGAGCAATGCCATTAACGGAGTTCTGCCATTTGCGTGACTGAGGATTTAAAGACCCATTCGGATATGACAAAAACGACCTCAACCTCGATCATTTCACGCACAATATTATCAGTACGTAACTGATCCTTTTAATGTTTGAATAATTGATGATTGTCTAATTCTGTGTCCAGGAAACGAATTGCGGGCAGTGACATCGACACCTCCTCCAGATCCTGCACGGTGGGCATTTGTTCCCGAGAATAATCTGTTATTCTCGACTGGGACAGACGACCGTGTCACTCCTAGCGAGTGGCTTGGAAGAGGCTCAAATGCCATGCAGATAAACCTTGGTCGGCCAAATTAAAAGACATATCACATACCTGTCACCTTTCCTTCTCAGCTCACTGTGCTCTTCATGAAAATTCGCTGTTTAGTTATGTTACGTAATTTGCTATCAAGAAACTCTGAAATTTTTAATTTAAGTTTTTCATGCACACATGACTCCTTTCAGAAGCTTTCGACTGAATATCACGCTGAAATCTTATCTACTCCCACCTCGTCGTTGGTCATCGACAATGCCAGAAGTTAACAAGACAGCTCATCCCTTCGACAGATCTCGACTTGAAGCTCTCCTTAATCGGAGGTTCTTCTATGCTCCTGCCTTCGAGATTTACGGAGGTGAGTGTTCGTTTATCGTGAAATTGATGTACCGACCCCCCTCTAGGTGTTGCTGGTCTTTATGATTATGGACCACCCGGATCATCTCTTCAAGCAAATATTATCGCGGAGTGGCGTAAACATTTCATCATCGAAGAACACATGCTCGAACTCGATACAACCATCATGACTCCAGCTCCTGTTTTTGAAACGTCCGGCCATGTCGCAAGGTTTGCAGATTGGATGGTCAAGGATACGAAGACCGGTGATGTTCTTCGTGCTGATCATCTCGTTAAAAACGTGTTGGAGGCACGTCTTGCAAGTGATAAGGTAGCCCGTGGTCTGGCTTCCTCACCCCCTACAGACGAAAAGAAAAAGAAAAACAAGACCGCGAAAAAGGCTGCGGTCAAATTGGATGACGTCGTTGTGAGGGAATATGAAACCACATTGGCTCAGGTAAGCTCGTGTATCTCGTCTTTTAATTTCTTGTTACCCCGCTCTTTATGAGTTGTGCTGCTTTTGCCCCGACATTATGCTATGCAAGGGTCCATTTTCGCTGAGATTAAGCGATTTAATGATCCTTCTCAATGTCACAGCACTTGCACGAAGTTAGCCATTTTCGAGTTCCCATTCTGTTCATCATTTTATTTAGAAATTGCAAAAGCTCACTAAATGGCATAGCTCGACAATTATTCTGGCGCGGAACTCGGAGAACTTTGTAAAAAACTTGATCTTCGGAACCCGGATACGGATAATGAAGTTGGCGAACCAAAGCTGTTTAACCTCATGTTTGCCAGCAGTATTGGACCAACTGGTCAGCACCCTGGGTGAGTCGCGTTCCCGCGTGATAATGTAAGAAGCGTGCGACCTACTTTGCATTGTAGGTTCCTTCGACCTGAGACCGCCCAGGGTCATTTTGTGAACTTCTCGAGACTTCTTGAATTCAATAATGGCCGGGTGCCATTCGCATCTGCACAAATTGGGCGCTCTTTCCGTAATGAGATCTCTCCACGGGCTGGTCTTCTTCGCGTTCGCGAGTTCACGATGGCCGAGATTGAACATTATGTCGATCCAGAAGACAAAAAGCACCAGAGGTTCGAAGAAATTAGAGATGTGCGGCTCGTTCTCCTAGATCGGCACGTCCAGGAATCCGGCAGCAGTAAAGTCACGGAGATGTCGGTTGGTGAAGCGGTGGACAAAGGGATCGTTGCGAACGAAACCTTGGGCTACTTCCTTGTTCGAATCCACCAATTCCTCATTAAGATCGGCATTAATCCTCAACGTCTCCGTTTCCGACAACATATGGCAAACGAAATGGCACATTACGCAACAGATTGCTGGGATGCGGAAATTCACAATGCAACTGGCTGGACGGAATGCGTGGGATGTGCCGATCGGGCTGCTTATGATCTTACTGTGCATTCGAAAAAAACAAGCCATCCCCTGGTTGTTCGTCAAGCACTTAAAGAGCCAATTATTTCGGAAGAAGAAGTGCTGGAATGGAATAGGAAAGTCCTTGGTAAAACATTCAAACAGCACGCGTCTGTTATCCAGAAAACAGTGGAGTCTTTGGACCAGGATCAGTTGACAAAACTCAAAGGCGACCTTGCTCAAGGGTAAGGACATATTTGTCATTTTCTCCACATTGTCCGACTAGCCCCCCCTAGAGAAGCGGTTATTACTTCACCAGACGGGAGATTATTCGAAATCAACCCCGAAATGCTTACTATAGAACGCAAGTCCATTAAACAATCAAGTAAGTCGAGACATGGTGATTTTTACATCTGATATAACACACCTCCCAGCACGTGAATTTACCCCAAATGTTATTGAACCGTCCTTTGGTATCGGTCGAATTTTGTACACCCTCCTTGAACACAGTTTCTGGAGCAGAGAGCAGGATGTGGAACGTGGCGTGAGTCAAGATGTTTTGTGGCCTTAGAACTCGGTTTTTGATCTGTTCCAGGTTCTATCGCTGCCACCAGT
>Ga0307507_10007549_pt1 | contig 15698 bp, 20 predicted proteins | sample 7_EM_MG_FD_207223 | JGI IMG/M metagenome (GOLD analysis project Ga0307507, IMG submission 207223) | Populus trichocarpa ectomycorrhiza microbial communities from riparian zone in the Pacific Northwest, United States - 7_EM | ecosystem: Host-associated > Plants > Roots > Unclassified | place... | reverse complement strand
CGCAAACGAGAGTAGAAAGATAACGGACGGTCAGGGTCAAGTCGGGCTCCCACTTCAAAGAAGTTGTGCTAATTGGGTGAGCGATACTTAGTTATAGGGAAAGATTATGTAGCCTGCGAACACCGAGATGCAGAATATAAAATCGAGGTGTCTTCGTACCTGCTATCCATCATCAAGCAACCGAGAAGAGATCTTAACAATATATTCACGTTAAACAAATATTTATCGTTTCACCTACCTATTATTTTATCTTACGACTTGTGTCTCCTTAAACGTATTCGTAGAAATTACGAACGGTTGGGCCTAGTATATTCGCTTGTTCTTAGAATATTACCACCCCCATAACAGTATATTGTTTATCTCTACGTTACCGAGACATACGAGCGATATCAATCACGATACAAATTGCAACTCAATCAAACTCATTTCTATCACTAAAAGGATAAGACCGACTCTATTACTTCCAAAAAAAGGAAAAAAATTGTGAGGTCTAATCCCGAGGGAGGAGGACCAGATCCTATGGAGATAGAGGAACTCTCTCAGTCCCAAGCTCCAACAGTGACATCACAAGACACACGGATCGCTAGATCCACGGATACTTGGAGCTCCCCAGGCCGACAACTCTGACTCTTCCATCGAGCCGCGATGAGACGTTCGCAGTCTCAACAGTCTCAGACACCAGCCGAACCATTACTATCTCCTGAAATGTCTCGACGACTGGACCGCATCAACCGAAGTCTACACCTGTACGAGGATCACCAAGCCCAGAGCGTCGACTTGGAACATCTAGCGTTTCAGTCCCTCTGACCCCAAATCCAACATTTGGTGCGGGAACTGGGCAAAGTCAAAAGGGACATAATTACTGGCGCCAGATATATAGGCACGGAGCTGGAACAAATAAACACCAGCATGGTACAGGTAGAAGCGGCAACGCAGGGGCTTCAAGAAGCGTTCAAACGGGTCAGTGGAAGGATGGATGGACAAGACACCCGTCAAACCCAGCACGAGCAGGTCACATCACATCTCCACCAGACCATACAGACGGAAGGAGCCGCAGCAAAGGGCAGGGACGAACAGTTGGGACAAGAACTGCTAGACACAGAAGCCCAACATCAACGAGAAGTACAAAACTAGGAAAGAATACTCAACGCTATGATGGCCGTGTTAGAGGCAAACAAAGAAGACAGAGAAAGACAAGAAAGCCACATAGCTGAGTTGACTGCAGCGGTTACCTGATTGATGGGCCAGGTAAAAGGCAAGCGTTCAAAGCCGACCCTGGAACGAAGTACCGGAGCAGCAGGAGGAGGAGGCGGAGGACGACGCCCCACCACAATGCATGGAGCAGCGGGAGGCACCTCTGATCCGGGAGATAGTGAAGGAGGAGGAAGTGAGGACAAGAGACGAGGAAGACGGGAAGAGAGACCCGACAGACAAAACAAGAAGCCTGCAGATAAGAAAAAAACTGATGGGGAAAAATACGGAAAAGCTACAGAGGACGAAATAAGGTTTTCCAGAGCCTTGGGAAAGGCCATAGGAGAAACCACGAAACGTCCAGCTCAACCTCCCTCAGAATATGAATATGCCAAACAGCAGGATATCCGGTTTTGGCTGACCACCTGCAAGGATTGTTTCGATCGCAACCCATACCAATGGCAGGACGAGGCGGACCCTATCAAATATACCTTGTCGAAACTAAAAGAACCACGAGTAGCATCCTTCACTATCACCTGACGAAATCAAATGACCGACGAGCTATGCCATATACGACAGGATGGTTACCAATTATGGGATGTCTTTGCCGAACAAGCAGTACCTCGATTCGGTCCCACTCACGAGGAACAAAAAGCCCTACAAGAAATGTTTAAAATCCGATAGAAGAATCATATTAAACAATTTTTATTGGAATTTGAAAATTGGAATGTCAAAACAAAAGTTACTGGAATCGCCTTCAGAAAACTAATCAGAGATCAAATACCGGATGAAGCTGTACGGCGAATGTCAATGCATCAAGAATATGCCGACGATCGAGATTGGATAGAAGCTCTCCGCCAAGCGGTCCGCGATGAGGAAGATTTCCAGGAAGGAAAAAGGCTGAAGGACAAAATTTCTCAGGGTCAAATTCAGGTGGGAAGAGGAAACGGGACAAACCAACACCGACAAAGATAACGAAAAAACCTAAGTATACCACTAAAGAGAAAAGGGTATATGTTATGGGGGTGGTAATATAGTAAGAACAAGGGAATATACTAGGCCCGCTTAGTCGTAGTTTCGGAGAATCCGTTTTTGCGAGACACAAGTCGTAGGATGAAATAATAGATAGGTCAAACCATCTATATTTGTTTAACGTGTATATATTGTAAAGGTCTCTTCTCCGTTGCTTGATTGATGGATAGCAGCTACGAAGTCACCTCAAGGTTTATATTCCGCGTCTGGGTGTTCGCGGGCTACATAATCTTTCCCTATAACTAAGTATCTCTCGCCCACCTAGCTCGACTTCCTTGAACTGGGAGCCCGATTTGACCCTGAACGTCCATTATCTTTCTACTCTCGTTTGTGCAACTTGTTGCCACGTATGCCTCTCTCATGGGGAGGGTGTAGTGCCCGTCCGCCTAGATGGCTATACGAACATGTATCCATTGCTAAAATAGATTTCCGAATAATCTCCATCTGTTCGCATGTCACACAATTATTCGCTAGGATAGAAGATGGCCAATCCTCATATTGTAGGCTCCGTTTTGACCTAGCCTGCAGGAGGCATCCCTTAGTCTTATCTGGCATTACACGACTCTTTCCTATCGAATCAACCAATGGTTGCGACTATAGTTATCGGTCTCGTGCCATCAATCCTTTTGGGAGTTCCCTGACTCCCTTTCCGAGCATAGTGCATTCCTACCTCGTACTGGGCGTCTTTCCAGACCAAGCAAGCCTAACTAAGGTAGCTACGTCCCGTGAGTTTGTAGCCACTTTTCGATACCCAATCTTGTAGTGGCTATAACTCTATGCGATGCCGTCCGATTCCGATGTCTTCAATAGCATCAGGTGCTCTGAGCTCTCCTCTCGTATATCCTGCGAACAGGAACCGGTCGGACGGACGGCCGCAACGTATATGGTGTTGCAAGTTGGGTCTTCTTTATTGATGTCTTTGGTGAGGGGACGCAACGTTCCAGACGGCGTATGGTGCCCTACTGTCCCAACGTCGGGGCCGAAGGGGGGTGTTGCTAAGTCTTTTTTAGAGGGTGGTGCGCGAAGGTAGGGTAACTTGACCCCCTTATCCTTCTGGGAGCTCTGTCCCTAACACGAGCTCCCTCCTCTTAAGTTTCGTCCCGAATACTTTTTGTCTAATTATAATACATTCTTTGTCCTTTATAAGCTCCGTATGGTAGGGGTAAAAACCAGAAGCGTTTGCTTGTCCACTTGTGGAAAACCTTTCTCATACTACTCATCCAAGTTCGGCCCCAGCATCTCGGGGTTTTCCCTATGAAATTTTTCCACCTGTTCCCTGGCGTTTGCCAACCCCTCCGGTGGTTCCCAGGTATTCTCATCCTCTGAGCATCCTGCCCCTTTTACAAAGTATCGGAGTTCCTTGAACTCCTTGTTTACCCTCCGGACCTTTCTCGTGTCGGTCATTATCTCACGTTTGACTATTTTTTCAACTTCCCATTCCAGATCACCTTCGACATCCTCTGGTTCTCGTGGGGGTTGTTCTCGGTTGGGTCGGTCAGAGACTATATAGGGTTCGAGTAGCGAAACGTGAAATACTGGATGGATTTTCCAGCGAGCCGGGATATCAACTTTCAACGCCAGATTCCCTTTTTTCTCTAAGACTTTACAAGGGCCGTACAATCGTCAGGTGAACTTCCTTGTCGGTCGTTTGCTTTTAATCTTTTTGGCATTCAACATTACCAAGTGACCTGTTTCGATATCGTGTTGTGAGGTTGCTTTCCAGTCGTAGTATTTCTTGATGGCTTCTCTTGTCTGCTCGAGGGTTGTCCTTGCGTTTTCCTTCACTGTTTTCATCCAGTCCGTATACATGGTGGCTCCTGGGTTTTGAGCCTCTCTCTCCTTCATCCACTCGCTTTGTGGATTGAACCCGTAGTTGGCGAAAAATGGGGTTAATTTATGTGCGCTTGCTTTCGAATTATTGTAGGCGTATTCGGCCAACAGTAGGATCTGAGACCAGTCGTTTTGGTCATGGTTGACGAAGTTCCGAAGGTAACCTTCCAGCACTTGGTTGGTTCTTTCGGTTTGTCCGTCTGTCCTTGGGTGATATGCCGTTGACATTAACCTCTTAATTCCCAATGCTTTGCACAATGATTCCCAAAATTCGGTCCCAAATTTTGCGTCAGTATCCGAGACGACTTCGGAGCGGAGTCCATGAAGTTTCCAAACTTCCTTAAGGAAGGTGTCCACCACATCCTTTGCGGTCGCGGTTGTCGCGAAGCCGACAAAGTGTGCCATTTTTGTAAAACTATCCACCACTACCATGATCTGGGTGTGTCCTTGGGACTCGGGTAACTGGGTAATGAAATCCACCGAGATGGAGGTCCATGCTGCATATGGTACTTCTAATGGTTGGAGTAACCCTTACTTCGCGTGTCGTGGAGATTTGTCATTTTGGCATTCGTTGCAGGACCGGAGATAGTCGTTTATCCATTCGCAGAGTTTTTCCCAATGGAAGTTCCTTGTGACTAACTCAATTGTCTTTTCTTGTCCGAAGTGTCCGGCTACCTTTGAGTCGTGGCACCCTTTCGCAATTTCAGTCAAGAGTTCTTCCTTTGAAGGAACGAATAGTCTACCCTTATAATAGTGTAGTCCATCGTCTAGTTTCCAGTGCTTTGGTAGTGCTTCCCGTCTTTCCTTTAACTGGTGTAACTCCCTCTTCCGCGCCATCCAAGTGTCATCCTCTTTTCCTGCCGCTCTTATTCTGTCCAGGAATGAGTCGTCCATGGTTTGCATTTGTATTGCTGCAATCATGGCACTGGATAGCATCGTTATTTCACCTCATAGGCCGCTGTCTGGGTAAATGTCTTCTTCGTCAAAATATGAGTTGTCCTGTGGGTCTGGGTTTAGGAAACACATTTTGACTTTGAGTTCTTCACAAGCAATTAGCCGTTTGGGGCCGAGGTCACTAGAGCCAAATCTCTGACTTCCCCTTTCCGTATCATCCAGATTATCGATCTCCATGGCATCGTGCGTTTGTATTTTTTCCACGATTAGCAGTGCGATTCGATCGCCTGCCTTGAATTCGTAACTGGGGTCCCCATGCTTCCGGAGTATTACTTATATTTCTCCGGTGTAATCCGCATCGATAACTCCGCCGCCTACTGCTCTTCCATGTTTGCCTGCCATGCCACTCCTTGCTGCCAGTCTGCCGTAAGTTTTTCTGGGTAGTCCTATTGCGCTTCCGGTGTCCACTAACATCTGTCTTTGGGCTGGTATGGTGCCCTCCCTTAAGGCGTAAATGTCATGTCCTGCTGCCATCCTGGAACCTTTGGTTGGGACCATGGCAGTTCGTTGCAGCCTTTTTATTCTGAGCCGGTTTGTTATTCGCTTTTTTTCTTCCACAAGGCTGACTTGAATTCTGTCTTTGCTGTGGCAAAGCGAAACTTGGAAGTGTTCCGGTTCCAAAATTGTCTGTTCGCGATGCGTAGCTCCCTCCTCAAGGCGGTCCTCTGGCCGCCGGCTTAATGCGTCAGGCTTTCTGCCTCTGCTTCCGGGGCGGTATACGGTTTTAAAATTGAAGTTGGCCAGCCATTGAGCCCATCGGATGCGTCGGGGGTTCCAAACCTTTGTTGTGAGGAAGTATTGTAGGTTCTGGTGGTTGGTGTATACCGTCAGTGGTTCGTCTGCTCCCAACAAGTAGTGTTTCCATTCGCGGAAGGCTTCTGAGATTGCCAATAATTCTTTATCATCGATTTCCTAATTTCGTTGGGCATCGTTCAGTTTTTGTGAGTGGAAAGCAACTGGGTGTAACCGTTGTCCCAAGTACAGGGAAAGGATACAGCCTAATGGGTAGTCGCTAGCATCCGTCTGGATTACGGTTTTTCGGTCAGGGTAGAAGTGTGCTAGGATAGGGGCTGAGGTAAATCTTCGTGTAAGTTCCTCAATAGCTTTATCCTGTTCTTCCCCCCAGAACCACAAATGTTTTCCTCCCTTGGTCTTCAATGTGTGGGTAATCGGGTTGAAAATTTTTGACAAATTGTCGATCAAGCGTCAGTAAAAATTTGCACAACCAATAAAGATTTGTACGTCTTTTACCGACCAGGGGGCTCTTCAATTGAGGATACTTTCAACCTTTTTCTCGCTCATTGTGACGCCAGCTTTTCCCACAATGTATCCGAGGAATTCAACTGTATCGATCTGGAACAGGGATTTCTTTAAGGATACTGCGAGGTGATGGCGTTCTAGCCTACCTAGTACTTGTTTGACAAGAGCCTCGTGTCCTTCCATTGTCTTCGAGTAAATTAGGATATCATCCAGATAGACGACGACCCCGTGATCCAAGTATTCTCGTAGGATAGTATTCATCATGGCCAGGAAGATGGCTGGTGCGTTGACCAACCCAAATGGGATTACTTTATATTCGTAATGTCTGTATCGGGTGTGGAAGCCGGTTTTCCATTCGTCTCCTTTTTTGATTCTAATCAGATGGTAACCGTCTTATAGGTCTAATTGAGTGAAAATAGTCTCGCCGGCTAAACTTTCCCTTAGTTCAGTCATGAGCGGTAAAGGGTATTTGTTAAGTATGGTTAACTTGTTCAGCTCTCGGTAGTCCACGCACAGTGGTAGTCTTCCGTCAGGCTTGAGAACAAAAAGGATTGGTGCTCCCGCCGGAGATTTGCTATGAACTATTTTCCCTTCGGCTAACATTTTGTGAAGATATTTGTTTAGTTCCTCCAATTGATAAGCCGACATTGGGTATATAGGTCCCCACGGTGGAGTGGCCCCGTCCTTAAGGTCGATCGGATGGTCGAAGGTTCGCCTAGGAGCCACCATTTCTGCTTTCTCGTTCTCAAACAATTCCTTGTATTGCCAATATGGCTTTGGTAATCCCTCTAGTTGTAGCTCCTGATGTCTCGTGGATGCGATCCTCCCTATCATTCTTGCCTCTTCATCAAAAGCCAGCGTCTCGTCCCATTCAAACATGTCAGTGATGCCTTTGTCTTGTACATGTTCTCCACATTGTGTGTGCTCGAAACACCATTTTTCAGGGGTTTCAATAGTTTTTATTGGATGTTCGTGGTGCCACCACCCGAACGGTATGATCATATCATATTTGCCTGCGTCCCCAATCTCGCAGGAGACCATCGTCATATGGCCATTGGTACCAATCTCCATTTGAATCGGATGTGAATAGTATTTTCCTCCTGTGGCGGAGACTTCGCCATTAAATGCCGTTATTTAAGCGGATTTTCTCTTATCTCGTAAGGGACTTTGAGGGTGCGTGCGGTATCTTGGTTTAAGAGGAATATGTTGGAGCCAGAGTCTAGTAAGACACTAATCTAATGCCGTTTGTCTGATATGACTAGGATGGCATTTCCTTCGGGGCACTCATAGGGCTGTGGATTTGGTTTGGTCTTTGTTCGTTTGGGGGCGGGGCCTCCTGTCTCATAAGCTCTCTTCATTGTGGTCCCTATTTGGGTTTGTTACAGCGCCTGCGCAGTATCGGCTCATCAAGCCTTCTCAGACAAACTGCTTTTCCCTTCTGGCAAATATTTTTGAAAATATGTAAACTAGTTTGGTGATGGTTGGGGGTCTCCGAGAATAGTAGTTTTCGTGAAAGGTAAAACCCTCTCTGTTTATATATCGGGCAGCCCACTACTAGTGGTCTTTATTCCCTGCCGAGGGATTCCCATATACCAGGGGTAGTACGTCTGATGATTCGTGCTTTTGCGGCTCGAATGCGGCTTCCGTTCTGACCGACTTATCCACACTTATCGGTAGTTACTAGGAGTCTACCGTACCTCTCGCCTAATTCCTCCAGCGCGAGCTAAAGTTTCTTCATGAGGTGAGTAGTGGTTCTGTGTCTGCAATGAACGTTCCCAACTACTATGAGGGAAATCTTCCGGTCGGGCGCTTCGTTCGACATGACAACCAAATGGGGTCTTATGTTGGCGAGTTAGTGCGACCCATAGCACTCCTTGGTTATTTTTTCTCGTGACACTCTGTTCTTTTAATCGTTTTCCATTGTGTACTTTAAGACCTGCCTCTGGGGACGATTACGCTGGTGTCACTCTCGTCATATGCCAGTTTCTCACTCATCACCTTGGCTCGAGTTCCGTACTTGGCTCTTTTCTTGCTGGCATTTGGGTCCTCGTAGGTTTTCTACTAACTGTCGTTAGTCCTAGGAGTCTGCCCAACAAGGGGAGCCGTTTTCCGGTCGTATTGCTCAAGCTAGGTTCCTTCGCTGCTGTCTCGCATTGATGGCGGATATCAACTTCTGAACGTCCTCACCGCACATCACCCAGGTGCCATGTGACTCCCAGTCGGAACTTATCACGCTTTTTGGGGTCGATGCACTCAAAGGGTATGAGCTGAAGGGTTCACTTCAGATTATTTCCATTCCCGGTTCGATGGCCGGACTACCCACATGCCGTCGCCAGTGGGCACAATGAGCTTATAGCTCTTCATCCTCAATAAAGGTCCATGCTAGTGGCCTTTGGTTCGCTTGACCCGAGGTTTCTCCCCGGCTATCCTCAGCGACGGCGGCTACCCTTGGCTTTCTAGGCTTTGGGTGGTTCAGTCTTCCTCCCGGTAACTTGAATGGTTTTCTTTGGATGGTGCTAACTCGAATTTCTTTCGGGCAGTGTTTCCATCCCTGGTTTTTCTGGGGACATCTGGTGCATTACCCCTTAGCGTTTCGTTCGTCCACTATTTTTTGGTCGATCCTGGTCTGCGCGTTGGCCCAAACCCAATGCATGATTTTCTGCCGTGGTGCCGCCTTTCCTTTCTCTTCCTTTTCTTTTTTTTTCTTCGCATGGTATACCCTTTTCTCTTTAGCGGTATACTTAGGTTTTTTCGTTATCTTTGTCGTTGTTGGTTCGTCCCGTTTCCTCTTCCCACTTGAATTTGACCCTTAGAAGTTATTGTCCTCAAGGCTTTTCCCTTCCTGGAAATCTTGCACATCGGACCGCTTGGCGGAGAGCTTCTATCCAATCTCGATCGTCGGCTTATTCTTGATGCATTGACATTCGCCCTACAGCTTCATCCGGTATTTGATTTCTGATTAGTTTTCTGAAGGCGATTCTAGTAAGTTTTACTTTGACATTCCAATTTTCCAATTCCAATAAAAATTTGTTAATGTCTTCTTCAATCGGACTTTGAACATTTCTCGTAGGGCTTTTTCTTCCTCGTGATTGGGACCGAATCGACCTACTGCTTGTTCGGCAAAGACATCCCATAACTCGTAACCATCCTATCGTATATGGCCTAACTCGCCCGTCATTTGATTTCGGTAGGTCATAGCGAAGGATGCTACTTGTCATCCTTTTAGTTTCGCCAAGGCGTATTTGATACAGTCCGCCTCGTCCTGCCATTGGTATGGGTTGCGATCGAAATAATCCTTGCAGGTGGTCAGCCAAAACCGGATATCCTGGTGTTTGGCATGTTCGTATTCTGATGGAGATTGAGCTGGACGTTTCGTGGTTTCTCCTATGGTCTTTCCCAAGGCTCTGGAAGACCTTATTTCGTGCTCTGTAGCTTCTCCGTATTTTTCCTCATCAGTTTTTTCCTTATCTGTAGGCTTCTTGTTTTGTATGTCGGGTCTCTCTTCCCGTCTTTCTCGTGTCTCGTCGTGACTTCCTCCTCCTTCACTATCTCCCGGATCAGGGGTGCCTCCCCCTGCTCCATGCATTGTAGGGGGGGGTTGTCCTCCGCCTCCTCCTCCTGCTGCTCCGGCACTTTGTTCCGGGGTCGGGTTTGAACGCTTGCCTTTTACCTGGCCCATCAAGGAGGTAATCGCTGCAGTCAACTCAGCGATGTGGCTTTCTTGTCTTTCTCTGGCGTCTTTCTGTGCTTCTAACTCGGCCATCATAGCGTTGAGTATTCTTGCATGGTTTTGTAGTTCACGTTGATGTTGGGCTTTTGTGTCTAGCAGTTCTTGTCCCAACTATTGGTCCCTGCCCATTGCAGTGGCTCCTTCCGTTTGTATGGTCTGGTGGAGATGTGATGTGACCTCCTCGCGCTGGGTCTGACGGGTGTCTTGTCCATCCATCCTTCCACTGACCCTTTTGAACACTTCTTGAAGCCCCTGCGTTGCCACTTCTACCTATACCATGCTGGTGTCTATTTGTTCCAGTTCCGGGGCTATATATCTGGCGCCAGTCATTATGTCTTTTATGACTTTGCGCAGTTCCCGCAGCAAATGTTGGATTTGGAGTGAGAGGGACTGAAACGCTACTTTTTGCAAGTCGACACTGTGGGCTAGGTTATCGTCGTACAGGTGTAGACTTTGGTTGTTGCGGTCCAGTCGTCGAGACATTTCAGGAGAACATAATGGTTCAGCTGGTGTCTGAGAGTGTTGAGACTGGGACCGTCTCATCGCGGCTCGATGAGAGGGTCCGGGTGGTATGCCCGGAGATATCCGAGTATCCGTGGATCTAGCGATCCGTGTGTCTAGTGATGTCACCGTTGGAGCTTGGGACTGAGAGAGTTAGTCTGTCTCCATAGGATATGGTCCTGCTCCCTCGGAATTAGACCCTGACATTTTGAAATAAGACAGTGTTTCTTATCCTTCTACTGACAGAAATGAGTTTGATTGAGTTGTGATTCGTATAGTGATTGATATAGCTCCTCTGTCTCGGCAAGGTGGAGAATAACAATATACTATTGTAGGGGTAGTAATCTTCTGAGAAGAAGCGAATATACGAGGCCCGCTTATTCGTAGTTTCGGAGAATACGTTTAGGGAGACAGAAGTTGTAGGATGAAATAATAGGTTGTTGAAATGATAAATATTTGTTTATCGTGTATATATTGTTAAGGTCTCTTTTCTCTTGCTTGATTCATGGATAGCAGCTACGAAGACACCTCGCATATTTAGATTCCGCGTCTGGGTCTTCGCGGGCTACATAATCTTTCCCTATAACTAAGTATCTCTGGCCCACCTAGCTCGACTGGTTTGAAGTGAGAGCCCCACTTGACCCGGAACGTCCGTTCCCTTTCTGGTCTCGTTTGCGCAACTTATTGCCACGTATGCCTCTCTCATGGGGAGGGTGTAGTCCCTGTCCGCCTAGATGACTATACGAACATGTATCCATTGCTAAAATAGATTTCCCAATAATCTCCATGTGTTCGCATGTCAGATGATGATTCGCTTGGATAGAAGATGGCCAATCCGCATGTTGTGGGCTCCGTTTTGACCTGGTCTGCAGGAGGCATCCCGTAGTCTTATCCGGCAGTACATGACTCTTTCCTATCGATCGAACCCGTGGTTACGACTATAGTTATCCGTCTCGTGCCAACAATCCTTTTGGGAGTTCCCCGACTCCCTTTCCCAGCATAGTGCATTCCTAGTGGGTACTGGGGGTCTTTCCAGACCAAGGAAGCCTAACTAAGGTAGATGCGTCCCCTGAGTTTGTAGCCACCTTTCGATACCCGATCTTGTAGTGGCTGTAACTCTATGCGATGCCGTCCGATTCGGATGCCTTCACCTGCATCAGGTGCTCTGAGGTCCCGTCTCATATATCCTGCGAACAGGAACCGGTCGGTCGGACGGCCGCGACGTATACAGTGTTGCAAGCAGGGTCTTCTTTACTGATGTCGTTGGTGAGGGGACGCAACTTTCCCGACGGCGTATGGTGACTTACTGTCCCAACGTCGGGGCCGGAGGGGGGGTGTTGCTAAGTCTTTTTTAGAGGTTGGTGCGCGAAGGTAGGGTAACTTGACCCCCTAATCCTTCTGGGAGCTCTCTGGCTAACTCTATATCAGGCAAAGAAAACAGAAGAAAAGGTAGAGAAAGGAAAGGCGGCACTGCGGCACAAAATCATGTATCGGGTTTGCGCCGACGCGCACCCCGGTATCGACCAAAAAATTGGTGGACGAACTAAAAGCTAAGAGGCAATCCACCAGATGTACCCTGACAAACCACGGATGGAAACACTGCCAGAAAGAAATTCGAGTCTGCACCATCCAAAGAAAACCATTCAAGTTACAGGGAAGAAGATCGAACCACCCAAAGCCTGGAAAGCCAAGGGTAGCCGCCGTGGCTGAGGATAGGCCGGGAGAAGCCTCGGTTCAAGCGAACCAAAGGCCACTAGCATGGACCTTTATGGAGGATGAAAAGCTGTAAGCTCTTTGGCACCACTGGCGACTGCATGTCGGTAATCCCGCCATCGAACCGGGAATCGAAACAATCTGAAGTGAACCCTTCAGCTCATCTCCTTTGAGTGCATCGGCCCCAAAAGCGTGATAAGTTCCGACTGGGAATCAGATGGCACCTGGGTGATGTCCGGTGAGGACGTTGAGAAGTTTATATCCCCGATAAATTGGAGACAGTATCGAAGGAACCTACCTTGAGTAACACTACCCGAAAACGACTCCACTTGTTGGGGGGACCCGTAGGACTAACCATGGTTAGTAGAAAACCTACGTGGTGACAAAGGACAGCAAGAAAAGAGCCAAGTAGGGAACTCCAGCCAAGGTGATGAGTGAGAAACTGGCATCAGACAAGAGTGACACCAGTGGGATCGTCCCCAGCGGCAGTTCTTAAAGTACACAATCGAAAACGATTAAAAGAACAGAGTCTCAGGAGGAAAAATAACCCACGAGTGCTATTGGTTGCCCTACTCAAAGACAAGACACCCCATTTGGTTGTCATGTTGGACAAACCACGCGGCCTTACCATTTCTCCCATAGTAGTTAGGCACGTTCATTGCACATACAGAACCACTCCCCACCTCATGAAGAAACTTTAGCTCCGGCTCGAGGAATTAGGCGACATCTGCGGTAGACTCCTCGTAACTACGAATAGGTGTGGATAAGTTGGTCAGAACGGAAGGCCAATCCGAGCCGCAAAGCACGAATCCTCAGACGAACTACCCCTAGGATAGGGGAATCCCTCGGCATGGAATTAAGGCCGCTAGTAGTGGGCTGCCCGATATACAAACAGACAGGATTTTAGCTTTCACGAAAATTACTATTCTCGGAGATCCCCAACCATCACCAAAATATTTTACATATTTTTAAAAAAATTTGTAGTAGGGAAAAGCAGTTTGTCTGAGGAGGCTTGATGAGCCGAGACTGCGCTGGCGCGGTAACAAAGCAAAAAAAGTTACCACAATGAAGAGAGTTTATGAGACAGGAGGCTCCGGCCCCAAACGAACAAAGATCAAACCAAATCCACAGCACTACGAGTACCCCGAAGGAAATGCCATCCTAGTCATATCAGACAAACGGCATAAGATTAGAGTCTTACTAGACTCTGGCTCCAACATATTACTCTTAAACCAAAAAACTGCAGGCACCCTCAAAGTCCCTTACGAAATAAGAGAAAACCTGCTTAAAATAACTGCATTTAATGGCGAAGACTCCTCCACCGTAGGAAAATAATATTCACATCCGATTCAACTGGAGGTCGGTACAAATGGCCATACGACGATGGTCGCCTGCGAGATCGGGACGCAGGCAAATATGATATGATCAAACCGTTCGGGTGGTGGCACCACGAACATCCAATAAAATATATTGAAACCCCGGAAAAATGGTGTTTCGAGCACGCTAAATGTGTAGAACATCTACAAGACGAAGGCATCGCTGACATGTTTGAATGGGACGAGACGGTGGCTTTTGATGAAGAGGCAAGAATGATAGGGAGGATCGGATCCACGAGACATGAGCAGGTACAACTAGAGGGATTACCAAAGCAATATTGGCAATACAAGGAATTGTTTGAGAACGAGAAACCAGAACTGCTGGCTCCTAGGCGAACCTTCGACCATGCGATCGACCTTAAGGACGGGGCCAGTCCACCTTGGGGACCTATATAACCAATGTCGGCTTACCAATTGGAGGAACTAATCATATACCTTCACAAAATGTTAGCCGAAGGGAAAATAGTTCATAGCAAATCTCCGGCGGGAGCACCAATCCTTTTTGTTCTCAAGTCTGACGGAAGACTACGACTGTGCGTGGACTACCGACAGCTGAACAAGTTAACCATACTAAACAAATACCCTTGACCGCTCATGACTGAACTAAGGGAGAGAGTAGCCCGTGGGACCATTTTCACCAAACTAGACCTAAAAGACGGTTACCATCTAATTAGAATCAAAAAAGGAGACGAATGGAAAACCGGCTTCCGCACCCGATACGGACATTACGAATATAAAGTAATGCCATTTGGGTTGGTCAACGCACCGGCCACTTTCCAGGCCATGATGAATTCTATCCTACGACAATTCTTGGATCACAGGGTCGTCGTCTATCTGGATGATATCCTAATTTGCTCAAGGACAAGCGAAGAACACGAGGCTCTGGTCAAACAAGTACTAGTTAGGCTAGAACGCAATGACCTCGCAGTATCTTTAAAGAAATCTGTGTTCAATGTCGATATAGTTGAAGGCCTCAGATTCATTGTGGGAAAAGCTGGCGTCACAATGAGCGAGAAAAAGGTTGAAAGTATCCTCAATTGCTGAGCCCCCCAGTTGGTTAAAGACGTACCATTCTTTATTGGCTTTACAAATTTTTACCGACACTGCATCGAAAATTTCTCAAAAATTTGCAACCTGATTACCAACATGTTGACGACCAAGGGATGAAAAGATTTCTGGTTCTGGGTGGAAGAACAGAATAAAGCCTTTGAGGAACTTAAACGAAGATTTACCTCAGCCCCTATCTTAGCACACTTCTACCCAGACCAAAAAACCGTGATTGAGATGGATGCTAGTGACTTTGCACTAGGCTGTATCCTTTCCCCGTACTTGGGAAAACGCTTACACCCAGTTGCTTTCCACTCACGAAAACTGAACGATGCCGAACCAAATTACGAAATCCATGATAAAGGATTATTGGCAATCTTAGAAGCCTTCCGCGAATGGAAACACTACTTGTTGGGAGCAGACGAACCAGTGCCGGTATACACCGACCACCAGAACCTATAATACTTCCTCATGACAAAGGTTTGGATCCCCCGACAAATCCGATGGGCTCAATGGCTAGCCAACTTCAATTTTAAAATCGTATACCGCCCAGGAAATAGAGGCTGAAAGCCTGACCCATTAAGCCGGCATCCAGAGTACCACCTTGAGGAGGGAGCTCCGCATCGCAAACAGACAATTTTGAAACCGGAACACTTCCAAGTTTCGCTTTGCCACAGCAAATACAGAATGCAAGTCAGCCTTGTGGAAGAAAAAAAGCGAATAACAAACCGGCTCAGAATAAAAAGGCTGCAACGAGATGCGATAGTCACAACCAAAGGTTCCAGGATGGCACCAGGACATGACATCTACCCCTTAAGGAATAGCACCATACCAGCCCAAAGAGAGATGTTAGTGGACACCAGGATCGCAATACGACTACCCAGAGTGTTAGGCACAGAGCTCCCAGAAGGATAAGGGGGTCAAGTTACCCTACCTTCGCGCACTAACCTCTGACAAAGAGTTAGCAACACCCCCCTCCGGCCCCGACGTTGGGACAGTAGGTCACCATACGCCGCCTGGAAAGTTGCGTCCCCTCACCAAAGACATCAGTAAAGAAGACCCTG
>Ga0307507_10007548_pt1 | contig 15698 bp, 10 predicted proteins | sample 7_EM_MG_FD_207223 | JGI IMG/M metagenome (GOLD analysis project Ga0307507, IMG submission 207223) | Populus trichocarpa ectomycorrhiza microbial communities from riparian zone in the Pacific Northwest, United States - 7_EM | ecosystem: Host-associated > Plants > Roots > Unclassified | place... | reverse complement strand
GATAAGGTGCCCACCTAACCAACAAGCAAAAAGATATGACAGACAAACAAGCTTGATTAACAACCAAAAGCCACTGTCACCAAGTAAGGAAGATGAGAGCAGCTCTTCTTCAAACCAATCAGCAAGAATTGAAGACAGCAGCAGCCACCATGGGCAAAGGGAAAACCGAGAGTCAACAGAGCAGAGCAACAACTTGAATCAAGGCGCTCAGACAGAGGGCAGACATCAACAGCAAACAGACCAAACCATCTGGAATCAAGAAGATCTCCGAAGCATAGCCAACATAAATAGCATACCGCCTGGAAAGTATTTAAAACAGCAGCAGTTTCCATGGGCGAGGAAAAACCAAGTCCATGATGCAGCAGAGCAGAACAACATGAAGACAAAAAAACATAGAGCTAGCAGATGCTTGCTAAGACAAGAGAAAACCATAACAAAGAGGATTAGCCGCCTGAAGCATTCTCCAGCGCAACAAATTCCTATCAGCCAGTAGGTCCAAACCAGCAGTAAAGAAACTGATCTCTACAAAACACCAGTAGTAGATACAATACCTAGAAGAGCAAAGAGGAAGCAGCAAGGAAAAACCCAGAAAGACAAAGCCTAAGAGGAATTGCAACAGAATCCATAGTAAACAGCCCACAGCATTACAGCAGGACAGAAAACGATAGCCAATTAAAACCAAGCAGACAAAACCTCTAGCCAATATATGCCAGCACCAGCAGCAGTTCAAGACTAGCAAACCTCTGGAGATGAAGGGTGTACCAGCACAGGACCACAAGGCCAGAAAACCACCCAGCAAAAAGCCAACTCTAGAATGAGTAATAGGCAAAGCCACCAACATGGATGTTGAAAGAATGTCTTAGAAAGCTGCATAAGACCAGGAGACTTTGTTGTTGCTTGTTCAAAGGAGTTCATCAATGAAGATCTCTACTTGAAAACCAAGATTTTAGAAATAAAACTTATGGTTATATTTGATTTGTTTGTTATGTAATTTTTGAATTTTGAATAGTCTTTGTTTTCAACTAAAACTCTATCTTTATTTAAGAGTATTCTGCAATCAATAAAGAAGTATGAATTATTCTTCTTCAATTCTTCGTGCTCTGCAGCTAGAGCTTTAAAATCAACAAATTGGTATCAAAGATATAATTATCTTGTGGGACTTGTGAGCTAAGAGAAAAAAAAACATAAACCAAACCAAACCACAAACACAACCAAAAAACACAAAAATGGATTCTGAATCAATCATCTCACATGGTTCACCACTAATCTTCAATGGTGAAAACTATGAAACTTGGGCCATCAAAATGACAATTCATCTTGAGGCGTTAGACCTCTGGGAAGCTGTGGAAGAAAATTATATTTTTCCTGATTTGCCTGCAAATCCAACAGTAACTCAACTAAAGATTCACAAGGAAAAGAAGACAAGGAAGTCCAAAGCTAAAGCTTGCTTATATGCTGCAGTGTCAAACACAATATTCACAAGAATCATGAATTTGGAATCTGCAAAAGGTATTTGGGACTATCTTAAAAAGGAATATCAAGGCAATGAAAGAACTAAAAATATGCAAGTTCTTAATATAATCAGAGAATTTGAAATGCAGAAGATGAAGGAAACCGAAAACATCAAAGATTATGCTGACAAATTACTAAGCATAATAAACAAAGTAAGATTACTTGGAAAAGAATTTTCTGATGACAGAATTGTGCAGAAAATACTGGTCACCATGCCTGAAAAATATGAGTCTAAGATTTCTTCATTAGAAGAGTCAAAAGACTTAACCAATATTTCTCTTAGAGAATTGGTAAATGCACTGGAGGCACAAGAGCAGAGAAGATTGATGAGACTTGAGGAATCAATGCAGGGAGCTTTTCAAGCTAGAGCTCAATACCAAGGAGGAGGCAAAGAAAAGAGATTCAACAAAAAAAGGTTCAAAATTATAGAAACAAGGTGGAAACATTTCCACCATGTACCTACTGTAAAAAAACAAATCATCAGCTGATCAAATGTTGGTGGAGACCTGACATCAAGTGCAGAAAATATGGGCAGATTGGACATGTTGAAAGAATCTGCAAATCACAACAACATGAAGAAAAGGTGAATCTTGTTGCTCAACAACCTGAAGAGAAGCAGCTATTTGTTGCGTCATGTTTTTCAACAAACAACAACTTAAATGATTCCTGGTTGATTGATAGTGGTTGCACAAACCACATGATAAACAATCAGGATTTGTTCAAGGAACTTTACATAACTGCTATTTTCAAAGTTAAAATTGGAAATGGTGATTGTATTGATGTCAAAGACAAAGGAATTATTGTTATAAACAGCCTGCCAGGTTTGAAGTACATTTCAGATGTAATATATGTGTCTGACATTGATCAAAACTTATTTAGTGTTGGACAACTTATGGAGAAAGGTTTCAAAGTAATGTTTGAAGACAAATGGTGCTTAATTAAAGACAATTCGGGCAACAATGTGTTCAGAGTAAAAATAAAAGCAAAAGGTTTTACTTTAAAACTTATGGAGAAGGAGCATAGTGTTTTCTCCATAAAAGCATCCAATGACGAACTATGGCATAAAAGAGTTGGGCACTTTCATCATGATGGGCTAATGTATATGCAAAAACATAGTCTTGTAAAAAGTGTTCCACAACTGGAGAACAAATCAACCAACTGTGCAACATGTCAATATGAAAAGCAGGCCAAAAAAACCTTTCCCTCAAGCTACCTGGAGAGCAACATGTAAACTTCAGTTGGTGCATACAGATGTTGGAGGTCCTCTGAGTACAGCTTCACTAAATGGTAGCAGATATTTATCATCTTTTTTGATGATTATTCCAGGTTTTGCTGGATTTTCTTTCTTAAATTCAAATCAGAAGTTGCTAATGTGTTTTGAAAGTATAAAACATGGGTGGGAAACCAAAGTGGATGCAGGATTCAGACATTAAGATCTGACAATGGAAAAGAGTATACCAATGGAAGATTTCAACAATTCTGTGATGAATCCGGAATTGAACATCAGCTTACTGCACCATACACACCACAACAGAATGGTATGAGTGAAAGAAAAAACAGGAGCATCATAGAAATGACTAGATGCATGTTGCACGAAAAAGAGTTGCCAAAGAAATTATAGGCTGAAGCTGCAAACACATCAGTGTATTTGCTGAACATAATGCCAACTAGAGCATTGCAGAAAAGACCCTCGTTTGAAGTTTGGTTTGGATACAAACCAAACCTGCAACATTTAAAGATCTTTGGTTGTATTTGTTTCACTTATGTACCACAAGTGAAAAGAGATAAGTTGGATAAGAAGTCAGAACCAGGAGTGTTTATTGGTTACAGCAGTCCATCAAAAGCTTACAGAATCTTCCAACCTCAATATGGAAGAATTCTGGTAAGCAGAGATGTCGATTTTATGGAAGATAAACAATGGAAGTGGAAGCAACCAGAAGAAAAGCTAGAATCATCAACAGAGAAGCAAGAATCTTCAATCATGGAGATTATTAAATGATAACATTGATGATGAACCAGTCAGAGGTACAAGATCTTTAGCTGAAATTTATGAAAGTAACAATATTGTTATTTGTGAACCTGCAGAATTTGAAGAGGCGGTGAAGAACAATGAATGGATTGAAGCAATAAAGAAGGAACTCAACCAGAAGAAAAGCTAGAATCATCAACAGAGAAGCAAGAATCTTCAATCATGGAGATTATTAAATGATAACATTGATGATGAACCAGTCAGAGGTACAAGATCTTTAGCTAAAATTTATGAAAGTAACAATATTGTTATTTGTGAACCTGCAGAATTTAAAGAGGCGGTGAAGAACAATGAATGGATTGAAGCAATAAAGAAGGAACTTAGAATGATTGAAAAGAATGATACCTGGGTGCTGATGGACAAGTCTTCACACAAGAAGGCTATAGAAGTCAAATGGGTTTATAGAACCAAACAAAATGCAGATAGTTCTATAAACAAATATAAAGCCAGATTAGTTGTGAAGGGCTATGCTCAAGTGTTTGGAGTGGACTTCTTAGAAACATTTGCACCGGTAGCACGCCTGGATACAATCAGATTACTACTTGCATTGTATGCACAAAAGAATTGGAAAGTTTATCAATTAGATGTAAAGTTTGCATTTCTGAATGGATATCTGCAGGAGGAGATTTACATAGAACAAACAAGAGGCTTTGAAGTCAAGGGATAAGAGGAGAAGGTCTACCTGCTAAAGAAGGCTTTGTATGGCCTTAAACAGGCCCCTAGAGCATGGTATAACAGAATTGATGAGCATCTACATAAACTTGGCTTTGTTAAAAGTCTAAGTGAGGCCACGTTGTATGTAAAAGGAACTGATGCAAACTTAATTATTGTATCTGTTTATGTTGATGACTTACTTGTAACAGGAAGTGATAAGACACTAATTGAAGAGTTCAAGGCTGAAATGCTTAACGTGTTTGAGATGACAGATCTCGGTTTGATGTCTTACTTCCTTGGAATGGAGGTGAAACAAAGTGGAATGGAGGTGAAACAAAGCAATGATGGAATCTTCATATGTCAAACGAAGTATGCTAAACAGATATTGAAGAAGTTTCACATGGAAAGCTGCAAGAGCACAAGCACACCTATGAATCTGAAGGAAAAGTTCAACAAGAATGATGGAACAAACAAAGTAAATGAAGGTTTGTATAGAAGTTTGATTGGGTGTTTAATGTATCTTACAACTACAAGATTTTGACATTGCATTTGCTGTGAGTTTGTTGTCACATTTTATACAATGTGCAAGTGAATTGCATCTTCAAGTTGCAAAAAGGATAGTAAGATATATCAAAGGTACAATAAGCTATGGTATAAAATTCTCTCATCTTCAGAATTTTATGCTTCATGGCTACTCTGATAGTGACTGGCAGGATCTGTGGACGACATGAAGAGCACCTCGGGTTATTGTTTTAATTTTGGATCAGGCATGTTCTCTTGGTATTTAAGGAAGCAAGATATTGCTGCTCAAAGCACAGCTGAAGCTGAATATGCAGCAGCTACTACTACTGTGAATCAAGTCATTTGGATAAGAAAAATACTTGCAGATTTGCATATGAATCAACTAGAGCCAACGAAGATTTATGTTGACAATCAAGCGGCAATTTCTATTGCAAACAATCATGTTTTCCATGGCAGAACTAAGCATTTTAAAATCAAGATATATTTTCTAAAAGAAGCTCAGAAAGAAGAAGAAGTTACTCTGCTATATTGCAGAACTAATGATTAGATTGGAGATGTTCTAACTAAAGCTCTTTCAAAGGCAAGTTTTGAAGATTTAAAAAGTAAGCTTGGTGTCTGCTGCTATTAAGACAAAAAGGAGTATTGAAAGAATGTTTTAGAAAGCTGCAGAAGACCAGGAGACTTTATTGTTGCTTGTTCAGAGGATTTCATCAATGAAGATCTCTACTTGAAGACCAAGATTTTAGGAATAAAACTTTTGATTACATTTTATTCGTTTGTTATGCAATTTTTGAATTTTGAATAGTCTTTGTTTCCAACTAAAACTCTATCTCTATTTAAGAGTATTCTGTAATCAATAAAGAATTATGAATTATTCTTCTTAAATTCTGCAACTCTTTTGTATTCGTGCTTTGCAACTAGAGCTTTAAAACCAACAATGGAGAATGAAGTGGTTTTTTTCATGAAAATGCAGAACCGTGTAGAACATAATCTGGGCAAAAAATAAGTGCTACAGGATTGCAATTATTATCAAATATCCTCTTATTTCTCTCCTTCCATGTTAAGTAAATCAAAATACTGAGTGTTATGTTTTGATCCTGCTACACGTTGTACTAATCAATGGTAACAAATGAGCAAATAATGGGTATAACATGAACTATATAAAGGTATTTAAGTAATCAAGAGAGGATTTATCACCCTAGATGAATTAGAAAAAAGTTCCATCTATTCTCAAATAATATTGATTATAAATTCTTGTGCAAGGTGGAATGAGATTTGAAAAGATTTTCAAGTCTTATTCAAAGAATTAATGATTATGATGTTGAAAACAAACATGATTTGATAGAGTAGACACACTTCATGCTATAATGTCTAAATCAGAATATTATTATTAATGAAAGAATAATAATTACACTGACAAACTAGTTACTAAAAGGTTAAATCAAACCACTTATGACTTTTCTAATATTTGGTGGATTATGACATATTGCTAGACATTATATTTGATCTTTAAATATAAATCAATCAATTATTGAATTGATAATAAATTAATTTATTTAATCCTATTTTATTTAGGATCATGATTTATATTTGGACCAACTTATTAGTGAACTTATGGGTCACACACATAAGAACTATTAGTAAGAAATTAAAATGAAATGATTAAACAAGTGTGACTTTATTATAAATAAGTTTTAGAAATTAAGAACTAGAATATAATTAATACATAGGATTGCAATTCTAGACCTATAAACAATCAAGTAAGGACTTGATTGAATAAATTTCTAAAATTAGTTTAAAATAATACAAGTGATATTATTTAAGAGGAAATTAATTTTTTTTTATTTATAAAGTTTTTAGGTTTCCTATATATATAATGTTATGCCTTTTATTTTTTGATAGTAGAGTACAATATAGAAATACTAAAATACAAAAGAAAAGAGTTAGCACTCAAAGATATAACAATTTTTCTCTCCTAAAAGGGCTTAGAAGATTTTTCATTGGTGGTTTGTATGAATTATTGTTAGAGGCTATATACTCGGACGATTTATAATTTGTGACAACTCAGTTTTGAAGCAGTTATTCAAAGCTAAAAAGACTTTATTTTCAAGTAATCTTCGTATAAATCACAAACAACCTTAAATCTCTCTAATAAGATTCTTGAACTCCTAAAAAATTTTAAATTTACAGTTTATGTTGTGTATGTGTTTCAAAAAAACCCAATAATGAAGATAAAGGTTAACGCTGAAGAGGACTTCTTTAAGTGTACAGTATATGGTATACATTTTAGTATTTGTGGTCCCTGCTACTGTTAAGTCTATATATTGTGATGCTAACAAATCATCTGTGAAGTCAAGAGGACGTGCATCATTTTTATTTTTTTTGGTTTAACGTGGGTGTCCGGGTCAGCTTGCGCGCACCTCGACTAATCCCATGGACCCTGAAGTTAACGACCATGTAAGCCTCCAGTGGCCATTATATGAGCAACCACAGGGCTCGAACCTGAGACCATAGAGGAAGCAAACCTCTTGGTCCCAAGCTTTTACCACTGGGCCACCACCTAGATGGTTAAGACGTGCATCATTTTGCTTCTTTAGAATGTGGTGAAGACAGAATGCAGGCAAACTTCCCTCATCTCTTGAGTAATGTCTGGTATTTTTCAACTTTGTTGTCCAGTCCTATTACTTTTTGGGCGATTTCTGGCATGTTGTACTAAAGTAATGATTGTTTTGTCGATGTTCGCATACTCGTGCTCATAGTCTCATATGCATGACATGCTTCGTTTGCCGAATACTAGATTGTCGTGGAGAATGGACACAGGTTCCTGATTCCAGTGACCATCTTCCACATTCTGCAACTAATAAATGATTGAACAGTGTCCAAGTGTCCACAGGTTGGAAAGGTTAAACAATCACACCCTCTTTCTTTCATAATTACTTAAACCAGGAAAATATGGCTGGGCTTTAAGCACTCATCAAAACTAATACATTAAGAGGTATGTTGCAGACATTAAAGTTGATACAGCCATCAAAAGAGTAGCTATCCAAGAAGAACTCGAAGCTGTTCATTGAAACTGTCAATGTAAGAGGACTCTAGACTTTTTCTGCTCAAGAACTCTCTCAGTTTTGCACGGTTGGTTTTGACATCTCTGCCAAACTCACGTTCTTCCTCCATTACAGTTCTCACAGCCTTGTAGACAGTTTCCTTGGTGAATAACCCATCTTCTTCTCCTTTCTCCACCTCCACTCCCACCTTCAAATGCAGGCTCATCAGTCTTGCTTGGAATATATGGTCACCTACATGTGGTAGCAGAACCAGCTGACATTTATTTATCAATGCCTCAGATAAGGAACCGGATCCACAATGTGTAATGAAGCATCCAACTGATGGATGCTCCAGAATCAACTGCTGCTGAACCCATCCTCCATGGACCATACCTCTTCCACAGATCCTCTCTTGAAAACCTTGGGGCAATGCAAGTTCAATTGACTCATAACCCGCAGGTGGTTTAAGTGCTGCCAAGAATGGCATACCAGTGAGCTCCAAACCTAAGAGCAACTCTTCAAACTGATCCTTCTCCAAAGTGCATTCACTTCCAAAAGCACAGTATATCACAGAATTGGCCTTGAATTCTAAGCCACTTATACAACTTCTCTTCTAAAGTTGAGGTGTTTGGCTCTGGGATAACTGGTCCTGAAAATAAGACTGGCTTGTCAAACTGGTTTCCAACATAGTCAGCATAAGGTCCTTCAATTTCTCGGCATGTCCTGAATCCAATTGCATCACATTGGCTCATTCCCATATATATGCGATCACAGAACATGACATCACTACCAAACTTCATAACTCTCCTTGCAATGTAGACTTCTGCCTCGTGAGCTTTGAGCTTGATCGGCAAGTCTGGAAAGCCTAATGGTGGCTGCATAAGGTCAGCTTTAGTCAACTTGTTACCACTTAGTCGTCTTGCCGGAGACATAATATATCCAATAGTTACCGAGCTAACAACGCAGTAGTAAATGGACTTAATACCTAAGCGACGAGCCAGTCTTGGCATCCAGTAGGTGAAATCAAAGATGACAATATTGGGTTTTAAATTGCGAGGTAATACTTCAATATCACTCTCAGTATGGTCCATGGCAGTCATGATATGTGTGAAAGAAGGGAAAGGTACATCTGAGGTGGTTTCAGCTCCTGGAGGGAGGCCATCCACATGGGGAACAGTAATTGGAATGAAGGTAATGATGTCTGGATGGAGGTTGAATTGCTGTAACTTGGACTGAGTTCTGGTGGGGAGAAGAAAGGCGATTTTGTGGCCTGCCTGTGCTAGTTTGTTTGCAAGGTGAAGAAATGGTGTGAGGTGACCAAAGGCAAACCAAGGGTACATTGCTATGTGGTATGCAGGTGTTGCAGCCATTTCTTAATTTCAGAGTTTCCTCCTGCTAAATTCCTTGCTAGAATTGGAACTGCTGAGAGCAGAACATTGGTGATGACAATGAGTAAATAGTAAAGAAATCATTTGATGATTATTCCGTAATTCAGAAAATACATTTATTTTGCCACCTTATAATGTAAGCTGAACACTTTGCGAATCACCACAAGAGTACTAAGCCCCTTTATCAAAAATTGAAATCATATTTGTGAATAGCTTTGAACAAACATGCACTGCTTACCAACTTGAGAAGTAGCTGGGATGCAGAGATTTCTTCGTCGGCGGACACCACAATTTAGCGACCGAACTTGCTTGATTTTGTTCCAAACTAGCCAACAATAAGGACGAAGCCAACTGACTAGCAAAGGCCGTCCTGCAAAAGCTCTCAATATTTGTTCTTTCAGCTAAAAGAGAAGAAGTGGAATTATTATTTTCTATATCAGAAAAGCAGAGATATACTCGTTTGTGCTTATTTTTATTTTTATTTTTATTTTTATGTTTCAAAAACGTTTTTTAAAAAAATAAAAATAATTTATTTTTTTATTTATTTTAAATTAATATTTTTTTATATTTTTAAATTATTTTAATGTATTTAATATATTTTTAAACAAATAATACTTTAAAAAACAATTATAGCTAATACACTTAAAAACATGCACACACTTAAAAAAATAAAAAAGTAGAGGTGCAGTTGCGGACCCCAAACACATGCACGCACTTTAAAAAAAAGTAGAGGTGCAGTTGCGGCCCCTTGACTATTGAATTGCCTTGTCTGCCTTGTCTCTTGTCCAGTGAAGAGGACAAAGGTGACATTGATTACGGGTGGTGTATAAACGTTATTTATTTTTGTGTTTTAAAATAAATTTTAAAAAAAATTATTTTATTTTTAAATTTATATTTTTTTTATATTTTCAAGTTATTTTTTTAAAAATAAAAAAAATATTATTTTAATATATTTTTAAATAAAAAACATTTTAAAAAACAACAAACCAAACCACAATCTCAAATCAATCTAGTTACAAAACTTTGACTGCCAACTAGGTAAAGCCAGAGCGAACCCAACTTTTTGTGATTAACCTATGCCACTTGAACCAATCAAGCGTCAAGTAACAAGGCTAATTGCGAATCCAAATAGCTACCTGGATTGGTTTTGAACCAACAGTACTTATCTTCTTCTAATGGTAGCTGACAAGTTAAGAGGCTAAGCACTGTCTAAAACTGGCCGAGGCTCACTCCACAAGCACTGATGGCCAAACACATCGGTTTCTTTCAGCAATGTTTTTCCAAGCCCGAAGATCAGTGTCATTTTGAATGAGTTGGAGACAATATATAGAAAGCAAAATGCTGCAACTTATTTTTTTAAGAAAAAAAATCCACTGATAACAGAATCATCTCTCCAAAGCAGGGAGGAAATCAGAGGAGAATTACCCTAATAAACCGCAATCAACATCAAATCCAAAAAGAATCCACATCCATCCATATTGTCTGTAAAGACGGTATTTAAGTTGCACTCAACACCTGGAAAATCAAATGAACGAGTAGCTAAATTTCAAGCGTTTGAATTTTGCAAGCTCAACAGGGCTAAAAGCTAACAAGCACCACAAGGCACTATCAGAGCTCCTTCAAAGTTTTATTTGATCAAAATGAAACTATCTTGACATTTTTCAGTGAGGCAAATCGATCAAAATAGCACTTGGTCAAAAAATATATAAATATATATACACATATATTAAGGGTTGCGGCTACTGCTTCTGACAGGAAAAGGGAAAGGGAAAGTAGATCATTTGCCCCCTGTTATTCTTCCTGGAACCTTGTAAAAATTGCAATTATAATCCTATATCAGAGAATCAAAAGGAATGAAGGGGAGAAGGCGCAACTTTCAGGATTGCTTGCATCTTTCGGAGCCACCTTTGAAAGTTGGAATCTCAATAATCTGGAAGTTGCATGTGTAGAGTGTGACTTAGCAATTAAACAAATATAATATGATGGACACTTTTAGAAATTTTGACCAATATACTCGATCAAATTGCTTAAAAGTCTACTGTTGGATAGAGACCTGGCATGTAAGTACGTCCACTTCCATTAGAATCAGAATATAAATGTGGCTGTAGCTCCCCTGAGTGGGATGATCTACGGGACTTCGGGTTCTTAGGAGAAGCTGAGTAGGAATCACTGGAACCAACGCCATGCATTGTTGATGTTGGCAGTCCATGGATCTTTGGCAATCCTGTGGAATCAGATCCCAAACTATATCCTCTTTCAACAGTTTCAGCTTCCAATGGCAATTCATCTAATGTCTGAAAAGAAACAATACCAGCCAATTACATGTCAGGTAATTGTCTGCAAATCTACATTTGCAATGCAGAAGCAGCTAAAGAACCTCACGACAACAGAGCAATTAAATATCATATCTATATCTGGTGACGAAAGCCTACCGATGCTTGCTAGCTTTTGAATAGCAAATAAGTTCTCCAAGAGGAGGGGGGAAATAAAAAAAGGGTTACTAGATGCAGAAGGTAAACAAGATGCTAAGCAAGAAAGATTTGAATCTTAAAGCTCACCCCATTTGACAAAACTCTTACTTGCCCAGCAATAAGCCAGATAAATGTTTTGCATATACATGTAGATACCACCAATTGACATGTACACGTCTAGTTGAAAGAAAATTAACTCCAAGCCTCACACATCACAGAGCTTATGGAAAATTAGACTCTAAGATAACCATAATAGAATTCAAGGACAGTGTAAGTGCGAATGGTTCTACTGATTGGAGAGTCATGAAAACACACCCTAAATGCTTGTTGGAGAACTCGGAGTGATTCTCGTGTCTGCTTTCTCTTCATCGCTATCTCATCATGTTCCTGCAACATCTCCTCAAAAAGATTCTCCCTGTTTCAGTAAGAAACAGAAATCCAGGATTAACATATATGACTAGCATACAATAGATGAACTATAACTAAAAGGATGAAATCAGAAAAATTGACTAAAATCAATGTAAGAACTTTGTTGTTACCTGTACAGTTTTCTAATGAAGACATTGTGAAGTTCACGCTTTGTATGGTTTACCTGCATTTAATGAATGAAAGTGACATCAGAAATTATCAAACCTTCTGAAATATGTCCTACTATCCTTGCCAAGATAACCCAAAATGTTATTTTGATTTGAATTTTGTAAGTACAAGACTTGTACATTAGAGAACTTGCCCAAACTTCCATTCCATCATGGTAGTTTTTCTAATGATACAATGATGATGGAGATGATGATGATGATGATGATGATGATGATGATGATGAAGAAACCAAGGGAGTTTAGGGACATTTTGAAAATATACTCATAAAGCAGCTGTGGACAATGTCTGGATAAGATAGATGCTACTTGTGTTATGCTGCCATATCCAATAATTATTGTTTCTTTAGTACAGATTTCTTAGAGAGGAGAACAATGGTGCTTGCTTACTGATACATCGGAATCTAGTAGATGGTTGGGCAAAAATTTTTGCTAATGTAATTTTTCCTTCTTTTTTTTTTTTAGTCTAAATTATTTACAGCAAAAAATTACAGAGGAACAAGATGACCACAGAGATGGCAGCCAGCAGACCCAAAAAGAGAACAGATATGACTTTATTGAAAAAAAAAAAAAACAAGGGAAAAAACCAACAGAAAGGCCCAAAATAAGACAGCAGATCCCATAACAGCCAAGTGTAATAGCAGTTATACAATGGGGCAAGGGTGTTTGAAAGTAAAAGATACATCCAGATTAATGAAGAATTACCAGAAAGTGCATAATTGCTTTTGGTACAGAGTCCTCGATATTTTTCCGAACAATGTCATAGTATGATTTCAACAGCAATTTTGTGACTGCAATTTCAATAGACTCATTCTCTGAATGGCTTTCTGAAGGCCTCAAGACAGTTGGGGGCTTACAAAACACAAAAATATTCTTGTTAGAAAAAAATGCATTGTGCATAGGCTAGTCAGGGCTAGTATTTGAGACAACATACCTCTCTTAAATGAATCATACTTTGATCAAAGGATTCCATGCTCTGAGCAGGTTCATTGTATGACTTGCTTGTTGAATTTTCTTTAGCATAAACTCGAGAATGGTCACCTCCACCAAAAATTGATGAGATACCCCAACTTGAAACATTTGCAGTCCCTGATAAAACAATTTTAATTATCTAAAAATGGATGTGTATATCCCATTGCAATTTCTGTGGAGTAGAAAATTACCAGCAGGTGGGACCTCTGAAACAGGACGCACTCCCTGTAAGTCACAGAAAGACCAGTATCTTATTACACAAGTTCCAGAATAGTATGCACTACAATAAAATTAAGGATACAACAATGAACAGAAAAACAATAAATAACATGCCTGATCTGGCATGATCCCATTTACTTGTCTGGCCAAAATGGCCCGAGTCTTCATACTCCTTTCAGAAGCTGGTGCCTTATCAGGCTCTAGGGCATCCTAATTAATAAAAAAGTAAAGAGAATAGGGACAAAAGAAATATGTGGTCTAACAAAATCAGAAATCAAATACAGATATAACAGTACTGAAGAAAATTTGCACAACACATACTTTTTGCCTGGGCATAGCTAGAGAAACCTTGGAAGACTTGATCTGCTGCTGTGCGATCTCCACAGCCTTACTCCCACCAATAAAACTTGGGTGGGAGGTATTTATGTAGTCCATCTGCAAAAGAAAGAAAACATTATGTAATCAATCATATAGTACTGACATGGTAAAGAAAACAAAGGACAGAAAGAAGCAAACAGATATGGAACCACTAGGCAAATGAATAACTATGTTTTGGCTATCCTGTAAGAACTTTCAATCACACAAGACAGCAGAAAGGGTCATGATTTGAATCGCAACCAGAGAGTTGCAGGTTCAAGGTCTAAAATTTACAAAGTTTGGCAGGGAAGGCAGGGGGGGAAATGCTCAAAGGTAGCGCAGTCTACCACTCCCAAAACCAACAGAAAGTTTGATCAAAACAAATACAACAGAAAACAAGTCAATACAATGGATTCGCACGAATTAAAAGAAAGGGGAAATATAGCAATATTAACCAGAAAACTTGAACATTAAGATTTTGAAAAATATCGGCATGTTCATACCTCCATTTCAATAATGTGTCCAATCATTGTCTCCGATGGTTCAAGACCATCTCGTAAAAAGTTTCCAATAACTTCGTCCATGCGTTTTCTTAGAACAGGAAACCGCTGGAGTTCATTCACTAGACAGCGATGACTAATCTGAAGAGAGAAATTTTATTTAAAGATCCGACAGAGTAAATTTTGATTCTGAGAGACTTCAATCACAACATCCATACCTTTATTAACTCATCATATATAAACCTGGCACACTGAAGGCTTGGATCTAACAAACGAGCTATTTGCTTCCTGACAAGAACTTCAAATGGCACCTATATAAATGAAAACCAAAATCATCATACAGCTTTGCTTAGAAATAAAACTTCTTTAAGAAGCAAAAGTAAAAACACAAAAAGGGAGTCCACAAGCAAAAGAAAAGGAAACATTTTGTTTTCAGAAAGTGAAAACAATAAACCTACCTCTGGTACAAACAGTGGAGTTCTAGGCCCAGTGGCATTCTGAATGATAGTTTGAATGTCAGCATCAGTCAAGTCCTCACAGGGATCAACCTCCTGCACAACAAATCATGTCACATAAGATTCAGTAAATGAGAGACAGATTACAGTCTGTTTGCCAAAAATAATAGTCATCTTATTCACAGGATGGTAGCTAAGACAAATTCTATATTCACAGGATGGTAGCTAAGACAAATTCTATTGAACAAATGGATCTTAGTAATACTAAGCATACCTCAAACATTTTACTTGTCAGTGTCCAGTGTTAATTTTTTTTTCTTTAAAAAAAAAACAACCTTGACTTTGCGAAACACTAAAACAGATAACTGCTGCTAGACCTAGAAACCATTTGTTTTTACGTTTCAAAAGTGTTTTTGAAAAAACTTGAAAAATTTTTATTTTTTTCTTTGTTTCAAATTAATTTTATTTTTTGGAGTATTTAGATCGTTTTAATATCCTGATATCAAAAATGAATTTTAAAAAATAAAAAAATATTATTTTGATGCATTTCCAAGCGAAAAACACTTTGAAAAAAAGCCACTACAACAATACCAAACAGGCTCATAGCCATTTAACCTCCCATTGTTTAAAGTAAATGTAGGAAAAGCTTATTTAATTAGCAAATGCAACTATGATGCAAGGGTCCACAAATATTAGTCACTTAAAAGCACCAAATTAGAGGGATGGTATGACCATACCTTAAATGAATCATTTAATTGGCTTATTTTCTCACCCCTTCCCCTCATTAAGTCTGTTTTTGCTACCATGTGGCTTTCAACATGACATGTAGCTCATTGCGATTTTTACTGTTAAGTGTTTTTTTTTTTTTTTTAACTAAGCTAACTTTAAAAGCATCACTACTATGTGGTGCCTTGCTCCTCTGAGAGTACCAGCTTGCTTTCATTGATTATTTGATGAAAGTTGTAAACTTTAGGGAAAAATA
>Ga0307507_10007547_pt1 | contig 15699 bp, 16 predicted proteins | sample 7_EM_MG_FD_207223 | JGI IMG/M metagenome (GOLD analysis project Ga0307507, IMG submission 207223) | Populus trichocarpa ectomycorrhiza microbial communities from riparian zone in the Pacific Northwest, United States - 7_EM | ecosystem: Host-associated > Plants > Roots > Unclassified | place... | reverse complement strand
CGGAGAGAAAAGGGGGGGGGGGGGAAGAGGCTTTGATGGGGAAGTTGCGGACAAGAGAGGAGGGAGGGGCGAGGAATGAATGAACGAAGGAACGAATTAATGAAGGGACAACGGTCAAGAATCAAGTTGCGGTTTGGCTCTGCTTTCCTGCTGCTGATCGTGGTTGATGTCACGTTTCATTCTTTGGCGACTTGCACGAACGAGCATGTACTCGAGTACAGTACGAGTATTGTAGGTTCCTTCTTCCAAGGGCACCACAACGATGAACCATGGAAAAAACGGGAAAATGGGAAATCAACAATTGTTATTCCTGCGGTAGCGAGAGGAAACGAAAAAATAGTGGTGGTGAGAGAGAAAAAAAAAAAAAAGACCGATAATCGATTTTCTAGATTTACGCATCAAACCGAACTTTCAACCCCTCCTCCTCTATCTCCCCCCTCTTCCATCTTCCTTGGACCCTGTCCTCGCCCAGATCTCTCGATGATGCAGGTCTCCATACCCCGACCCTGCTCCAGCCTGCGCTATAAGTTCGATTATGGCTACTCTAGGGTTGATTCGCAGGGGCGCTTCTATGACAGCCTGAATCGGAGGTACTGTACAGTAACATACGATAACTTATACTGTATCCTCTGCGTTGTGTACTATACAGTACGAGTACTTGTCCCATAAGTAGCATGCCGTATACGATACACCCTCACTCACCTCTAGACCGATCTATTATATCCGCACAAGCTCAGCTGCCATAATATTATAAACCATATTATGAGCCCTTTCCACCATGATGCAGTCCGGCAGTAAGCATTTGCCAAGCACATAACCGATGATCGGAGAGAGAGAAAAGGAAAAATTCATCCTGGGATAAGTAAGTTACTGGGTGAGATGCCACGAATGCCAGTACCGTCTCCATGGAACAGAGTCGGGGGAAAGAAAGAGAGAGGGGGAGAGGAAGAGGAAGGGAGAGTTTTCCTGGGTTCCTTTTTTGCTAGCTATTAATTTCACGTGTTCTTGTTTGTCCCGTGGAAAAAACTGGAGCAAAATTACGACAACAACGGTGGTCTAGAAGCGCTATGATACAACTTTTTATTATTATTTTTACTCGTGGTTGAGGCTAGCTAGATCGTGGAGCTTTGACACGTGGGACATATGGTCCAAGCTTTCTTTTTTTTGCTCTGGCGCTGGTGCAGTGATGGCTTGGAATCAACATTCATGGCACGATACAATCGTTCAAATCGCTTACATAATATTATATACAAAAAAAAAAAAGTGGGGCTTGGCAAAAATACCGGCAAGAAGGCGCCATCCGTGGGTAATTCGGGATTATGCTCTTGTTGAGATCAGAAAATATAGAACTACAGTAGATAGGAGCGTCTTCTAAGCGCTCTCATCAAGCCGTATCCCTGAATCTAAAGATGTGATTCTCGTTGGAAATCCCCGGAAATTTATTATTCTCGTGTTTGTTTTTTGTTGATTCTGGGCGCCTACGGTAGCAGTGAAAGTGGGTTGGCAACTGTCTAATGCCCTAAATCTCCATGCCTGATGCAGTGATGATTTGATTGCACCCATGATGGATCATGCAATTTACTTAATAATTCCATGCAAGAACTTCTCTTTTCACACTCTCTCAAGTTCCTAAACCTATTTCTTAAAGGCATCACCATCTCCGATTTACTTTATCGATCAGAATTGTTCTCTGATCTTGTTGCCTCGAAAAACTATTATAGTCTACAGCTTCCACCTCATACTGTACCACCACCACCTTCACCGCCGGCAACCAACCACCCGATGCCATATTTCGCTTCTACGTCATTGTTTTGTGATTAATTGCCATGGAAATTTTTGAATTGAGCATTAATACCGTATCAAAGGGACCGGTTAAAGAGGAGGGAAGATCCCCAACCGTACCTGACGCTTCGAGGTTGAGTACTGGCATCGTGCCTTAAGAATTTTTTTCCTTCTTGCTTGGGATACGGTACGGCACGGTATGGAGTTTTTTTATTATTTTTACAAACACCCGTCTAAGATTTCTGAAATCCCTTATCTTCCACCAAAGCCCGCACCAGCACTACCAGCGCCACCTCCCTGCATCATAGCTTGGTTCTGTTCAGCGAACCGCTGCCCTAACCTATCGCTAGTCTTGATGAATTTGTCGACGCATCTGCTGACGCAAGTCTCCTCCTTCGTGGACAAAGCTTTCGAGGTGAAATCGTTGATACAGTCATCGAAACATCTGTGTGCGATCATGGTTTCTATTTTAGTATCGATTCGGGTATAAAGGGTAACAGCTCGGGTCGCTAATAAATTAGGGTTTTTGCGAACGAATAAAAACGAACCTTTGGACGAGATTGGAGTAAAACTATTTGACGAATCCGGTACCATAGCTCCCTAATGTCAGTAAAAGTACAAGGATAGGATAAGCAGTAGAGTAGGAGGAAAAAAGGATTGAAAAATAAAACAAAAATGGGAATATGAAGAGATTTTTTTAGCCGCCACCACTACTAGAGGGAGAACTAAATATAAAACCAAGGTAGATTCACGTGAGAAGGGAAAACGTACCTGCATCATATCTCGTGTCTGGCGTTTCTCGAGGACGGATTGGAACTCACGTTGTTCGGAAGGTGAGAGGCTGTGACGTGAGCGAATCCCCGCCATAAAAGAGGGGTGTAAGGTGATTAGCAAGGCAGCATTGTGTACACACAGACCTACCGTAGAAACTCGAACAACCGAACTGTGTGCTGTGTAGTCGAGAGTTCCCTACTTTGAAACAAGGACGAAAAACACAGCAAAAAAAAGAGCCGCTCAGCCCCCCCGAGAGACGTAAGAAAGCAAAAAAAACACCCATGCCTTACCAGAGAAGGGAACTCTAACGACATAGCACTTGGTTCGATCATTCGAGCTCCCACGGCACCTTGGCTAAAGGAGACGAGAACGGCGGCGAAAAGAGGTTTGAGGTAAAACTCACGAGTCCATTGTTATTTTGGTGCGTATGTCTTGCGTGTACGATTTGTATGTGGTGTCCTGTAGTGGTTGTGGTGGTGGTTATGTATTGCAGGGTATGCGTCGGGGATAAGCCACTTGGTAAAGGTGACTCGGCCGGAGCACCGGTAGTAAGTGGTGGGGGTGGTGAAGGGGGGGCGGGGGGCTGGTGGTTAAGAGTATTGATTGATTGTGGTGAAGGGTTTGTCCGAGATGGCCGAGGTTCAGAAGGCCGGGAGGGATCAGTGGGCCGATGACGCTGATGAGAAAGAGGACTGGCTTTTCTGGGAATAGAGAGGAAAAAAGGTTTTTTTTTTTTTTTTGCTTTTGGTAAGAAATAAAGAAGGAAAAGAGGCCTGACTAACTTAGGTAGGCATGACTGAATCGATTACCCTACTTTTGGAAAATATAAATCTATATAAAGAATCAAAATAAGAAAAGAAAATGGAAAAGGGCAATTGTTTTCTTGGCACTTGTTGATCCCCCACTACTCAAAATGCAAAAAAAGAAAGAAAACCCTAAGGCAAGGGCGGGTCACAGGTCAATTTATGTGCTTTTTCGGTTTCTGTGGAAGTATCATGCCGGTACCGGTACGGTATTATACTGGTACGATATGATATGGGACAATACAATGGGTTGAAGTGACTTACCATTCCGCAGGTTTTTAGAAAATATGTGTTCAGTGACTCTTGTAAAGTGCAATGGATACCGTGAGGTTCCGGCTAGTTATTTATGGGAATAAGAGTGAATGGAATGGATAGTTGGAGAAGAATTAGACCATCTCTGCTATTCATCGTGATCTATATGGAGCTTGGTTCAGACTACTATCCTCCAGTTACAGGTACTATACTGTACAAGTACAGAGAGCACCCTACAGACAGTGTCTTCTGGACTTAACTTATGTGGTGACAGCAATCCTCTACACTTTAGTTTATCTTTAACTCGTCTTCACCACCCTCTTTCAAAACATCAACTTGCCAAACCAACCTTTCAGGATAGAATTCAGCCTTTTCCATGTGCTTGGGTGAGCCCCTTCTTTTAGGTCTTCCTTTTATTATATAAGATTAAGCATCCTGGAGGCACCGATTGGCCAGTATTCTCTCTCTCTCGCAAGTCAAAAAGCCTTCGCTTTTTGCACTACCACTTTTCCAATATCGGTATTCCTCTTCTGTAACAGCTCCCCCCCCCTTGCTCGATCACCACTCGTCAAGTCCAAAGAGTCAGGGCAGCAAAGTCGGCAAAGGGAGAGAGAGAGAGAGAGAGAGAGAGAGAGGGTCGGGAAGAGGATATGGTTGGCTAACAATAGTCTGCCCTGCCTGAGTCTCTCTCTGTCCGTGTCTTTGTCTCGAGAATCACACTTTTTTCATTTCCTTTTTTTCAAAGTCAGCACCTCCTTCCTCCATACGGCATTGCACCCATGCCCTGCAGAACTGTGCAGTAACCCCGAGGAAATAAACTGTGGTCACTTAGCACTTTCGTGCTTTTTTAGCACACGCCTTAGTATTGTGTCACTTTACATACCCATAGCAGCTGTCCAGAATTACTGGTACTTCCAGTATCATAATATTATTATCATACTCCTCCTCAGTCGACACCACTGCCACCCACAACCCCTCTCTCGTGTGTCCAAAGGACAAAGATCTAGGAACTTTTTGTTGTTGCTTTTTGAAGCTGCGTCTGTTCAGCCCTTTCTCCTCCTGTCGCTGCCTTCTGCTTGCTTTTGCCGAACGCGCGCTTCTATCCATCTACTTCTTACTTGCTTCCCCTTTCCCCGACCGAACGCTTTCTTCTCCTGCGCTCCTCCGACCGAGACACCACCCTTTCCAATCTCCCCACTGCAGTACTTCTACTTCTTTTCATCCCCACCCTTTCTTCCTTCCCCTCATCCCCACTTCTGCTCAAAAACATCTGCCCTTCTCACTGGCTACACCATATTACCGGTTGTCCCGACATACATACAGCATCGACGCCTCTACCCCGTACCCATCCATACAGGATTGTCACCATCCCTCCCAGTGCATCATCTGGCTTATTACGCATCCTCCAAAAACTCTCACATCATCTTCGTTGATCTCGGTTGCCTTGGTTTGGGCGCCGTTGGTTGCTTCCTGTTTTTCCGCTAGCCGTCGGTTCCAGCTACCCATCCATCATACATAACGTTTCCACCTCTCTCCCCCCCCATTTCGATCCATCGCTACCAATACTTCATTTTTCAACCCGCATCAACAACGGTTACATCAAACAAGTACGTGGAAGAGAAAGAAAAGGAAGAAAAAGAAAAGAGGAAAAAGAAGAGGCTCTCTTCACTTAGGGTTCCTCTCAATCTCTCGACTAGGTTAGCTAGTTAGCATTTGTGGTCAGGGAATCTATCCTCCTTTCAACAGTGGTTAGGCTCAACACCTGGAAACAGTTCCTGGAAGAAGACACCAGTAGATAAGGGAGCCGAATAATATGACTACAATGGATGGGCTCTCGCCCGGGGTTCACCCAGGTTCACCTCCGACAAAAGCGTCGTTGGCAAGCTGGTGGGAAAGATTCAAGAAAAAGCCTACACACAAAGAAGAGGGTAGGGCTTCCCTTTCCTACCGTTCCCTTATATCCATAAATGAAACAAGCCACCTACAGTTTTCTTGGGCTTACACTGATTATACTTGTAGAGCGCCCAACCGGAATATTTTCCGTGCCATTGCATAAGAGCATACAATATGCCAACGTCGCAATTTCTCTTACAGATGCCAACGGCGAACAGTTTATTTATGGCTATGTCCCTATAGTGGTTGCTAAGTGTGGTGTCTTTTTGAAGGAGAAAGGTTTGTTTGATCAGAATCTCTCCTAACCCCTTGGTTGCAAATTCTGGTTCTTATTTGTGCGCCTGCGCAGCTACCGATGTTGAAGGAATCTTCCGGCTGAGTGGGTCTGCCAAGAGGATAAAGGACCTACAAACAACATTCAATTCTCCAGACAAGTATGGAAAAGGCCTGGATTGGACCGGCTACACGGTCCATGATGCAGCAAATGTTCTCCGGCGTTATCTTAATCAACTTCCGGAGCCTATAATTCCTCTGGAATTCTATTCCCGGTTTCGTGAGCCGTTAACAACCCCACCGGAGGGTCAGGAGGTTTTATTGGCCATTCGATCCTACCAGCGTCTTATTTCTCAACTCCCGCCGCTCAATCGGCAATTGCTTCTCTACATATTGGACCTTTTGGCGGTTTTTGCCTCTAAGGCTGAGCAGAATCTGATGACCGCTAGTAACCTTGCAGCCATCTTTCAACCCGGCCTGATATCACATCCCAACCACGATATGGCGCCTGGTGAATACAAATTGTCCCAGGAGGTCTTAGTATTTCTTATCACTCACCAGGACCACTTCCTACTTGGGATGCGGGGAAGCGAAGACCAAAATCACACTGGCCTAGGTGGGCCAAATACCCCCTCATCTCCAAGACGTTCCAAGACAATGGTTGGTAGGTCACCTTCGAATGCTAGTGCTGGAGCGGACGATGTGAGAAAATATGGCGGGATACGCAGAAATGTCTCGGTCACATCTCGGAGGTCTAGTGGTAGTCCAGTTGTGAGCAGTGTTGGAGCAGCGGTAGGGGGGGTTAGTGGCAGTGGCTTGAGTAGGAGTAATACTCTTCCCTCGAAGCGATCTCCTGCTGTGCGACCTGTAGCCTTTGCATCAGGAGACGTTTCGCCGAGCCCTAATTCCCCGCATATTCTGGTGCCTGCGCCAAATATCACAAGGTCACCTTCTATTGGAGGACAGATGCGCGAAAACGTCAGTCCTACTTCTCCGGACACTACTTCGGCTGAACCGAAACTTGAAGCTTCAAGCACGTCTCCACCTAGGACTGAGCCTCCTAGGCAGGCTCCTAGAGCTCACCCTGGGGAGCTCCCTAGCGAGAGTTTAGAGAGCCCTCAGATACAGCCACAACCGGCCGTAACACCTACGAAAGAAAAGACATTTCAGAGTTTTTTCTCGTTATCCCCTGAGGGTGATAGGCCTAGCAAGCCCACCAACAAGCTAAAAAAAAAACGAATGCCAAGAAGTGGCGGTAATTCCGCCGAGTCTTCAACAACATCCTTATCAGGTGTCGGTGGCGGACACAATCACAATGGACTTGCTCCGACCTCCCATGGAATGCTTGAGTCTAGTAAGCTATTATTTCCTCATCAACAATCGCCGCCTCCACGCTCCCCGAATATCGACATAGCTTCACCTTCGAGTTCCCAAACCAACCAAGCCTCTGCGGGTAATCCGCCTTCGGCCCTAATGCCCGCAATGTCACCTACACCATCAGCAACTTCAAGTGTGACTAGCCATAGCAGTACTCATTCCCAATCAGACACGGCTACGAATCCTACTCGTTCTCCGGAAAGGACAAGGCGGCGTTGGCGCCTGTCGAATCCAAAGCTTGAGAACCCGCCTGTCAGCCCAACGTCCTCAAATGGCGGCGGGTCTAGTGGCAGCCTTGTAGAGAGGATAAGGAAGGCCTCTAGGAGTCCGCCGGCCCGCCAGAGAAGCGTTAGTGGAGAGGTCTCTCGTCCTTTTGACGAGGATACCCACGCAAAGGGACACAAAAATATATTCGGATGGTTACAGAAGAGCATCGATGAACGGAAGCAGCACTCCGAGCGTGAGAGGGAAAAGGAGAGAGAGAGAGAGAAGGAGAAAGAGAGAAATAAAGTAGAAAGGCAGGTTGCTCTTCAATTGGAGCAATTCATACATCCTAAAAGCCCTCCCGTGCAACCCTATGCACCTAGTTCGCCTTTGGTCCAACCTCCTACCCCATTGTCTCAGCATCAGGCGGATATGCCTTCACCCATGTCTCCGATACCAGAGAAGGGAGTTTCACTCCTCGCGGTCGATGGTCCTACTGAGCAGCCGCAGAAGCCCACATCATCAGCTGAGCCCAAACAAGGCTCGGAGGAGACAATCCGAGATGTGAAACCCGAGGAGAGCCCAGAGCGAGTATCAATACCAGGAGAATCAATTGAACCAGAAGGCCGAGCTCTCTATCAGCCCACAGAGGCCAAAGTACTAGAGCAGCCCGAACCCAAGGTTTAATACAATGTCTCTTGAGCGCAAACGGGGAGTTAATAGGTTACTACTTCCGTCTCTCACTTCCTTGTTATAAAAAAAGCCTCCCTAAGTGTCTCCTACGCGATACACTTCTTTTCCTATGACTGTAGCAAATGAGGAACGAGACAAGATATTCATGGAGTTTTCTTTTTCTTTTATGGTACTTTGCTTTCCTCTTACGATGGGCAAATTTCCAGTTTTTTTTCTTTTTCCTTTTCCTTTCTATTCTCTTCTATTCTACGGAGGTTCTGCCTAGGATAGATATATTATTCCCCCAATTCATTCTCCCATGCTTTACAGTACGCTTTTTCAATTTTTTTCTTCGTTTTCTTTTCTTTCCGCTACTGGCTGGGTGGGTGGGCCCCTCGGGAACGCTTCCCTTCCTTGCGCAACGACGACGAAGATATGGTCTTGGAAGACACGAAAGGAAAAAACAAAAAAAACAAAAACAAACAAAGCTTGGAGAAGCGGAGCAGGGAGGGGAGTTTCTGATTTATTTCCGGAGTACTTGAATTTCAATTTTTCGATTCTTCAATTTTCCAATTTTTTCAACCCTCAACCCCCCAACCTCCAATATTCAATTTATTTTCTACTAATTCTACTAATACTTTTACTTGTTTCTGATGATGACGATGGTGGTGATGATGATGACGGAGAGGACAGGGCTGAAGCTTGATAAGACTACACCTGCCCTTGCGGTTTCTCGCTTTGGTGCTTTCTTTATCTGGTATTGTCTTGTCTGGTATTGTGGGATTGGTTAGTCAGTTGGCCACGTACCACAGTCGGGGAGCAGTTTATGGTTGCGCTTTTTCTTTCTTTTCTCTTACTTTCTTAACGCCGGGTTTGATGGGGAGTTAGCTTAGTTGGGTTGGTCTAATGTTTGTATGTATGTATGTCCGTATGCATGACATTGTATGCGTAGTGATGGATTGGATGCAGGAATGGCGGTTTGGTGATTGTAGTACGGACGAAAGGGTTAATGATTATAGCTATCGCTTTTTTAATTTATGAATTTAGATTTTTTTTTCCCCCTCTCTAGGGGTTGGCTTTCTTTCTTTTTCTTTTTCTTCTTTCCCCTCCGTCTAAAGTTTGAGGGTACGATATGATAGGCAATAGACACCCGGGCGAGCTAGTTGTTGGTGTGGTATGGTGTGGTCTGTGATAACGCTGGTATAGTACGGTGCCTTGCACTTATGTACTGTACAAGTAAAACATCCACCGCAACACATAACGTTCAACCCTATCAGGAACTACGGCCATATAGTATCCTAAACACACTACATTCCGACGATCCTGTATCCTGTATCCTGTTCTAGACATACTACGTTAGCAAGCCCGAGACTTTTTTATGAATTTCAGGGGGCTATATGTATACCTCATATATCATGTATGGAAATTGGCGTTACAGGCTTATAATTTGTGAGTATCGAAATTGAACATAAGATCTTTAGAACAATTGTGTTTTCAGGATATAGCCCCAGTTACCTACCGGTGCAGGGTTGGGCATGCATGGGGCACGGTGCACGTTTAAGTGCAAGGCGTTATATTATCACAGCAACATTGGCAGACCTATTATATCTGCCACGGAGCCACTGCGGTAGGATATTATAGGGGGTGGTGACATTATCAGCATCCCCGAACACGTAGGATAGAGGGTAATGTACACTAATTTACTGCCGAGTTTTTCTAAAAGGCATATAGCATATCCGGCAAGAACGAATTCTGTCGCTTACATCTCCATACCACAGGTTAAGCGCAAACATACACTCGATTGTTTCACAACTTATCACTCGCAGGTACTCGTGCTAGGTACTCGTGCTAGGTGTGTCATCTGGCATAGGGCTGAATTCGTCTATCAGGACCCTAACAACATATCGCATCAGGGAAGCGGACCACAAAAACACTATTATCCAATTCTAGGTTATGGATAAAACACTCAACATGCTCTACCAGGATAACCTAACCTCCAGGCCGGTTTGGAATTTCGCCCACCGCAGTGCGAGGCCAATTATTTAGCGAGCTCACAGAATGCCCTAAATGCAACTAGGTCCTCCTCCGCCTCGAGCCTGAGTGTAGCTGTAGCACCAACAAAATACACATGTCCACTATGGAGGGCTTCTGTTTTAGGGCCTACCGAAATTTTGCCTTTTCCACTGGTCGCAATAATGATGCTCGGTCCTTCGATGGGCTCGAACTTCTCCGAATTCCCGGACTTCAGCTCAGTCTTTACGACAGCGAACTCATCGATAGGAGGATCGTAGAGGATCGAGGTAGGAACATTAGATTTAGAATTGGATCCGCGAGGGTATGGCACCGGCCTCATCTTTTGTTCTGAGATAGGAGCGTAGGAGTAAGTGAGCATTGAGACGAGGTTCTTGACATCCTTGTATTTCGGTGTGAAGCCTGCACGAACCACATTGTCACTCGCGGCCATGCACTCTACAATATCTGCATATCGCACACATTAGTCAACTTGTATTACGAGATAGTGGCTGAAGCATAAACAAACCTCCAGAAAGATAAGCATGGGGGTCGTTTGCCTGCAAGAACATTGCTTCACCAGGCTGTAGCTTGACATAATTCAGAAGGAATGAACAGAATAGCCCAATGTCTCCTGGGAACTGTCCGTCCAATCGGATAATCAAGTCTGCGAATTCCTTCCCCCCATATTCCTTTCCCCCAAAAGACTCCGGGGTCTGCGTTGCGGATTCTACGAGTTCGCCAGCCAGCTTCTTGATGTGAGCCTCCTCAGCGGTCATAACGGCCTCAAATAAGTCCTTCAAGGCTTTCTTGTTAGCAGCTATAATTGCCTCGTCATTGGCATCTGCCTTGTCCCCAACAGCAGCAATAAACAAATCTGCCTTGGATTCGCCAACGAGTGCACGAAGTTGGGGGGTCGATTTCAAGAAGGAGACAATTTCCGAGAGGGGGCGAAAGCCACAGAATCCATCGAAGGGGGTGACGGCAATGGTCATCTCAGGTTTGTGGTTGTCATCTAATCATCGTCACAAGCTTTCAGTTACACGCTCTATTCGTTAGCGACTGAGGAGCGTACCGGGATAATTCTTCGGGTCTTCGCTGTGTAGTCTTTCGGCAAGCTTCTTGTCAGGGTGGGCCTGGATACTGAGAGCTTTCTGAATCGACAGAATTTTGAAAAGGAAGGGCAGTTTTCCTTCGTATTTTTCCGCAATACCGTGCGATAGAAGGGCTGTGTTGCCATTGACAAGCTCAAGCAGGGTAAGCCCAGTGTTCACATCCTTAGATGGGTTGGATGGATGAGTTCCCATCCAGAGCTTAGAATAATCAGCAAAGCAGATTTGAGGGGAAGTAGCGGCATGGGCACCTCAGCATAAGGCCTTGATTCCTCAATCTTAAACCCAGATTGGGTAGTTGCAGCTGCAAAACGAGCTGCCGCCGAATCGTTTCCAATCTTTCCTGTACACAATTGCACCCGCATTAACACCTTTCGACTTATTTAGACTCAAAGAGGGCTTACCCCAGTCATAAGAATTCGCACCTGAACCCCGCATATAAGTTAGCCCTGAATATGCTCAAGTCGAACTACGGGTCAGAAGCCTACCGCATTGAAGCTGGATAAGTGGGATTGGAAGCATTTTGGGTTGCAACGAAATAACCAATGACGGTAATAAAGATATGAAAATACCCCTGATGTCTAGAAGAAAAAAATTCAGAAGAGACTTTTGTCAAGGTTTGTTCGAAGGTTGAAAGTTGATGGGAGCTGCTGTCCCTGCCCCGCTCAAGCATGGGCCAACTTACAATGCTGCTGAATCATCCTAGATACAGGGATAGAGCTTGCGCTCCTTTGCTCCGCAAGTGCACTGATTGGCTTCCAAAACCTTTAACCTCTCCTCACCCAATTACCTCGAGAAGCCTGAGCAAGACCAGTCTCCTACCAAATTCCAGTCAAAAGCCTCCCTTTCACCATCTTCTGCCAAGCACAAGGCTCTCATTACGATCACCGAACTCTAAAATCAACTCAAACCCACTCACAATTATCACTCAAAAGAGCCTCTCATCGCCCGAGAGCTACCACAATGCCCCCAAAACAAACGAAGGGAGAGTACATCGAGACGGTACACACATAAAAAATCCCACCCCTTCAAACAATCCCGCAATAATAATAATTACTCACGTGGTGAACAAAAACTTAACTTAGGACACCGGGAACAAAGTATCCCGCAAATCTGTCATTCTCGGTTCTCAAAATATCATTCTCGGCGGAAAGGTGCCCACCACCTTACTACCCTTTTGGCTGAGCATGGAAGTTAACAGGGAGAACGTGGGAGGGGAGGGAGGATAAGAAAAGACCGTTATCCAAGCCGATTGCACCATTCGCGGAGACCTTCGTCGTACCGTGGCACCAGGCCAGCATAGTGGGAACGTCGCTATAGCTGTCGGTCGTTACTGTTTTCTCTCTCGGTCTAGCGTTCTACGACCCCCCGGGAGGACGCATCAGAAGTCAGTGCCCACCCACGTGCTGCCTGGGCCTCTGGTTGCACAAGAAGCTGACTAGTTGCTGTTACACAGGACGTTCAGTTACTACCCCATGAAAATCGGGGACCATGTCTTCGTAGGTGAAGGGTCTGTGGTCGAGGCTGCGTTAATTGGCTCCTACGTTCACATTGCCAAAGATTGTGTTATAGTCGGTTCCCATCACTAGTTTTTCTTTGATCTTCAAATTTTACTGACTTATCATCACCAAACACAGGGGAAGTTCGCGATTATAAAGGATTGTGTCAGGATAGAAGAGGGCACTGTCATAGCACCAAATACCGTTATTCCCTCATTCTCGCTTGTTTCAGGGCGTCCAGGCGTAGTAATAGACGAGCTGCCAGAGACTGCGCAGGAGGGGCTTGAGCGTAGGTCACCCAACCATCTTACCTATATGATAGTTGGTGTACATATCCTAACTATTGGCGTAGTGAAAAACATATACCGGATGATCTAGAGTTTCACTTTTACACATCTTTGTCATAATCCGCTCTTTTCTCTCCCGCCCGCTTCTTCTAATTAAGCTCTTAAATACTGACATCCCCAATTATTACGGCGTTCCCATATTTGAGTACCATGGGGTCAATTGGTGATTTACAACCATGGCGTCCAAGATCTGAGCTCTATCGAACGAGACACCGCCTTTATCGCATCCACCCCAACCTTCCGTATCCAAAAGTTAGTAGAGTAACTCAAACCTAAAATAACTACATAAACCCTAGTATCTCAACCAAATATCTAAGCTTAACCTAGATTACCCTCGCTATGACGCCGACCCAAGTTACGAGATACAGATCCCACTCAGTGCTTCCTCCTTACTCAACGCTTCCCTTTGTCATGCCCTCGGCAGCTGAGTAAACCCACCGCTTTAGCTCCTCCACTCACGAACGGACAGTAGATCATCAACCAGCACATCTTTGCACCCAGCGTCATACAGAATCTCCGATTCAGTTTTGTATGCCGCAGCAATATCACTGAAGTGCTCTTTGCCACTGGTGCAGATAGATTTGTCATATCCATTCCCCCCTTCTCATCATAAGTGCATATTGGCAACGAGTAAGGGCAAGACGTGGGTTATCCGGGTGATTTACCGTGATGCAGGTGACACTTGCGGTTTTGGCATTAACAGCCAATATGGGATATAGGGGCGAAGGAGAGGGAGAAGAACGAACCATTACGGAGGAGTTAGTGTGAAATTGAGGGTTTTCACTTCTTCGGGTTTGACGAACTTCTTGGGTTGTTTGAATTAGGGAAGAAACCCAAATTTGGCGTGTCTGGCGCGAGTGAGTACGGTATCAAGAGCGTTGGTAGTGGAAAGGCTGCGCCCCACTTAATCTTTCCGGGGTACAGGGTTGTGAAAGCCGGTTCGGTGTCCGATGCTGGAACATGCCTAGACGAGATATTAGATATGTCATAGGTTGCTTGGGCGATGTCGTAGATGATTAATTACACCTAAGCCAGCAACGATGGTTAGTTCAAAGCCCTAAGAAATCCCAATCGATAATATAAACCTGCGGGATGTCTCTCGGTGGATCCTTGATATCTAAAGATCTCCATATCAAGGTCAGCCCACCCGCCAAGCTGCTAACAGGCGCATCATAGTTGGTACCTATCGCATAAAAAAGCAGCAGCACAACATACAGGTAAACCCCTCAAGATATTCAAAGAACCCGTCAAAGAACATGTCACGTCAGTACTCTCCGTCCGAGGCAGTCTTCAACCCAACCTCCTTCCGCATGTTTACCGCATCAATGGTGAGCTTATCTTCGATTACTTTCAACTGTTCGGGCGCTACCTCCCTCCTGCCGAACCGAGCCCTTGCCTTGAGGTCTTCTACTAGTAGACGGAGGAGGGAGCCTAAGTGTTCAGCAGGGACGAGTGATTAGAATAGATCTGTAGTACGATACAATACACTATTTTGAAGGTGTAAGAGTCTGATAGTGATCATGGTGGGACGTGCCCATTACACCGAGAGATGCAGGTGTTAGAGGAGTTTGCAGATATGATACGCCACATGAGACGCCAAATACAGTCTCACTAAGCATCGAGTAGCAAGGCATGATGCATTCCACCTGCTACCCTTCAGGGAAGTCTCCATACCGGTAATCCAATAGCCAGGGGTAAGTTAAGAAGCGACACTTCTCTAGGGCTAAACCGCTGTTGCACAAGTACTAGTACTGTACGAGTGTATGCAGGTAGAGTTGTGGGCATCGGAAATCGTCCACCCCTGCTCGAGTAGAACGAAAGTTAATAACGAACCCTCTGTAATAACAATAGAGGTTTTTGAGAAGCAGACTCCATAAAACTGCTCAGAGCCAGCTCCTCTTCGATTCTGTGGAACTCTAATCATTTACTGAGTGAGTATTGGTTGGGGGCGGTAGTATCAGCTGCCAGCACTACTAGTACTCGAGTACTGATACAGTCTTCAACAACATCTTCCGTCTCCTCGACACACCCGGCGATTGAAATCTCAACACCAAGAAATCATTGTCACTTCCACCCCACCCCCTATGATGGGCTTGCCCTATGGGGTCCGTTTTCCACCCCTCCTCACTTGGGAAATATTTTTAACTTATTTTCTGGGCTCCTCTACTCTGGGTTATTGATGATTCTTCTTCTTGTTGATAATTCTTTACCTTACCCCGCTTTGGCTTTGCCTTGCTTAGCTCTTACACGGTCGGCAACACTCCTTCTTCATCAATGCTTCAGATGGCTGGGAACACAGTTAGCAGTAGGAGAAAACTTTTCAACAGGCCATGGTCAATTTCTCCATTTTCTTCTGTTTGAAACTGCCTTGTCTGACACGAACATGGTTACCAATAGTCGCTACGATAGGATGGAGTCTCCCCCTCTTTACTCTACTTCTCTGTGGTCAGATCCCCTGGCATGTGTTAGGGTAGCCGGTGAGGTAATTTGTGATACCGGACTAGGCCTTATGATTGGGTGGTTCTATAAATGGAGAATCTTGTCTAGGAAGGCTCGTAGTAAAGTGTAACTAAGTGTCACAAACGGTGACTAAGCAAGGCAGACTCTCACATGACTAATAGTTATTAGTCATCGGTTTGTTATCTTTCACACTATGAGATCAGTTGACTCATTGGCTTTTCACATGACGACGCAATAGCGT
>Ga0307507_10007546_pt1 | contig 15704 bp, 11 predicted proteins | sample 7_EM_MG_FD_207223 | JGI IMG/M metagenome (GOLD analysis project Ga0307507, IMG submission 207223) | Populus trichocarpa ectomycorrhiza microbial communities from riparian zone in the Pacific Northwest, United States - 7_EM | ecosystem: Host-associated > Plants > Roots > Unclassified | place... | reverse complement strand
AAGCCGACCATGTCTAGCTCAGATTTCCCCCTGCGCCACTGCGGGCCTAGGGGCCTGCCGAACTTACCAAGCTCCCTGTCAGATTTCTCTTCACACAGGATATGACCTATAGCCGAGCCCAGGGCTGGCCTGTCATATTCTCAGCAAAACACACTTATTGGCTTGACCCCGCACACGATTAATCGTATCCCGTTTACGGCCCTCTCTCTCAAGGGCAGCAGGTTTGAGGCCCATAATTTAATGCTACAATAAACTTTCATTCCCCGACCGCGTAAAATTCACCAGGTGCCCAGTCCTCAGACTCCATGACTTGAACACCGTAAGGTCTCTCCTCGGGCTTCATAAACATGTCGAAAAACTATTAGCAAACTGCTGCGGACAACCAAGGTTGAAGGAATTGAACCCCCATGAGAACACGTCGGTTGGTACTCAGGAAAGACTGAGGGCTCGATCGCCCTGTCAGTGTGTCAGGCATACCAAGAATGCCAACCCATAAGGCTCACGCACAAGACCCCGCGTACCAAACAGCAAAAAGCACAAAGTACCAGATACATCTCGGTCTAGCTTAAGATGATAGTCACGTGCCTCCGACTATAAGGTCACGTGTTCGATTCACAGCCGCGTCATAGTTATTATTAGTTAAAATACAATTATGCGACAAGTCATAACTGACGGCGATAATAGCGCAAAGGCGTCTGAGAGATTTAAGTGTGTGTTCCCGTTTTAGGATGCCCATAGGGTAGGAACGAGAGTTCTCTAAGATGTCGGACAGAATCAGAATAAACACTTAAGTAAAAAATCGTATGACGATACCAGAAGACACATAGCGGAGACCTCCGGGCCCGCTCAGAACCAGTCAGTACGAACATAAGATAAGTGAGCGCAAATTGCTATACGAGCAATTGCTGCCACAAAACTAGTTCGGAAACCTGATGCGCAGACAGTGACAGACGCTCGCGCATTGAATGGTCTGACGCCTTTGAAGTTGGCCGCTTCATATATTATTCGGTGAAGAGATATTATTACGTTGGCATTAGTCGGCTGCATGTACTCTAGACTGACCTATTATTCACGGGACTGACACACCCCCACGATAATATGGTAGTCTACGTCTTCATAATGTGAGTATGAAGTCGAACAGTTGTCAGGGTCAAGAGGTCTTCGCACTTATGAGTTTAGAGAGCTTTGTTCGGTCGATACTTAGTTAGTATGGTTAAAGACATGTAGCCCGCGAACACTCAGATGTGGAATATAAATATCGAAGTGCCTCCCTCGCTTAAAAAAGAATCATCAAGCACCGGAGAAGAGATCTTATCAATATAATAAGTTTGACAATTATTATTTCCTCATTATCTTTACACTACGCGAGTAACTTAGTTACACCTTATTATGAGCCTTCTTAGACAAGATTCTCCATCTAAGACCAGTTCAGCATAAGGCCTAGTCCGGTATCATAAGTCACCTTACCGGCTACCCCTAACACAGTGAAAGCCATTACTAGCTTCACCGTACCCCCAGTCCTATGATACTTGTCTCCTACCCGTTTCCCTATGCCCTCAAACATGCCCTAGACAAATCCAGGCGGACCTGGTAGATGAAAATTGACACTCAGACAAAGGTATGAAGCCATCGTGAGACAGCAACCGAGCATCCTCAATGGCCAATCCGCCAAATGCGACACGTCACATAAGGTTAGGAGTTGGTTGTACGAGACAGCAAGGATGTACGATACTATTACGCCCGCGATGCAGTAGAGGTCAATATGATACCTTGTCATACTATATACCAAGCCCAGTTCTTTTCAGAGGAACCCCTTTCGCCGCAGGTCTCCCTCGGCTCACCCCGCCCTGGGTCTATGGCGAAGGGCCTCTGTGCTCGGAAAAGGCGGACGTTCATTCGACCTCAGTAATAGTATGTTTATTTCCTAAGGGTGGCTACTTTACATGTGTATACCTTTACAAACATCTAACAATAATGTTTGCCAAGAAAATTAGCAGACATCCCCCCGCTTGCGCCAAAATTTTAACATCTAAACCCCGATATCTCCATCAAAACTTGCGATATTCCCATTTTCTCTCGGCTAATGTGTCCCAGAGCATACACTTTATCACATAGAGCCATACGTCTCTCGGAGGAGTGGTGGTTGAATTCCCTTGCTGATTGAAGACCAACGATATTTTCTTCGCCAAGCACGCGGGCTACAGACGCCCCCACCATACTGAGGAAGAATTGATCCGAAGACTGTGCCCGTGGTCAAACGATCGACAATCTTGATGGCCCGGGATAACCAATGAAAGTGTGTATAGTAGGAAATGAATCTATTTCAGTGAACAAACATCAATTACCCCTTGCTCGATGATAAATACTGTATTCTAGTGAACCCCTCAAAATTGTAAATCCCGGCAGAAACTACGGTACTTGTCTGTTGGGGACGCATTCATGATCATACGGTTGGGTATGCAATTGCGGGCAATATCGTAGCCGATCGGGTCCCTTATTCAAGGGTCGTAGAGAAGGGATGGGGAGATTCCCTCGTGGATACATAATCAAGGAGTTCAGCAGAACATATTTCCTGTAAACCCCCGAGCAGGCTCGTGGATTAAGAGCCCCCAGGTGATACACGAGACTTCCCTGGGCTAATTTGGTGGTCGAGATCTCTAGGGACAAACATGCCACAGACAGATCCTCCTTATCATGCCAGGCCGACAATCGCGATTCTACAACGGTAGGTGGTACAGGTGAAACAAAATCCCGGTGGCTGATGTTAAGCCAGTAATTCCAGACCCTAATACTTGGAGGCCGAGAAACTACCGTACCGTGTTCACCAGAGACGGGGAGTGTCGGCCTTGCTGTGATGTACAGTTTTTATTTCTTCTTTGACTAAATTTAAGCTTATGGACTCCGTATAATAATAACATCGGGGTGAGTCGCAGGTCGCACGCAAATACGGTATTTTCAAAGAAGTGAGGGTGTTCTTCAATTAAAGCATTTATTTAAGCTCCATCCGACGCTTCGAGAACAGTGGCCACTAAGTAAAGCCCGGCGACTCCCCTGCGGTCGGACAATGTTTTCCCATAATAGAGAACGTCTATTGGCATCAGTCTTCCCTGAACGCACAACGAAAACTAGCTGATGACGAACAGGGATCTGTAGCACACGCGCAGCTATTTTTTGGTTACCCTCTTTTGGCGAATTCGCCTCTTGCTTGCCAAACTCCCTTGTTCGTCACTGGCCGACATTCCTCATTCCCCTGTTAGAGGCGACCGGAACTCTTCCTGCCAAAGAAATAAATAAATTCTTTCAAGGCACGTGCTTCATCTCCCCGATTGGCCCTGGGTTTTCACTGCAGATTGCGATCGATCGCATATCTCTTCACAACCGTGGGTTACTTAAATTACGATACTGATCTACCCCGCAAGGGGGCAGGAGCGGCAACCGCCACCAACTCAACGGCTTAAGACACCAAAAAAAACAAAGCAGTTCTTGAGCAGAGGAGGTCCAAATACACTCAGGCGAAAGGCCTTGCAGTTCTCATTCAGATGTTTGGCCTGCTGCTGCCGGCCCTGCTGTCGGTTGGCAGTTCCGGATACTTACCGTACCTGTCCCCGGCAAGAAGCATCCGGACAAGAGGGGATGGTAAAAGCCACCTTGAGGAAAGGCGAAATATCCCCATTCTGTTTGACGGCTATGTGATCCCAATTGCTCATCGAACACATCAATTCTCTCCATAGCACAAGTGTTTTTCCTCTCCGCTACAAAGCATCCGCTATCACTGTTCCTTGACTAATCTCCAAAATTCTAGTCTTCTAACAAGTTTTATCAATTGCACTCTAGTTCGGATTCCCGACTCGCCCAGCGGCGCAACACCAGGCAAGGGAAAAAACTAGAGCCGGAGTTTTAGAATCCAAGAAACCACTCTGGGATTTTGCTAAGAGCAGTCAGTGTAGGGGAGCTCTAAGGTATCAAGCCCGGATATAATTGTGAAATTTGGTACCGGCGGCACTAGAGCCGGGGCCGCACAACATCAAAGATATAATTTTCCCCTTCCCTCTTGCACCTATAATCATCAGATTCTTACCCCTCTCGCTTTAAGTCCCCCCACGTCAAGCGCAAACACATCTACCCATTTCTCAACTCCCGCCGCGTGCTTATACTGTAGGTCCAGAGGTACTATACCTATACCTCCGAGACGACCAAAGGTTGAGGCGTCAACCCCCCCCCCCCAACCCAAACCTACACTCATGCCAAATGCAGCCAGCCACCTTTCGTATTAGCGCTAGGCGGGTTTGAGCTTTCGTGACCGTGATACAATATCGAATGCTTTCCCGGGTATCACGGCAAGCCGGCCTCTCACTACCGGCGGGAGTATAAAGTCACACGCGCATATTGCGCACAACACAGTACCTCTGTCTCCGCGCTAAGACTGTACCCCCCAAACAGCAAAGTCGTCTGCATATTTTAGTGACGCTAAATCCTCTCGTTCTTTTCCAATTTTAAGTTTATAAAGCCCAACAGTAGTCAATATTTAAATTATACGACACTAAATGCAAGAAGACGCTACTCAAAGGATACCTCTAACATTTCCCGCCGATCAAATGACATAAAATGAATGCTCTACGTTATCTTTTCGTGATATCCTTCACGGTCCCGGTGTTTATAACTTAGCGATCTTCCCTTAAATCCCCCCACACCTCCCTTCAGTCAAAGATACCGGCACCGCCGGGGCAAACGGCTAAAAACGATTTCTCTGAAATTCTTGAGGTCTAGCCCTCAAACCGGTAGTAATTCCGGGCTCAAGGGAATAGATTGGGCCGCAGCTCGTATTCAGGTAACCAATCGTTACGATATCTTCTCTCTCGAGTAACAGGCTGATCATAGAGCTTGCAATACCGGTATTTTTCTTATCCGTAAAGAATCCTCTTAGCAGGTGCCCTAGCACCACGAACTAATTCAGGCACGCCAGTACCAGCAATACCTGCTTCCCGCATTGTACTGTACCCGTGCTCTCCTGTAACACATGAGGCTACCCTGGATACTCAGAGATTTCACATGAAATAGTTTATCCTTTCTAGCCCGACGCCCCTAGACAACCTTTAATTCCCCGGTAAAACTACCAGCCGACGATTATATTTAAACTCTCTAGCTCATTGCCTACCGAAAAACAGAACAAAATGAAAATGAAAACTGTTGTTGAGTAGCCTTGGCAGTGTGAAGTTGAGGCTGAAAGTGCTCCGGTTAACTTAAAGGTTTCTCCCTCGACAAGATTAGCTCATCATGTAACCAAGGCAATTTACTCACAGGAGCCTCCCCCAAGTGACAGGAGACGAAATGCGGGGAAGCGGAGAGAATCGGATACCGTTAAGGTGAGACTCACCAAATCTTTCGGGGGTTTTTCATCGTTAACAATAGCAGGAATGGGAGGGCACCGATCCATGCTCCCGCAATACGAAGTTCAGGGGATACGAGACTGAAAGAATGAACAGAAATACAGCTGCGGACAACGTGCCGTCAGCTTCCTCCTTCAAGTCTATCCAAGTACCACCAATCGTCGGAGAAAGGAGCCGAAATCGGTCAACTTCCTTCACGCACAGATATTCTCCATGCTGTGGCCCCCGAGCTCCAGGTTTTACGACAAAGTCAACGCCGCAATTTTAATGTAGGGTAGTTTACTATTTACTTACTATTACTATTCTATACCGTTAGTTGAGGCTTTAGGTTCTAAAAAATTCGATGGTGGGATTGCTATACATGCAGCGACACACTCAATTAACGTAGCCTAAGCGAATACCATGAGATCTCTTGGAATTCGCTATCAAATCACCACTGGAAATCACTACAACATCTCGCGATATGTTTAGTTTGACAGGTTAACAGAATTACGGATACCGATTACTGCGATCCAACCCGTCCAGAGAGCTCAGGTTATACCGTTTCAGGAAAAGACTAGTCCTTCTCCGGGACTCTTAGAAGCCCGCCGGCGATAGCGAATTACAAGAGATCTCACGACTCAACAAGTATCACTCTTGAATAAGCAGGGTATTCGATTGGTCTGGTCTCGTCCCCCCCAACGTTGCCAGACCCGTATACCGGTAATGACAGGAGCATACCTTGGCTGAGCACAATAACCCGGACACCCCTAAAACCCTGATAGACCTGGCCTACCGAAAACCTGGGAGTTTACCAAAAATCCAAAGCCATAAATTAGTTTGCAGCGTCTCAATTACTCTCAACTTATCTACATCTTTCTAAGAGGTGATGAATTTCATTGTCAAGGCCACTTTTTTAGCTGTTTTCGGTTGCACCTTCCTCCTGTTCCCGTTTCCTTAACCCCCGTAGGAGTATACGGCCGCCAGCAAAGCACTAATGCCGCTGAATTCCAACGTCGAAATACCTCCACTAGCCCCACTAAGCTGCACCTCGTATAAGAATTGCGCTCCAACCCTACGCTCTTATCACAAGCCGATAACTTTGTTCACTTAACTTCAGCGATTCTCAGCTTCACTCTATTATATCAATACCGTAAATTACGGGTCGAGAACCAGCCTCCGCACAACCACATGATTCAATTCCTGAGTTAGGCCAGCTTGTGAGTGAATTCAGGCCGGTTGTGAGCTTATCCACACATGCGGATTAAAGGCCGAATCGCCACGTGGGCTTAAGTTACTTGTTGTTAGCGAGGGTTCCTCTGTGCTATTGGTAGCTAACACCTTATAACAGATCGCTATACAGTCACCCTCTACAATACATCTACCCCAGCCTTGGCCGACCTACTCACTATCAATCGGGGGTTCTGTACGCCTACCAGATTTAGCCTACAAACACTTCTACGAGTTCTCGAGAATACAATACCCTATTCAGTAAAAAGCAGGCCCTGGTCGATAGACTATAACATGTCCTAACTAACATATGATAGCCTCCCAGGGGCCCTTCAAATTGCCATTCACTCCCGCACATGCCGGTGTGCCCATGAACATGCAATTTCCATCCTAGAATTCCCTCCTCGTATTCCTGCGGGGTAGTCAATATCTCCCGTACGTTCCCGGCTCTTCAGAATAAATAAATAAAAAGGAAAAGGAAAAAGACTGGGTTTTCTTACTGCCCTCTTATAGGCTCTTGTTTCTAGAGTCATTTTTTCAACTTGTTGACTCATGGTCAATCACTCGTAATATCTTGAAGGTTTTTCTAGTCTCAGATGTCCAAGGCTGGCGATTAAGACCCCAACTATATATCCGTAGACTAAGATCCCCTCTCTGTGAATACAGAAATATGAGATAGCTCGTAGTGGAAGTAATGGTAGCAGATAGACTGAAGCTAGGCAATTCGGCAGATAGCACTAGACTAGAGGCCACAGGAAAGATTATAGGACTGGCTGTTTACACACACATGGCCTAGCTTTTTTGAACTTACCACTTATACACTGACTTGCCTGAACACCTTCACTAACTAATTACAAAATATATATATATATATATACAGGGTACAGAACAAAAGAACGAGAAGAACAGCGGCGATATCCGGGCAGAGAAGCATGATAAAATCCACAATAAAGACTTCAACGAAGCATGGGAAAAGCGTAAAAAAATCTACGTATCGAGCTCCGCGGAGAAACCGGATAAGTTGATTTGATTGAGTGAATATCGTTATTGACCTCGCATTAATGAATACGAGACGCACCTCCATGGCCATGCACCAGATGCTCTAGACAAGGTCACAATCATTGGAAAGCTACCAGAATACTTCCAACTGCCGCATCAGTGCCTTCCAGGCTATCTGAGTTACTCGCCCCAGGCACGAAGTATCCGGAAACAGGGATTCATAAAATATATGGCAGAAAGTCTGCGGGCATCACAAACTCGCCACTCGTATTTCCGGATACTTCTTGCCTAGGACAAGTAGTAACGTAAAGAATGTAGTATTCGAACGCCCCCCTACGTCCCAAAGTAACCCTGCCCATGAGTTTTTCCGGCTCATTAGAGCAGAAACTATCGACACGATCTTACTCTTTCAATGCAAAGGCAAAAGCATAAATAGTGGCCATATCCTCCCCAACCTTCCCTCTCCATCGATCCCTCACTGCCTCGATCTGATCCAGAACTTCCTAGCAGACAACAACTCAAAGCAGGTACTCTCGCTCATCCCCGTCATCTAGAAAACAGAAACTAACACAACTACCAGCGTAAACTCTCACACTCAGATCACCAGTAATCTTCTCCTGTTCCACTATTCCCGCCCCCCAAACTAATACTGACTATAACCTCCCAGTGCTTATCAAGTCCCTTCCCGTCCTCACCCTCTTCCTAACTCTAACTCACGCCGCGGCACTCGCGAATCCCTTCGCCGAACCCGACACCAGCGACCTCGAGAAGCGCGCCTGCGTAGCTGACGGTTGCAAGTGTAACCCTTCCTCTAGCCCCGGGGTCTACTGCGGATACTGTTATGCTGTGAGCTCATGCTTGTCTGGAAGTTGCGAGAGTCACGTGTACCAGTGCGGTAGTGGTGGTAGCTGCTGCAACTATGGAGTTAGAACTAGCTGCAAGAATTTTGCGGGTCCTTGTGGTTAAAATATGGCCCTTCCTATCCCAAAGAACCGATCGAGGCCCGGGGGATGAATGCGGGTGATTGTTTTCCAATACTTGCTTTTCATTTTCCACTTTGTTAGGAGGGGGAATCTCTTCACACTCTGTTTTTTTTCTTTTTTTTTCCCGAATTTCTCTTGATGGTGTCAGCTGTTCTGGAGGATTGATTTATGCCGAACTCTGCTTCCTTGAGGGGTACATTGTCACATAATATCAAAAAAAACTGAACGCCACAAGGTAGCAACCGGAAAAACTTTTACCACTCTATCAGCCAGTCCTGATAAGCGAGTTGCTTATCTAATTCCAATAGTTACTTGGGCGCGTTCAGTTATTTTTTATATTGTGACAATACCATGTTCTGAGTTTGTTTTTGTCATGCGGTCTTACTCGAGAATGAGCTATCTGCTATGTGCTTTTGGATTTACTATGAATGGAATGTGATTCTGAGTCTAAACTGATCAATGACCAATATAGCATTGGGCTAGCGCCAATGAATAAGTAAAGCTAAAACAGAAGTAATCCACGACACATAACAGCAGCGAATTCCCCCTGAACACGAGATCTCCCAGCAACACGAAATCTCCCCAAACACGAAATCCTCAAACCTCTCTACTGCTCGGGTTCTTTGCTCCCCACCCACCACCCCTTTCTCAGCACCAAGCGCCCCCATTGTCAGCCGGGATATATCGGTTCCAACGATCCCGAGCGACAAGGGCAGCGATCTTCCCACCAATGCCTCCCTCAGTGGAAATGCACGACGAGATCTGGAATAGAAGGAAGCATCCTTGGTTAGCGTTCTTCAGTCACTTTAGGGTTTAGCACTGTTTTCCTTTCTCTCTCTTTCATGATAGATATTATTCAATGTATATGTTTGGCTTTGGAAAATTGGTCTCAACACCATACTCACCCAGTCCCCGCATATGATATAACTTCAATAACTAAATCTCCTCACAAAGTTATGTTAGGGGATTCGGCTGCGCTCGAGTGTGAAGAGAAAGTAGCCCATGTTGAGGCGCGGCTCCAAGAAGCTTTTACGGTAGTGATTATTTTCTAGAAGTTAGCATGATTATGTCACTAGCTACCTCTTACGGTACTCTACATTCCCGGTCTCATTTCATGAGACATCACCCGGTATGTGGTTTACAGGGAAGGGGAAATATCTCCGTCCCGAACTTCCGTTCACACCAACCAGCGGCAGTCTCTACCGAGCGATCTACGAGTATATAACACATCTTATACACTCTATTTCAACGTCGATTGCCTCATTTTTCAATGCTGTACCGGTAGTCGCACAAAATATGGGACTAAGGGCGCTTGAGAACGTCTATTAGCATCAGTCTTCACTGAACGCACGACGAAAACTAGCTGGTGACGAACAGGGATCAGTAGCACACGTGTAGCTATTTTGTTACCCTGTTTTGGCGAATTCGCCTCTTGCTTGCCAAACACCCTTGTTCGTCACCGGCTGACATTCCTCATTCCCCTGTGGGAGGCTACCGGACCCGTTGATACCTCTCCTACGGTACTGTACTCGAGTACTAAAGAAATAAATAAATTCTTGTGAAGGCACGTGCTTCATCTCCCCGATCGGCCCTGGATTTTCATCGCAGATTGCGATCGATCGCTTATCTTGTCACAACTACCGTAGGGGTTACTTAAATTACGATACTGATCTACCCCACAGGGGCGGGAGCGGCAACCGCCACCAACTTAACAGCACAGAACCCTGAAGACACTAAAAAAATAAAGTATTTCTTGAGAAGAGGAGGTCCAAATACACCCAGTAGAAAGGCCTTGCAGTTCTCATTCAGATGTTTGGCCTACTACTGCCGGCCCTGCCGTCGGTTGGCAGTTCCGGACACTTACCGTACTTGTCCCCGGCAAGAAGCATCTGAACAAGAGGGGGTGGTAAAAGCTACCTTAAGGAAAGGCGAAATATCCCCATTCTGTTTGACGGTTATGTAATCCCAATTGCTAATCGAACACATCAATTCTCTCCATAGCACAAGTGTTTTCCCCCTCCGCTACAAAGCATCTGCTATCACTGTTCCTTGACTAATCTCCAAAGTTCTAGTGTTTTAACTAGTTTTACCAATTGCACTATAGCTCGGATTCCCGACTCCCCCGGCGGTGCAACACAAGACAAGGGAAAAAACTAGAGCCAGAGCTTGAGAACCCAAGAAACCACTGTGGGTTTTTGTTAAGAGTAGTCAGGAGCTCTAAGGTATCGAGCCCGGATATAATTGTGAAATTTAGTACCGGCCGCACTGGGGCCGCGCAACATCAAAAGATTTAATTTTCCCTCGCCCCCTCTTCCCTCCTGCTACCTATAACCATCATCTTCCCCCTTACTCGTACGCTTTAAGTTTCTCCACGTCATGCGCAAATACATTTACCCATTTCTCAAATCCCGCCGCGTGCTTATATGGTCAGTTAACAAAATTAACCGTACTGTACACAAACCATTGATGGCAACACAACCTTCCTCATCGCCCAGCATTTTCAACGCCTCCTAAAGATATTTCTCTAGATCAAATATTAATTTCTAACTATGTATTCTACTGTGTATTTATGTTTTAATCTTTGTTTTTTTTTCATCACAATGAAGTTGGTGGGGGAGTTCTGTTGTCATGGCCGAAGTTTTTCCTGTCCGTTCATGTACGGTTAATTTTGTTAAGGCACAATACCATAGGTCCAGAGGTACTATACCTATAGCTCCGAGATGACCAAATGTTCAGGTGTCAACCCCCCGCCCAAACCTACACTCACGCCAAACGCAGCCAGCCACCTTTCGTATTAGCGCTAGGCGGGGTTAAGGTTTCGTGAATGTGATTATGCAATATCCAATGCTTTCCCGGGCGTCGCAGCAAGCCTGCCCCTCACTGCCGGCGAGAGCGTAAGAGCACAGTACTTCTGTCTCTGCACTAAGAACGGGCACCCGCTTTGGAATGCCGTACTTCCCAAACCGCAAAGTCGACTACATCTTTATAAAGACAAGGGATAGATCCCATAGAAAGCCAGAACAGAATAAAGTGCATTGAAAAAAGAAGATAAAAGTCGTCTGCATCTACCTAGACCTCGTAAAACTCTCCATTGCAACCTAATCCATCATAACACAACTGCACTGGTCAACAGGCCGCTGCTACAATAAATTCAATAACATAATCCTATACAAACCTAATTTATAAACTCAAGAGCAAACCATTGCGGATAGTTGTTGGAATAGAGACCCACGGCGCCCATAGTAGACGCGAATTGCGATCCGCGAAGTGCATATTAATATTAGATCGTGTACGATCCCGTGATATACCGTATTATTTGAACACTACGCCCCACTTCAATCTCCAGAATCCCTTTCAAGGTAAGCAAATACCAGGATTTCCACCGCTGCAAGATTGTTCTGACTGGTTCAACTAACGGATCCCCGAGCTACTATCTCCTCCAAATGTTAGCCTGAAAAGTCTGGGAAACCCCGTGCAGTAAACACAGTACCCACGATGAAAGGAGAGAGAATCCCAATTTAGAAGAATGGAGAGGAAGTTTCCTTGGACACACGGTCCCTCTCATTAAACTTTGCCATTTTTGTAAAGGGAACCGTCCTATTATTAGCTACTATCTACCTTAAGATCTCCCAAATGGCTTCAAGGTTTCTTGCCCATCTGATACAACATATAATCGGGGCCAATTCCGGAAGGTGTTCTGGTATGGCAAGTTCGAGAAACAAGAGGGTTGGGTTTGTGCTTCTTCCGCTGCGCGGGAACCCTACAAGATGTTTTCTATACTTACTTTCCTAGAATATTTTGTAACAGGGGAGACACCGATAGCGAGCAAAAGATGGTCTCGACCCTCCGGATTTTTTGTCCCCTTCCATTCTAACCCTTCCGATCATGTTTCTGGCTTAAGTGCGAACAAAGTCACTATAAACCGCAAATATTATTTTTCTCCCCCGATCAGATCATTCCATTTATCACATATTCGCCCATTACACATGATCTAGGGCACTAACTTTAGGGCCATAGCCCAGTGATGGAATGAAAACTAACGAAGGTGCTAGTACCTATTTCAAGTCCCTCACAAGTCGATGGTTTTAGGCATCATATTAAAGCTACATTAGAGTATATGCTTCCATATACGATTCCGAGAAGTCTGATACCAAGTCCAGCTTTCACAGTTCTCCAGAGCCCTCCGTAAGCTACCAACCGTCCTAAATCATAGTGCGAGAAAGAAACAGCGAACCATATAACCCTCCAAATAACCTTAGGTCCTACTATGCCTCTCTACTCCAACGCACCCCCAATATGCGGAAGCTAGTCAGCACACCCAGTGATGCTAAAACCTCTCGCTCTTTTTCGATTTTAAGTTTATAAAGCCCAACAGTAGAATGATACGACACTGAATGCAAGAAGGCTCTGCTCAAAGGATACCTCTAACATTTCCCGCCGATCAAATGAAATAAAATGCATGCTCTACGTCATTTTTTCATGATATCCTCCACGGTCCTGGTGTTTACAACTTAGCGATCTTCCCTTGAATCCCCTCACGCCTCCCTTTGGTCAAAGGTATTTCCGCCGCCGAAGCGAACGGCTAAAAACGATTTCTTTGAAATTCTTGAGGTCTAGCCCTCAAGCCGGTAATGATTCCGAGCTCAAGGGAATAGATTGGGCCGCACCTCGTATTCAGGTAACCAATCGTTACAATATCTTCTTTCTCGAGTACCGGTATTTTTCTTATTCCTAAAGAATCCTCTTAGCGGATGCCCTAGCACCATGAACTAATTCAGGCACGTCAGTGCCAGAAATACTTGCTTCCTGCATTTCACTGTACCTGTGCTCCCCTGTAACACATGAGGCTACCCTGGATACTCAGAGATTTCACATGAAATAGTTTATCCTTTCTAGCCCGACCCCCCAGACAACCTTTAATTCCCCGGTAAAACTACCAGCCCGACAATTCTGTCCTCTAGCTAATTAACCTATGGTCAGGGGAGCCTTAAACCAGGGCACCAACATTTACTTTGCCAAGTAATACGGTCCATGTAAATATGTGTCCGAACGCAGTTAACAACCAATTACGGAGGTACAGCGCCTAAGTTTTGTATGTTCCACAAGCGAGGTTTGCTGCTCTTACCTCCTGTGGAACATACAAAACTTAGGAGCTGTACCTCCGTAGGTTGGCTCGGTGGCCTCCACCCAACCCTAAACCCCTATAGTGCGCCTAAAAGTTATTATATTTAAACTTCTTTCTTTTTTCTGACTCTCCAGCTCATTGTTTACCAAAAAAAACAGAGCAAAAATGAAAATGAAAATTGTTGTTGAGTAGCCTTGGCAGTGTGAAGTTGAGGCTGAAAGTGCTCCGGTTAACTTAAAGGTTTCTCCCTCGACAGGATTAGCTCATCATGTAACCAGGGCAATTTACTAACAGGAGCCTCCCCCTAGTGACAGGATACGAAATACGGGGAAGCGGAGAGAACTGGATACCATTAAGGTGAGACTCACCAAATCTTTCGGGGGTTTTTATCGTTAACAATAGCAGGAATAGGAGGATAGCGATCCATGTTCCCGCAATACGAAGTCTAGGGGATACGAGACCGAAAGAATGAACAGAAATGCAGCTGCGGACAACGCGCCGCCAGGTTTCTCCTTCACATCTTTTATCCAAGTACCACCAATCGTCGGAGAAAGGAGCCGAAATCGATCAACTTCCTTCACGCACAGATATTCTCCTCCATGCTGTGGCCCCCGAGCTCCAGGTTTTACGATAAGGTCAACTCCGCAATTTTAATGTAGGGCAGTTTATTATTTACTCACTATTACTATTCTATACCGTTAGTTAAGGCTTCAGGTTCTAACAAATTCGATGGTGGGATTATCATACATGCAACAACATATTCAATTAACCTAGCCTATAAAATCTCTTGGAATTCGCTATCAAATCACCACTGGAAATCACTACAACATCCCACGATATGCTTAGTTTGACAGGTTAACAGAATTACGGGTACCGATTTATGAGATCCAACCCGTCCAGAGAGCTCAAGTTATACCGTTTCAGGAAAAGACTAGTCCTTCTCCGGGACTCTTAGAAGCCCGCCGGCGATAGCGAATTACAAGAGATCTCATGGTTCAACAAGTATCACTCTTGAATAAGCAGGGTATTCAATTGGTCCAGGCTTGTCCCCCCCACCGTTGCCATACCTGTATACCGGTAGTGACAGGAGCATACCTTGGCTGAGCACAATAACCCGGATACCGCCAAAACCCCGATAGACCTGGCTTACCAACGAAACCTGGGAGTTTACCAAAAGTCCAAAGCCATAAATTAGTTTACAGTGCCTTAATTACTCTCAACTTATCTCTCTAATTTCTATAGCTTTCTGAGAGGTGATGAATTTCATTGTCAAAGCCAATTTTTTTGCTGCTTTCGGTTGCACCTTCCTCCTGTGCCCGTTTCCTTAACCCCCGTAAGAGTAATACGGCCGCCAGCAAAGCACTAATGCCGCTGAATTCCAACGTCGAAATGCTTCCGCTGGGGCCACTAAGCTGCACCTCGTATAGTATATAAGAATTGTGCTCCAACCCTACAAGCCGATAACTTCGCCCACCCAACTTCAGCAATCCCCAGCCCCACCCCATCATACCAATACCGCAAACCACGGGTCGAGAACCAACCTCCACACAACCACATAATTCAATTCCTGAGTTAGTCCAGCCAGTGAGTGAATTCAGGCCGGCTGTGAGCTTATCCACACATGCGGATTAAAGGCCGAATCGCCACGTGGGCTTAAGTTACTTATTGTTAGCGAGGTTCCTCTGTGCTATTGGTAGTTATTGTCCGTGGACAAAATTAACCGCGGATCAACCAAGAGGGAAAATTTTCGGCCATGACAACAACACTCCATCACCAACCCCACTATCATTAAAACTAAGGAAAAAAGATCAAAAAAGTAAATACAGGGTGGAATACATAGTAAAAATTTAGTCTTTGAACTAGAGAAAGTTCTTTAGGTGGTGTTGAAAGTGTGGGGTGATGAGGAGGGTTGTCTTGCCATTGATCGTTAGTCCGCGGTTAATTTTGTCCACGGACAATAACACCTTATAACAGATCGCTATACAGTCATCCTCTACAATA
>Ga0307507_10007545_pt1 | contig 15704 bp, 12 predicted proteins | sample 7_EM_MG_FD_207223 | JGI IMG/M metagenome (GOLD analysis project Ga0307507, IMG submission 207223) | Populus trichocarpa ectomycorrhiza microbial communities from riparian zone in the Pacific Northwest, United States - 7_EM | ecosystem: Host-associated > Plants > Roots > Unclassified | place... | reverse complement strand
CTTAAAATAACGATAATAAAAAATTCAATTGTTGGACTAGACTTAAATTTTTTCAGGTAATTTTACATATAGTTTTCCTCATAGAAACACTATGTCGCTCATCGGGTCATTGGATTTCCTAAAATTAGACCTAAAAATTGTTATTTGAGTTAATTTTGTTATTTTTTCTAGGTATATTTTTGGATTTTGTTTTAATTTTTTTTTATACTTTTGGGTTCGTATTTATTTTCTAGTAGATGTAGAGTTTTTAAGTCTATTTTAAAAGTATTGTAAAACTTTAAGAACGACAAACTTTATTACCTTTATTTTTTAAAGAAACAAATTACGAATGTAGAGTTAACACCCAAATTCTTCCTTATCTTCTTTATCTTCAACACTTGCAACATTTGAATTCTGCCGATAAACCATTACTACCGTGCTTGAATGTTTTAGTACTCTATTGCAATGTACTGTGTATTGATAAACCTGCAACTGTAAATGCATATAATGGAGAACAATTATATGGTTTTGGTATTAAGAAAACCAAGATCATTCTATTCCAAACGCATATTTTCTTTCCCAATATTTTCCTTCCAATCCCGCAACAGCCATTTAATTATTGATGCAGTGAGTTTATGGTTCAGTGAACCATTAGATACAAAACAAGAATTTTCCAATTCCAAATTGCAAGCGGCTTTCACAGTATCAAGCTATCGCCAACCAGCCAAGCTTAATAGTTCTGAGGGAGTTGCGCATGCATTATTTTCTTCGCCTGGCGAAAACTTCAAAGTTAAAGAAATAAATGAGTGCACCATTTTCTCCGGAATATCTCTGGTGCAATTACTCCTTGATCAGAGCATAAATCTCTGAACTGTAAATTATGCTTGAATCAATCAATTAAAATAATGAACATCCTAAACCAAAATAGAAAATAAATAACTATATGAAACCTGCGATTGAATTGAAATCAGGACTCCTTACAGAGAGGTTTTTCAGACAAAATCAGAAATGACAACTCTGGATGGAGTATGATCAAAACCAGAATCTGTCACTCTCCTCCTTGCTTTCTTCTGCACAGAAGCATATGAATGTCGAGGAGCAGTCGGGCAGGTACAGAGTGATGATCGGCCTCCTTCACCGCAATCCAGGACAAGCTCAAAAGGCCCCAGGTCCTGAAGACCAAAAACAGCATAAAGACCATTGCTGATTTAGGATGATTTGTCTCCTAGTTTTTTTGCTAATTGAGGTTGATCAGAGCCTCTCGCTTTCAGCCATGATTGGGCTAATGCCTACATTTATTTGCGCTATCCATGACCTTACAGTTTTAAGGCTTTAAACGGCTATTCGATACTATCCACAATTGAAGTTGACGAAGATGATCCAGTACTTTACTATGTCCGATTATTCGAGATTCAATCGTCCAGTAGGGTCGACACCGCCTGCAAGAATTCAAGAATATGAAGTCATCCTCATTCACGACTCCGTTTGTGCATCAGCACCACTTGCTTGACGCTATCTTTGTGCTTGATATTCTTTGCCGCTTGGTAGCAAAAACCCTCCTGGTCAACAGAGGGAGAACTTAAGGTAGCCCCACCATCTTCAAAATTGATTCGAAAATGAGAGTTCACTAGGATAGTGACAAACACCACCGTAATTCGGGATCAGACCTGCACTCGTATCACCGTGGGGATCTGTGTGTCTGGACTTGATGATAGGAAAATGTTAAGCGGGAATGGATGACCTTTTCTAGCGTCTCCTGCATAGTCGGCTCCCCTCATGTTTGTGGCAGTAAACTTTCCACGGGTTCGTATTCTAGTTTCATGTTGGTAATCAAAACAGGTTGGAACAGAAACTCACCTGACCCATAATTTGGATGCAAACACATGGTTTGCTCCCTATATATGCAAGCTTTCATTTCCAGAGCATTTTATTTTTAAAAATATCCATATATCAGGTAATGTTTTTTCCCCCCCCTAAATTAATACCATGTATTATTATATATTTATTTTGTATAAAATTTATAAGTGGTAATTAAGAGTTTAGAACCTATTAAACTCTAGTAGTGGACTAGACACGTCTACGACTATGAATGAAAAAAAATAAAATAATGTTAAAAAATCTTTATTCTAACTCCATTACGATAATTAATGTGTCTTTTATTAACACACAAAAATACATTAACATTATGTTTAATATAAACTAGAAGACTCTCTTTAACAAAGGAAGTTATTATTTAGTAACTGTCTAAACATTTAATTAATCATGACACAAAATACATATCTTATTAATTTTTATTGTGATTAAATGCGTTTCCATATTTATTTTATTCTATCGATCATTTGACAGCAGAGCCACTTCTTACTATGTTGAATAGTATTGATACTGAATTTCATAGCTATGTATAGAGAGACAAATTGACATCCTCATTAGTCTTGCTTGGTTTTAATTTTTATGATGAGAGTACTGTCTCGGCATAAAATTGCACGACAAACCCTAAATCTCCCATCTTTGTTTTCATGGCTGCCGAATTCATGAGAATATGTCTTAGGGGATTGCTCATATTCCCCTTCCCTGAAATCTGCTTTTATTGCTGCCAACTTCTTAACTCAGTTCAGTAATTTACTAGTCCGAGATCATCGCTTCACGGCGGGCTCGAAAAAAATCTTAGTGTTAAAAATAAATACCAAGAGTGATGGTGTGTTTTTTAAAAACAAGAAAAAGTTGTGATTTGGATAGTAAATTCGGTTGGGTGAAATTAAAAAAAAATTAAATATCTTACAAAAAGAAATAGAAAAAACTGAATTCAAAAGAAAAAACATCAAATCTTAAATCAAAACAAAATAAAAGGAAAAATAACTTTTTAATATTAGAAAATATAATTGAAAAAAAAATCAATTTGATAAATTTGATAGTACATAAATTAAGAGGGAACAATATCCTGAGATCATGAAATTTACCCTGTATACAATATCAAAGTATATGGCCCAGTTATCTTTGATTAACTTTAAAAAGTAAAATCAAATCGATGGTGATAGATTAACTAGCATATCAATCAATCAGCAGTACAATTATTTACTAGCTTCCGTCCTCGGCAAAGCTTCTTTAGTATTTAGGATTTATAGAGTATTTTCTGCCAGGATTTTTTTTGTTAAAATAAATTTATGGAAGCAAATTCAAGGTAATTCTAGATATCCACTCGAAGTCACTGGTATTAACATGGAAGGTGATGTAGACCAAGCACTAGTAGATAGTTATTAGAACTGAAGTTTGCCCAAACACAGGCTTTAGAAAGCCTAAGAACATGTGAGCTGAGGTCATGCAGTTTCACTCAGAAATGGTTTACAAGCGCTGTCATCACAGAAATCATTTTGAATTTTTTTTATCATTTATCGAAACTATCTGTTCGTTCCAATGGAGCTTTACACATTGTGCTCGGTAGCCCTGTAGGGCTACATTTATTTTTATGATGTGTTTTGCGTTTTGTCTCAATTATTAATTTAGAAATATTTGATTAATAGTTTTATATGAATCCATTAAAAAGTCTCTTTTTTTATCCTCCTGTACACTTACTGAAACCAAAGTTGCTCGATCCTATAATGCTACTTGACTATCGTGGAAAGATTGTTGTTCTCATCAAGGATGACTCTAGCTATTATTACCTTTTGTCTCTAAGCTAAAAACACTTTCCTCATTTTTCAGCTCTCCTGTTCATAAAGTTGCCTGTGGGGCACGGTCAGTGTTTTATAGCCAACAGGCAACAGAATTTTTCCAAACGAGCTAAGAAAACACATCTAATGATTGTGATATACTATAATTTTTTATGGCTTACTCTGAAAACACACAACTTGATCAGTATTTTTGGCAACTTAATTAGCCATCCACGGCAGAAATTTCCAGGAAGCGGTGTAGATCATACGGCCTGAATGTGATTAATAGTAGTGTTACCTGGCATGAGTAAAACCAGGCTCTTAGGAGCTCCATGGCACCAGAACTGTGAAAAGGTTTAGATTTTAGCCATGCCTATGATGTTTACTGCGAAAGCAAATCATGGCAAAGTTTACGATAAAAGAAAATGCAGAATCAAGATACTTATTAAATATAATCACAATTCATTATTGTTCATCTGATAAGAACTTTCAGAAATTAAAATACCCCACCCTGAGGTCGACCAAGGAAAAAGCAAAAGGATAATTCAGCATATTGTACCCCGATAAGAAAAGATCTTCTTCTTTGTCAGTTTGTCCTTGAACTCATTAAACTCCGACATGATGTTGTTCTTCTCAGTCCCCGCTTTTGCATTTGAAGTCTTTCCACGAAGTAACTAGTAGAGTATCATAGGAGTAACAGTTAGTAATATTAAAACAATATAGAAATTGCATGCGTGTAAACATGTCAAATTCGAAAGGCACATATAAGGGCCATCTATTACAGCTAATGCCATTAAAATGCACCTGCAAATACAGGTCTATCAGATTTGTGACAGATAAGATTTTGCAACGCTGCTAAAGATATAATGATCAATGTGAAATCATGTAAAAAAATAAATAAATTATCAACCTCATACCCAAACAAGTACATGGCTTATACAGAAACATATGCTCATAAGGTCCAGGACCCATTGTCCATTTGGCCACATTATTTGATCTTGACAAGGAATGGCCAACCCGAATCTTGGAACTATCTCTGTGGTTCTCTCGAGCCACCTTCATCTGAGATCATTGGAGCTTCCAGGTTGGATTTGACATCTTATTCATAAACAGTTCGACTTGTAATTATGAAATGCAACTCCTATCCTAGCCCCTCATAACAACCAAAGTGATTGAAACTGAGGTTTTCTCAAGAGAGAAGAAAGATGAAGGTAAACTCTAATATACTCGTGAAAATGAAAGTATTAATCTTTCTCAATGCTTCTTGATCTAATTGCCGAATCCCACTTTATTGCAGTTACTAGGTTGGATGCACCGTAAGCTTCGGCAAAATGGTAGTGAACCACTGAAGGATTTTGCTATTGGTAGGTATCTTCCATTTTTGTTTTTCTGCAAAACATTTCCTATTTCCAATAGGCATGAACATAGAAATGATGACCATTAGATTTTTGAGAGGGTAGAAGATTATCCATGTAGAGGAAGAGGCCAAATGTAGGTGCAAAATTAATAGGTTGTCATGCATGACTCAGAGCATACACTTGCACAGAAGACAGATTCTTGGCTTTCAGGATCTTATTAATCTCCTAGCAAAGGTAGTTAACCATCATGAGAGACCTGATGTGCGATGCCACTACCAAAGGAAAACAAAAATGATGAGCATATTATAATAGAATTATTTCCAGACTTTCGGAAAAGGCGATAGCTTTCCATGCTGCGTGCTATTATGACTGGAATACCATCCATAAGACCCCGAACGCAGAAAAAATGATAAATTTTGTACCTTAGTTTAGCAAAATACGGTTAAGAACCGAGGCATGGCATTCCTGCCAAAATGCACTACTAGAATCAAGTTCATTTAACGTTTTCCTTCTTTTGTGTGTGTGTGTGGCAGGCAATGCTTGCAATTGCCTTACTGGACAGCCATCACTTGATGACCACCAACACTACAGAAAACCGAACTATGGGACCAGAACATTTAGGCAGGCCCAGAAAGAGCAGCTTCGAAATTCTTTTTCTGGCTTAGAAGCAGCTCGAGTAGAAGAAGAAGAAAAAGAAGAAGAAGGAGACTACGAAGAAGAATCATCAGCTGCAATATCCGAGCTATTCCATGGTTTTCTGGCAATCGGTACCTTTGGTTCAGAGCCAGTCAACACTGACCCATCAACACCAACATTTCCCATCTCTGTCGAGAATATAACTGAGAAAGAGACTGAGGTGACAGAGAATGAACTGAAGCTCATTAATGATGAGTTGGAAAAGGTTCTGGCAGAAGATTGCTGCAATGACTCATCAGGAAGGAACAGTTATGTTAGTGCTGGAAGAAGCAGTCATGGCAGCACTATTACACTCAGTGGCAAGCCAATGGAAGGGCGAGATTCCAATGCAGTCTGTCCCCTGCAGGGATATCTCTTCGGATCATCAATTGAACTTTCAGAGACAACACCAGTGGCAAAGAAGGAACACAGGACATCACTTGGCGAGCTATTTCAGAAAACAAAAATAGCAGAGGAAAATTCTGGGATTAAATTTGAGAGAGAGGAGAAGCGCATGGAGAAGGAAGCTGATAAATCTGCCGTGAATCTCATGAAAAAGACTCTGAAGAAGAAAATGCTCAATGCTTCTTCTAGGAGCTCTACTTCAGCTGGAGGAGGAACTCTTGATTCTGCTTCAGCAGAAACAAAACTGAGCAAGGTATGTCTACAGGTATCATAACTTCTAAACTAAAATCATTATTGGAAGTATATATAATTAGTAGGCCAATTCGAGAATCCCAATTTCAAATCCCAATGGATTGCGATGGGAGGTTTGTAAGATGAGGGAATACAGATACTGTCCCTGTTGCTTTACTCGAGACCTGCTGACAATCTAATGAACTTGAAAATAAGAATTAGGCAAAAGTGACGCAATTCACCAACTCTAACAGTTTTTATCTCCCAGCCATATGTTCTTCAAAATGCTTAGAAAATTCTTGAAATGACCTCATTAAAAAAACAAACACGAAGACAGAAATACAGATCAAGTATTGCACATATAATCGTGCACCGAACATTTTATTGGACCCCGATAAAGTAGTGTGCATATTTTCAGTTTTACTGAATAAGTGCAATATCCTGAGTTGTGAAGTTCCGCTTGATGTGTGGTATGCAGATCCTACACATGTTCCACAGGAAAGTTCATCCTGAAAGCTCAACATCCACGAGGAAGGCCGGCAAGCCCCAAAAAAATGAGAATAAGAAGAGCAACAACAATGGGGGTCAGGTACTCCCGAATGAGGACATCACCATAGTTCCTCGAACCCTTTCAAGGAGGAGCACAAGACGCTTCAAGAGTCAATCTAACCCACCCCACTTCACGTTTACGGGCTGTGAATCTAACGAAAGCAGGGAATGCTGGATTAAAACAGATGCAGACTGTAAGTATCCCTGACAGAACTGCTCTTTTACAGGACCATAATTGGGTAATCAACCTTCAAGTTACATGTTCACTAAATTTATGGTCATCACAACTTGACTGTTTAGAACTCGAGTTCTGGAAAATATGGCTGGGATCAGTTTCTGACTCTTTATGATCAATGAAAACACAAACACATCTGTTCTTTGACATTACATGGGATATTCTTCTGTTTGAGATTCTACTCTAGATTCTTTTAAGTGTGACTTCTTCTATGGTCTCCATGTTCTTTTCAAGCATTGTGAAGATTGATTGTTCAGGGACATAGTGTGGATCAGCTAATTTTAGCATCAGAACGTGGCATCATATGTCTAATTTTGTGCTTGTTTTGGTGGAAACTGTAACTGTCCTAATTCAGTTTGTGTGTTTTGCTTTGCAGACCTGGTTTTGGAGCTGTGAAAGGCAAATGCAGCTGTCAAGTATGGTTTTAAAGTATCTCCTTCAATTGGAAAGAAGTAACGTTGGGTTTGAGAACATTTCCTTATAGGTGATTGTTGCTTGTAATATGTGAGTGAGATTATTATATTATGAAGAACTCGTGTGGGAAAAATAAATAAAAAGGGCAGTTCTCACAGTAACCTGCCTTTTGAGTGATTGTCATGTAATGTAAGGTATATCTGTTTGCGGTAAGCATATGGCAGTTATAATCCAAATGAATTTCGAATGTCAACCGTCATTTCTTGGGGTAAATGAGCTGCAAACGACAGATTGGCCCCAGACAAAGAGGTCACACACCAAACCGAGCCAGAAGGGTACAAGCAAGTTACACAGGAAAAGGTAGCTCAAGCTGCCAAAGCTTTTTTACACAGGAGTGACTAACAGTAACACTAAGGCTTCGTTTGGAAATGCAGCAAGTTATTCTAAGTGTGCAACAAATTAACCACTCATGTATGGTGAGATAGTGAAAGAAAACAAAACAATAAAACTGGATTTAAGCGCAGAACATATTAAACAGCACTAAATGACACGTTAAATTAACGATTGTTATTAAAAATGGCTCCATACGAAGCTTGTAAAAAAAGGCAGAAGAAGAAGAAGAAAGTCTTGCTATTGTGGGTCTAGGATATGGTCACGCAGCAGAAGAATTGAATCCACGCTAAGCTTAATCATTATTAAGACTATTCAAGGACTGTATTGCAGATGTGTTGCTTTTGGTACTGATACCAGCTATCATGTGTCTACTATTCTGTTTTGCTGTTGATAGCCTCCTGATTCGTGCACATATTTTGATTATAGATTTTTGTCTTGGAGCTCTAAGAGGCATTTGCAGCAGTCAAGCTGCTACATTTTGTCAAATCTTATCCATTTACGAGTAGTTCTACCTTTTCCAGTCTTTAATATGGGTAGTCTTCTGGGTCATTGTTGGCCGTATCCCTATAAGCCAGATTGATACATCATTTAATGTGCTAAATCTGTTTCAAGGGGAGCATATTCATGGAGGTGTCTCTACCATCTAATTGTTAAAATCATCCTTGATTGTGACTACACACATGAGCTGGGAATCATACAGGATGAAAAAGGGTAGCAGGTGAGCCTCATCCTCAACCCTGCAGAGCCTTTTTATACATGAATGACTACACAGGTGACCTATCCAAAACATTGGAGCGAATCACTCGCCAGAGTGACCAAGACAGTCGACGATATTTGTTCTCTTTTAAGTAAAATACAGAAAGAATAATTGATGACCAGGATACCGAAAGGCAAAGTATGGAGATCAGAGAAAGTTTCACAATGAGTAGAAAACATTATGCGGTGAAATTGCTTACATGTAAAACTTCGACAGAGACACCTTCATGCCCCAAGATTCGTCAGAGCACCGTAATTTTGTGAAAAACATTACCCCATGCATCATCCCAACACACACCCACGTAATAACCTTGTTATATAACGGAATACGGAGCACTACGTTGCTACTTTTCGGTGTTTTAATAATGTTATTGGCAATTCATAAAAATAAAAAGTTATATACCATTATTAGCTGTTATATTGATAAGAACAGTCTACTTACAGACTTTATTTTTTCTTATATTTCAAGTTCATTTTTTCCCCTTTCATTATAGTTATAATATGCTGTTTATATAATCTTTATCTGCTACAAATGCTATTATTATGTGTATTTAGAAAATCTATTAGCAAATCATGTGTTATTAAAGTTCATTACGACTTAAACATAAATTCACGTACAGCAACAATGCTTATAACCCATTATTCAACATCTATGAAGTCCGCAATCGCGACCACAACAATCGTAAGCTGAAACCGTGATTTAACATTATGGTGTGATGTGATACAGTATGTATTTAATAATATGGTGTAGAGATAAAAATATTTTCTTAGCTTGGCTGAATCCTTTTGGTTTCTTGTTTTTTTTTGTTCTTTGTTGTGGGTAGTTTCAGAAAGCAAGTCTTCCATATTCTTTTGCGTATTGGCGTAAGTGGATCTCCAGTTTGCATTCTCTTCATTTACATAATCTATCTTCTGGATCAATTCCTATCTAGTATCACATCCTCATTCACATAATCTTTCTAGGTCAATTCCCATCTAGTATCAGATCCTCACTGAGAACCTTTAGTTTCTACATCAGCATGAAAATGGAATTTAACCATTTCAATTACTCCCTAGTTAAGTTGGCAGTTGGCCCAAGCATCATAGGACTGAAAGGGGTTTAGGACAACAGGAAACGAGCAATTTCTTCCACTATATATTTCATAATTCAGAAAATACACAGAATGGCATAATTTTTTTTTATCCAACCATATGCTGGGAAGGCTTTCAAGTAAAACCTAGATGAATTTGCCATATTTTTTCTAGTTAATTTAGGATTTTTTTCCTATTTAGTTACTCTTATTATTATTTTTTAAAAAAACTTTGTTAATAATGTTTTTAAGAGCTGAGTAATAAAATTCTAAATTGAATTTTTTGTATGGTAACCCATCAGGCATAATTTTGTGTTGTAATATTCAGTTTTGATCATAAAAAAAAAATTGAGTGATAAAATTCTGAATTGAAATTATTGTATGGTGTAACCATATTAGGCATAATTTTGTGTTACATGTGATTGCTCTATTTCTTGTGCTGTTTCAGTTTGCATCACTTCACCAACACGTTCTAATACAAATCAATGGTGCAAAAAACAATGAAAGGAAAAAGAACAGACACAAAACCATAGCATGGAAATGTCATTAGCATGTACTGTCCATGTAGTTCACCAGCAATTCCTGAACCATGCCTCTATCTGGTATCTTCCCAGCAGCACCATATATTGGAGCTAGGCCTCCATTTATTGGACCAGGATTCTCTTTCACCTGGAAGATTTCAGGAAAAAAAAAAAAAAAAGGGACGAAAAATGAAAAATCAAACGAGTGAAACCATATCCGGAGGTCCTTCCCACTAGCACCTCCCAAAAGCAAACATAACAACCCTAAAGATGAGTAAATTACAAGAGTTACTTTGATAACTCCTTTGGTGAATACAACTTACAGTTTGTACAGATTCCTTCAAATCCCGGAGGAAGTCCTCAACAACGGGTGCATGTTGAAGGGTAATGCAGATATGAATGCTGATTCAACCACATGAATAATTGTAATCAGTGTATAAAAATATGCTCATAATTGCATGCTCAGAAGCAATTCATGAGACTGAAATACAGCAGGGAATAAACTACTTATACCAGCCACTGCAAACAATTAGAATAATAATATTAAATCGAATGCCTCACATCAATGAACAATAGCTTGGCGCCAGAGGTGGCTATCTTCTAACAAGAATAATGAGGACATGGGAGAACCAAGCATAAATGCCCTATATAAACACAGTTCTCCTTCAAAAACAAAAACCTACCTGTTGGGTCTTTGCAATGCATTCAAATGCCAGCCTTTGGATGACATGATATCATTGACTTCAAATATGTCTAGATCATTAGATCCAAATGCCACAATTGTCATGTCTGGCCTTCCAATGATAAATAACTCTGGTATTTCTTTAATCCTGTAAAAAGAATGAATCATTCTCAATTGTTCAACGAATTTACAACCCAAGAAAATAGGAAAATGAAGTTAAAAACAACACAGACCCTTTCTGTATTCTCTTTGATACTTCCATTATTGCTTTAGTGTTTTCCAGGTACCCTACAGGATGTAATGAAACATCAGGTTAAACAGAAGCATTCAATGGAACATCTGGATAGGCAGTAGGGGAAAACAACATGATAGTACCTTCTAGCCCCAGAGCCATCAACGCCGCCCAAGCCCCAGCAATCAGACCTCCAGGCCTGCTTCCAGCAATAGTAGGAGAGACATAGAGCCCACCTGACCACTCAGTCACTGCAACAACAACACAATGAAAACACAATTAGAATACCAGAAGCACAGGCTTCAAACAGCCAACTAGAAAAGCCTATTGTATAAAACTTGATATTAAGATAAACTCTGCCTCTTTTCCGTGTTGATAATGCTTATGAATGCCCAGGAAATTTACTAAAGTAGGTCTTGAAAATCATCCAAAAAATAAGGCCTCATTTGTTTGATAATCTATTTGATAAATAGTAAAACTTACCAGCAACAAATTGATGCTGTTGGGAAACAGCCAAGCGCACAAATTATCAGTAGCATGCCCCCCAAGATGTCATCACAAGAAACTCATATCAGAAAAAAAATCAAGAATTTAAAACAAGAACCACCAATAAAAACATGAAATCCACAAGTCAAGTAACACATTTGATATGGATCTCGATTATTAACAATGTGAGTGATGCAAGATTTCTGCAATTTGAATCACTGATGATGAAAAAGGGAACAAATAATTAACTATGTGAGCTACACAAGAGATCCACAAGTCAAGGAACTGAACACTAGTTCTGCAATGCCAGGCAGCGTGGTGAGAACTAAAAGCACCAGTATATTATCTTTCATCAACATTTGTACAGCCAGTTCAGGATCCAAATTTGAAATAGAGAGACATGCATCACTCATGCCTAGAGTTACAGATAAAACTATAGTTTTTACCTTTCTAATATCATGATTTCTGTATAGAACTACACTTGTTCCTTTTGGTGCCAGTCCATATTTATGCACATCCGCTGATATTGAGGTTACTCCTTTAACAGAAAAATCAAAAGGTGGAATCGGGTACCTGAAATGGGAAGAAAACCTGAACTTGCGGAAAAGCCAGAGCAAGAAAATGAGAGAGCAACTGACAGTCTGATATTTCATACCGTGTACCAAAATCTATAAAGCACACAACAGACAGATGTAGAATAATAACAGAGCCAGTTACAACTATCATTGAAGTTCAACAATGGTCATATGTTGTCCTGGTGAAAGCATAGTGGAACCTTGGACTGGACCCTTTGCATAGACCTAGAAAGAAAAGGAAGTTCAAGGTAGAATAAGGGCTCTAAACCCCTTAACCAAGACCCCATAGCGCTGCCCATGGTGATGGGGTCTCACCATAGACATACATTCTTTGTTGAGCACCATCTACCATGAACAGAGTGCCTCATGGTCCCCTGAGTGTCAGATTTTGAGAAATGATTTAAACTAGGGAAACATTGTTCAATATACACCATTTATTGCATTTCCCTGTCCAATTTCCAACAGGAAAGATAACTCTTTTTTTCTTGCAGGAAACTAACATCCTTCTTGTGGACCTACATAACTTAGAGCTTAATTATGACCTCAATATAGACTAGTCTTCGATCAATTGCACTCTCTTGGATCAAGTAATTAGTGTTATGGGCACTAATATAAAACCATTCTTGGGAATTCACCTAAGCTTTTGAGTTGAAATGATTTTTCGACAACTAAGAGACAAGGCTACAATCTTCTTTCTTGCCAAACCAGTTAATTTTGTAAATTGTCTGCAATCTTATTTCTCTCTTATCAACTATGCCTTAAGGAGAAAAAAAGCCCCACAGCCAAAATGCTATCCAAGAATTTCACAATCAAGCTTTAGCCCCAAAAAGTTATTATTCAAGCATTAGAATAACTTCTGGTAGTGTACATTTCACAGAAATATAAAAAGGGCCACAAATTTGTGATATTTGCAGACTCTGTATAAACAAAGAGGCATTTGTAAGAGTTTCAGGGATAATGGCAAAAATGGCAAACAAACCAGTAATCACTGAGGAAAAAACAATTGCTTGGGAAAAAAGATATACCCTAGCTTACGAGCGAAAGGCAATACAAAGCCACCAAGACAAAGGTCAACATGGAAACATATTCCATAGCTATATGCCAATTCACCAAGCTCCTACAAAATCAATTTTGATATTTTGGGAATTAAATGATACTCTGAACATTGATAAATTTGAATAAATTGAGAAATGAGAAGGTAGTGGGTGTGTAGATCACTCACCTCAATAGGATCAATGATGCCATGAGGAAACCCAGGTGCAGATCCAACAATCTGCAGTATCATGGTATCAATATTAGGCCTACTGGTAAGTAAATCTTATGTTAGAGCATTTAATATGATGACAACATCAACACTGGAGCTTTTTCTTAGGGCAAGAGCTCAAGGTGTTGAATGACAAAATGAAACAAAAGGGTTTACAAATGTGTACCAAAACAGTGTTCTTGTTAATCTGCTGTCTTATTGCTTTGACATCAGCTTGAAAATTTTTATTTACTGGAACACGCCGCAGCTTGATGTTGAAATATTGTGCTGCCTTGTCATATGCTGAGTGTGCAGATTCAGGTATGATCCTGTGCTTGGGAAGAAAATCACTCACATTAACAACTTGCAGACCAGGAATTAATAAAAAAAAAACAAGGTGTTTGAAATTGGCCTACATTTCTGGTCTTTTGATTCCCTTCTTAGCTTTCATATAGTCACGGGATGATTTCACGGCCAATAATATACTTTCAGTTCCTCCTGAAGTCATGTTACCGCATATTTCTCCTCCGGAAGATTTGTTTTTGCTGCCAAGTAGTGCTGCCGTCATAGCTACCACTTCTGCCTCACATTGTGCTATGGTTTGGAACACGTCCAAATGCAGTGGATTAGTATGTGCAAACCTGAAAATGAATTCCAATTAAGCTTCACTAACACATTTATGAGGATGTGTACATGGGAGGAACAGGAAGACCTACACTAATCATCATATGGAAAACCAATATATGAGGGTAAAATCCTTTATTGGACAGCACATAATGTCATAACCATGATGTTTTCAACAGATATTACAATCCCAACCAAATTTAGTGCGTCTAGGGATGAAATGCAAAGAACTAAGCGCATCGTAGGAACCACATTAAAGCATAAGACAAAACTGCGAGGATGAAATAATTTTCTTATGAAGGTGTCAGTGTTAACTACAAACCTGACTAAACTTAATGTCAAAAATGTCATTTTTTGAAAGATCTCTCAAATGCCCGTCTTTCCTTTTTGACATTAACAAAAAAGAACCTGTTCAGTTTCTACAAACACAAATGACAGACATATTCCAGGTTCAACAAATAACATAGTTTTTGATAGTTCAGAGTAAATATGTGTAAGATCAAATTAATAACTACTAAAGATTCAATGTTTCTAAATAGTTTTTAGAAAATAAAATGATCCAAGCAATTATGACTACCTGTAATGCCCACTTCTGCAAGGACACATATCCACAGACAACGCATAACAGATGTCTTCAAATGACCACCAGTGTCCTATGATTAACAGACGTGACAAGAATTTCTTTTCTAAATGAGTAAGCTTAACAATACTATAGAAGTTAGCTCCTCCATTAATTTCCGTGGTCATCATGAGTATGACAAGTACTGAAGGTTGCACTAAACATTCAATACAAACTTCAGGTTTATTAAAATACACAGCATCCAAAATTTTAGTAAATACTATTCAAACTATACCTCAAAGAAAAGACAAGTAACTTGTAATAAAACTTCACACTGACAATAAATAAATAACTAAATAGAGCACTACATGTTCCGTATCTTACTAACATTGAGCATGCCTCATTTATCAGAGAAAAATGTCCTTCAGATTCACTCCCTCCAATGTAGCTGGACAACAAAAAAACAGGTAAAAAAAAAACACAGTAACTTGCTAAACTCGGATAGAGCAGAGAACCATCTCAATACCAAAGCACAATTTTTTTTGTCTTAATATGTGCGGTGTTAATAGCAAACATACACGGTACCAGAACATTTTCCTTGCCAAACCACATCATTACTTTTCTCCTGTTTCAATTTCTCTATCACTGCTGCTCCTAAACCTTCCTTTGGTAGCTCCGATCTCCAGCCGTCTCTTTTAGATTTACTTCCAGACTGCAACTTCTCCACGACCTGCATGTTCAACAAACCAAGTCCTTTTCCAGATGAAAAATCAACACAATGAAAGAGTTAAAAAATACCATGGTTCTACACATGGTGGCCCTAAGATCGCTTTAAGTTGATTAAGAAGAGGAAATAGAGCTCATAACCTGCTCTAATTAGACTTAAAACTCCCTGATTGTCTTTCTAGCATTAAGAAGGCACTGCTATTGAGAAGTCAATATACAGACTCTTACGGCTTCTAAGTGATTAATGTCATGAAGATACGACATTAAGAAGCGTTTTTAAAAAATTTAAAATTTTTTTATATTTTTTTATTTCAAATTAATTTTTTTTTATCTGTTTGTATTTG
>Ga0307507_10007544_pt1 | contig 15705 bp, 5 predicted proteins | sample 7_EM_MG_FD_207223 | JGI IMG/M metagenome (GOLD analysis project Ga0307507, IMG submission 207223) | Populus trichocarpa ectomycorrhiza microbial communities from riparian zone in the Pacific Northwest, United States - 7_EM | ecosystem: Host-associated > Plants > Roots > Unclassified | place... | reverse complement strand
GGCCCCTTCGGCTCCTGATAAAACACCCCCCCTAGCTATATACGTGCGCCGCTGTGCCCTCTTCCTTTTCTGGCGTTGATTTTCCATATATAGCTTCTTATTTTCGCTAGCAAGCAGCACAGCGCTTAACATCGCCATTTCGCATCCCTTGACAAGCTGGCTAAGAGCTTGTCCTGTTGGACTTGGTGGGCTATGCGTACGCTCTTTAAGATAGCGCTTAATAAGAGCTGTCTGCTGTTGCAATTTAGTAATATTATAAGGCGTTTTGGCTGTCTAAGATGTATTTAATTGCGGATAACGTTGGGGTGACGGCGTCTGATATTTAGTGTGCAGCTATGCTAGCACGTAATTAGGGCTATATGGAACTAGGCCAGTAGCTGCGAATCCTGCCTGTATATTGTTCTAATGTAGTGCTACCTGCCTAGCCTGCCTATAGAGTGGCAGGAATTCGCGTTTATTAATATGGTTAACACCACGGCCTATAAGCTATTTAATAAGGCGTCTGTATAACTGCTTAAGAACCAAGAAACAGCCTACATCTAGCGGCTGCAGTAGATGCGATAAATGCGCTGGTATATAGAGGACGACTATCTGATGATCTAGACAGAACTGATTAAATTCAGGTAATATGTAGCTGTTGTGGCTATCTAGCACTAGCAGCCGATACGTGCCAACCGTGCGATCCTTTGTATGCTTATTAAAGACCTCTATTAGCCAGGTTAGGCCAATCTTATTTATTGTCTAGCTATTGTTACTAACACTAATTAACCAGTTGTATGGTATAATATTGTTCTTATACTAGGCAGCCTAGTGCATTACTGCCTTAAAGATAACAAGTAGTGGAATTATAACCCCTAGGGCATTAATATATTTAATAATTATAACCCATTCTTAATTTCCTGGCTGTGTTATTTTAGGCCTACCAGCCCTATTGGTTCCAGTAATAACCTTCACAGTTATAATAACACCCATTTAGTAGCCAGTTTTATTAAAATTCTAGGTATCCTTGTTAAGAATTCCATATTGAATTTTAGTGTCTTAAACGCGTTTAAACCACGCCCAAATAAGTACAGGATCTTCGCATTTGGCGCGCTAGTAGTTGTACTTGCAATTCTATTTAGATTATAGGTTATTATGGCGTTTAATAAACTCGTATACCTATCGCTCACCAACTGGTTGCGATTTAGCGGTCTGGGTAGCTAAAAGGCTAGCCATTTGCCGCACGGTAGCAACCCTAGGTGGCATACCGCGTTGATCCATTGATAGAATCCACTGCTTAAGGCTCTCTTCTTGTGCTAGTGTAAGGCGCCGATTTGAGGCAATAGAACCGCGTTGTGCTTAAATGCCTTTATTACGTCGCCGGGCTGTAGTTTGGGGCATATTGTACGTGCTAGTGGCAGATTGGAAGCTTTGAAATTGGCCTTGCTTATAGGCATTAATAGCTAAAACAAGTCTGCCCTCTTGAAAAAGGGGGTTTTGTAGTTGTGGTGTAGCCATTGAGGTAGTAGTTAAGTAACGCGTCGCGTTTTTCGTGATTTTGATGGGGTGGGCCACTAGCCCGCGTGGGCCACTAGCCCGCAGACTACGTTACTATACCTTATTAGTTTTGGCTGTGTCTTAGATAATAAAGAACCATTAAATCTAATTAGATGGCTTGTTAAGGATAAGGTTAATTTTTAATTTAGTAGAGGTTATTATTTTTAGAATTTAACAGGTTAGAAAGGGTCTAGGTTAGGGTCTAGCTAGCGTCTTAGTAGAACCTTATTTAGATATTCTAAACTTTTAATTTAATTTATTAGTTTAGATTACTAAAATCCAAAATTTTATTATAGGGAGCATGATTGATTATTACGGACGCTTTAAGTATAATGTTATAACTACTTAGAGAAGAGTCGCAGGAAGCTAGTTAATTAATACAGGCACGGTCTAGGATGGATCTAGTGGAACTATATAACGAGGAATGATAAGCAAGTCATATAATGTTATACGCAGTGTACGAAGTATATGCAGTGTACGCTACGTATAATACGTATAACACATACCTCACGTATAAGAGAGGATTTCTTAGGAGTACGGTTGTGTATTTAAAGGACCTTAGTCCCTACTATAGATAGTTCTCTCCTTATAGTGAATCTTAGAATATAATTAGAGTTAATCTATTAGGCAACTACTCCACCAGTTATTATTATATTGTTAATTTGTTCTTACCTACATACCCAGCCTAATAATAGAACCCACCGTAGTTCCTGCTATAAGGTTCCGTTACATATTCACTACTAAGGTTATAGTATTAAATAGTAGAGTTAAATAATATGCCACCCAGAGCACTAGTCGCAACGACGTCGGCAATAGCCACAACCTTAGGGCCAGGTGATACCAGTATAGATAATAGGGATTCTTAAGTAGTTACACAAGGTCAGTTATAGGAAATAGTTAATTACTTATAAAATAATAATAGAATACTTAAAGAACGCATTAATAGAATCAGAGCAGTAAAGATCAAGCTACCTTTAATCAAACAGTTCTTAGGAGAGAAGTTAAAGCTTAAGGGATTTCTTACGCAGATGCACTTTAAGGTAGTATAGAAAGGAGCAAAGTTAGTAATATTATTAGATTAAGTAGCCTATACAGGATTGTTCCTAACGGGGAGGGCACTTAAGTGGTTTAAGCCATATCTTACGGAAATACAGGCCAATGGCATAACAACTACTAACCAAGACATATAGTATATATTTGCTAGTTAGAACGGGTTCGCGGAACAACTAACGCAGATATTTAGAGACCTAAAGGCCACAACTACAGCAAAACAAAAGCTTCAGAACTTAATACAACGTACTTTAGTAATTAAGTATACAACATAGTTTTAAATACTAGCTATATAGGTTAAGTGGAATAACAGGGCGCTTATAGCACAGTATAAACAGGGACTTAAGGCTAAAGTCTAGGACGTAATTATTCTAATAGAAGATACAGATACTCTAAGAGAGTTAATAGATTAGTTAATAAAGATTAATAACAGAATCTATTAAAGGGAACAAGCTAAGAGAGGGCAAGACAAAATTCTATAGTTATATAAGGCGCAGAGTACGCAATAATAGACACAGAGTTAAAAATTATAGAATAGCGCAGAGCTAATAGACCTAAGTAGTACTAAAGAAACCTAAAGGTGGGAAAAGAAACTATAGAAACTTAAAGGTTAAAAATTAAGTAATTAAAGGACCTAGAAGCAGAGGCCAAACCAGGGATCTTAGCAGTAGAAGATATTTAGGCGGACTCCACAGTAAGAAAGATGGTTTAAAGATAGGGCTTATATAAATTATGGAAAACAAGGTCATTTCGCCAGAGACTATAGAAGTGGTTAGAGTAACCACATAGTAAAGGGAACTAGGCTAGCAGACAGCACGTATATATAGAGGGATGATAGTACACTATAAGGAACAAAAAAGTATTTAATTAACAGTTTTGCGTATTATTATAACAACACATACCGAATTTATAAGGACGCTAAGTACAGCGCAAGCTATTGGCTATAGGAGCCATTGTTATTTAAGTTTAAAGGAACCAACAAACCAGCTTATAGATTGGACATTAAAGACGATAAATTCAATAAAGGCGAAGCATTTACCAATAATAAGGCAATAAAGGCAGCTTACTAAGAGCATACAGACCTTAGAGAAGTTAAAATAGAAGCAGAGACTAAGACCATTACAGAATAAGGTTCAGTAACGGGTATAGCAACACCATTAGATACAATTTCTATCGCTTTACAAGATAATAGGAGCAACGTTTAGAAGAAACTAAGTAAGTAGAGGACTGCTAGTGCTAGCTTATTACTTAATAAAGGCAAAAGGCCACAGGCTTAAGATTCTTAAGCAGAAATAAGAGAAGCTTAAGATTCTTAAGATAAGATAAGACACACCTAAGGACCCATAACGGACGAAAACTGATAGGAAAGGGTAGCGACTCAGTTTAGTAATAAATGAATAAGTATAGGACGCAAGTTCAAGAACTACAAGTTTAGAGAATGAATAAGAACGTCAGCAATCCTAGGTAAACGTAGTATTTAGCCTAAAGATTAAACAGTTAATACCAGGATTAAAAAGTAAGACGACTATAAAGATTTAGCTACAAGACGCAGAAAATAAGAAACTATAGATAAGTTTAGGATAAGAATTATTATATAGCAAGAGCAAAAGCTAGACAAGAGATTAGCTATGCTAGGTTGTATAAGGGACAGAGCACCTATATAAATAATTACTAATAGGCCGAGTGTAGGAACACCTAGGGTAAAATGGTTAGATAAACTGGAATAAGAAGAGGATCTAGATATTCTAACCAGATTTAAAGAAAGACATACTAAAGGATGTTATAATGTAGCAATAATAAGGTACTTTCTAATAGATAAACCATACACACTAAACTAGTTGTACGGAAAGTGGTATAGGCAACAATATAACAACAAATAGGAAGATTTTTATATATAGCTAGACAAAAAAGTTGTCTAAGACCAACCCATTACGGAAAAACGCATAAGTTACATTAAAGGAGCGTTAATTATGATGTTAAGGAACCTAGAAGAAGGATCTAGGGACTAGAGAAGTAAGTAACAAATCTTAGTACCCGCAATAGAGATACCAGTGGTTAGGTTAACTAGGTATAGATTTAAACTTAAGGATAAAGATAAACCAAGAGTTAATCTAAAATATATAGCGTATTATATACTATCGTGGATAGCTTATATGGATAATACGTGCAACATGCATAGAACACTAAAAGATAAGAACTAAAAGTACCTAGTAAGGATATATTAGGCACCAGAGGAAAAGCAGTTTAGGAACACTAAGTATATACATAGTTAGCACCTAGTAGAAGTATAAGGTTAAGGAGACTTAATACTTTAACCAGGAAGATTCCTTACGGAAGAATACCTAGATAGATAATAGTGGTGGGAGTACCTAGAGAACACTTGTCTATAGTATATAGAGGAAAAGAAATAAACTAAGTATTAGCCTAAGTTGGACTAAGTATAGGCAGGATCTAGCAGCCAATAGTTAGGAAAAGGGGAGGCGTACAGGACTAGAGGGAACTAGTATTAGAGCCTTAGACCCTTAAAGGAATTTAAGGACAACACCTAAATTTATAAGTTAAATGGCAAGATCAGCAGTTTGAAGCGTTAGTAAATAGTAGAGCAACTAGGAACCATATATCACCAAAGGCAGTAAAAAGGATGGGGTTACTATATAGATAGAAGAAATACCTATATCCACTTACAACAATTTTAGGAGATTAGATAGCCTATAGAGGAGGTATTATTAATCTTAAAATAGGACCTATTTAGATAACTATTAAAGGGAGACCAGTTAGAATGTCTTTTAATATCCTACTATTAGGATAGGACAAGGCGATACTAGGAATGCCTTAGTTATAGAAGTATAATCTAAAGATTAATTGGGTTATAGGTTAGGTTAATATTAAGGATATATAATAGCGCAAGGTGCGATAGCAAACCAAGTTAGTATAGTACCAAGTCAGAGCGATATATAAAGAGACTAAGCAAGGCTTAAGTTATATACCAAAGAGATACCACAAGTATAGTAAAAAGTTATGGTTACTAGAAAGTGAAAAGCTGTTAGAGTATATAGCATGGGACTATAAGATAGAATTAGAAGAGAAAACAAGTCTAAAGTTCTTTCTAATCTATAAGCTTACTGAAATAGAGTCAGTAGCGCTTAAGGAGTTTATCCAGGAGAACTTATAAAAGGGATATATTAAACCATCGCAGTTATTAATAGGATATCCAGTATTGTTCATCCTAAAGAAAAACGGAAAACTTAGGATATATATAGACTATAGATAGTTAAACAGTATTACTAGGAAGGATAGGTATCCTTTACCCTTAATTAGCGAAATCCAAGACAGGATAGGCAACGTAAAGATCTTTACAAAGATAGATCTGAGATAGGTGTACCATTAGATTAGGATTAAGGAAGGCGACAAATAGAAGGCAGCCTTTAGGTCAAAGAAAGGACTATATAAGCTATTAGTTATGCAGTTTAGGCTTATAAATATACCAGCAACGTTCTAGAAGCGAATTAATAGTGTATTAGGAGAATACCTAGATGAATTTGTTATAGTATACCTTAACGACATTATCATCTACTTAGAGAATAAGGAAGAATATAAAGAACACGTTAAATGGGTTTTAAAGAGACTATAGGAAGAATAGATGCCAGTAGTAGTTAAGAAATGCAAGTTCTTTACCTAAAAGACCGATTTTGTTAGATTTATTATTAAACTAGGCCAACTTAGTATAGATCTAAAGAAGATTAAGGCTATAGTAAATTGGCAAGAACCAGAGAATGTTACGCAGTTAAAATCGTTCCTAGGGTTTTGCAATTATTATAGAAGGTTTATAGCGCAATGGTTACAGGACATTAAGCCGTTTACATAGTTAATAAAGAAAGAAGAACCATAGGTATAGGGAAAGGAATAATAAAAACTATTTAAAAGAATTAAAGAGTTATTTACCTAGGAGCCAGTTCTTAAGATCTATTAACTAGGTCTAGAGACGGTTGTAGAAATAGATACATTAGACTTTACACTAGGGGCGTACTTCCTATAGAAATATTAAGATGGATGGCACCTAGTAGCATACTACAGTAGAAAGATAATACTACTAGAGTTAAACTATGACATCTATAACAAGGAGTTGTTAGGTATAGTTACAGCATTTAAAAAATAGAGAGCATTCTTATAAGGCATAGAGAAACCATTTATAGTTAAAACGGACTATAAGAACCTTATAGGATTCCTAATAATAAAGGAACTCAACCAAAGACAGGTTAGATGGGCGGAAATGCTTATAGAATACCATTTCAAAATTTAGTATACTAAGGATATAGACAATGCACAAGCAGACGCTCTAAGCAGAAAAGCTAAACTATAAAGCAATAAAAAGCTATTAGGAGCTTTATTACAAAGGGATTAAGACAGATTAATTAGGTACAATTATCCAAAGATTACAGCAACCAAAGAAAGTCAGATCTATGAATTACTAGAGAGTAATTGGATATAGAAGATCCAAAAAGCATAGGTAGAGGATCTAGACTTAGAGCAATACAAAAATAGAGAAGTAATATATATGCCTAAGTCTATTATAGAAGAATTTGTTAAGGAATTCCATAAGGAAATAATATAAGGACACAACGGAGCTATAGGCTTAGTATTAAGACTTTAAGAGGAGTATATTATTTAAGGAATCTGGGGACTAGCAAGATAAGTCACTAAGGAATATCTAGATTGCCAAAGGAACAAACCGACGAGGTATAAGCTATATAGAGGGCTACAACCTATTAAGACACCAGGAAGACCATAGGAGGTTATATTATAGGACTTTATTATTAAGTTACTAAAGTTAAGAGATCCTATTATAGGACAAGATCATAACGCGATTTTAGTAATAGTAGATAAGCTAACAAAGTAGGGATACTTTATAGCATGCACTAAAGAGATATTAGTAGAAGATATCGCTAGAATCTATATAAAGGAAGTGTTTATAAGACATAGAGCACTAGACAAGATTATATTAGACAGAGATCCAAGATTTATAGCAGCATTTTAGAAAGTATTTCTGGCAGAACAAGGAGTTCGCGTAGCAATATCTACAGCGTATTATCCGCAGACGGATGGACAAACAGAAAGACTAAATTAGACACTAGAACAGTATCTAAGGCATTATATTAATTACGCATAAAACAATTAGGTATTGTTATTACCAGTTACATAGTTTGTATATAATGCAACACTATAAGAAGGAATAGGGATATCACCATTTAAGGCGAATTATAGATACGAGCCAAGAACATCATTATCGCCACGTTAAGTAAAAAAGACAAGTAGCACAGCTAAACAAAGAATGGAGACGTTAATAAATCTTTATGCAGACCTTAAAGAAACAGCTAAACTAGTACAAGAATAAGTAAAAAGGTACTATAATGCTAAGAGATCTAAGGGACCAGATCTTAAGGAGGGAGATAAAGTGTAGCTACTATATAAAAATTTCAAGAGTCGACGACCAAGCAAGAAATTAGACTATATTAGGCTAGGACCTTTTAAAATCAAGTAAAGAATTTTATTGGTTACGTATAAGTTGAACCTACTAGCCAAAGTAAAAGTCTACCCTATATAACACGTTGCAATGCTAGAGCCAGTATACGGGAATGTTAAGCTACTAGTCTATAAGGCAGACACGTATAGAGGATAGGAAGAAGATAAATAGCAAGTTTTAAAGATTATTAGTTACAAGGATATAGATAACAAAACATAGTATAAAGTAAAGTAGATAGGCTATAGTAAGACTACCTAGGAACCACTAAGCAATCTAAGGAACGCTATAGGAAAGGTATAGGAGTATTAAAAGAAAGCAGGTCAGGCAATATTAATAAAGAAGGATTGCCGAAAAACGAGTCACCTAAGGGGGACCCAAGAGGAGCAACTGCTAAGCTACTTAGAGTTGTTTCCCTTATAGGAGGAGAGCCAGTCCTTTTATTACCTAGCTTAGACAAACCCTGTTAAACTAGTTTCTACTCCTTGGAACGGACCTTCTTACGGATACGTTTAAGGCGTTAAAGACAAGTATAAGCCAAATGTTGAGCTTTAAGGACGCGTGTAGACTCTTCTAAGGTATGTTAAACCTTAAGTAGTGCGGAGGCCAGTTTACCATTAAGCTTTATAGTAGTAAATTAAACACGAGACCCTATAATAAGTTACTTAGGGAACTTAAAGACTGTTAAGAGTAATAGGACGCGCATATTTAGCGTTAGAGATAGAGCGAACGTTATAGGACAATTAAACGTTTGCTTTGGTGCACTTAGAGTAAAAGGAGGGTTGTTAAGATAAAGGACTTGCTAGCGTAACACAAACTAACCTCTCTTTTGCACACCTTGAGTAAGGAATTGCCATCACTTCACCAAGCAATAGTATGGAGGAAACTGTATAAAGGCGACGCTTAACCTAGGAAAGAGAAGAAGAAGCTTTAGGTATAATAAGCAAGGATATTAACCAGACTGATTAAACGGACATTACACCTCTAGTAGACGACTTGGAGATATTAGGAATCTTTAAGGACGAAGATAAAGAGGAGGGAGATAATATTACGGACGCTTTAAGTACAATATTACAACTACTTGGAGAAGAGTCGGCGGAAGCTAGTTAGTTAATATAGGCATAGTCTAGAATGGATCCGGTGGAACTATATAACAAGGAATAGTAACTAAGGTCACGTGGTATTGAACGTATTAACTATATTAAACGGAAGGGACGTTATATTTAATACAGACAACACGTACCTTATATACAAGAGAGGATTTCTTAGGAGCATGGTTGTGTATTTAAAGGACCTTAGTCCCTATCGTAGATAGTTCTCTCCTTATAGTAAATCTTAGAATACAATTAGAGTTAATCTGTTAGGCAACTACTCCACTAGTTATTATTATGTTGTTACTTTGTTTATACCTATATACCTAGCCCAATAATAGAACCCACCGTAGTCTAAGCTACAAGGTTCCGTTATACTATACCTTAGACTTATTATTTCTATAGATAGTATATAAATAGACCTAAAGAAAATTAAAGTAATTATAAACTGGCAAGAATTTAAGAATATTAAGGACGTAAGAGCCTTTATAGGATTTGCTAACTTCTACTAATAATTTATTAATAACTTCTCTACCCTAGTCTTACCCCTTATAGCTCTAACCTAAAAAGATAAAACCTTTATCTTTAATAAGGAATATAAGAAGGCCTTTACCTATCTAAAAGTTATATTTACTACCGCACCTATACTTTAATACTTTAACCTAAACTAAAAGAGTATTATAGAAGCCGACTTATCTAACTACGTTACTAGAGGCATTTTATCTTAGTATAATAAGAAAGGAGTACTACACCCTATAGTATACTTTTTAAAATAACTAAGTCTAGCCAAATATAACTACGAGATCTATAATAAGGAATTATTAGCTATTATTAGATGTTTTAAATAATAGTAACCTAAACTAGAAGGCGCCGGATTTCTAATTAAGGTCCTTAGCAACTATAAGAATCTATAGTACTTTATAACCATAAAACAGCTAAGTTATTATTAAGCCCACTAGTTAGAATATCTGTTTCATTTTTAATTCTTAATTATATACCGCCTAGGCGTTTAAGGTTAAAAACCTAATACCCTAACCTAACGTTTATAAGATATACTAGTATAGGAAGAAGCGCGTACCTACCGCAATTAAACCCTGCTTTGCCCTAAATTATTTAATCCCCTAGCTAAAGACCTTACGGTATACGTCCTTAAAATAACTAATTAATTAGTTAAATAGATTATAATTAATAAATACCCAAATAACGAGTTTATTTAAGAGACACTTAAGCTAATTTAAGATAGTATTAGACGCTCTAAAAAGATCTCTCTAAGTAAATATAAAGCTTGCGAAGACCGCTTGTACTACTAGAACTGCCTAGTTATACCTAACTATAATAAACTTAAGCTTAAGCTTCTTAAATACATATATAACCTACTAGTAGCCGGCCACCTAAGCTATAGAAAAACCCTAGAACTACTTTAACAGGAGTACTACTAGCTAAATATATATAATATAATACAAAGGTATATCTCTAGCTACTATACCTACCGATGAGCTAAGGCTTTATATAAGATATATAATGGCTTTCTAAAGCCACTACCTATTCTAGACTAAAGATGGAAGGATATCTTAATTAACTTTATTATTAAACTCCCTGTAATTAAAGGCTGTATAAATATTATAGTATCCTAAAGACCTGTGGACCACTTATAGCACCTTGGCTTGCAGACGTAGCCAGAGTATGCTTTGCAATAGGCTACTACCCGCGACTCGGAAGATCTATGACGACGGTCATCTTATGAAAAGAAGGCAAAGTAGACTACTTAATCCCAGGAAGCTACCGCCCTATTGCCTTAGAAAACACCCTAAGCAAGATCTTAGAAAAGGTTATAGCGGACTATATAGCAGACACGGTAGAGGAACACGCCCTACTACTACAAAGCTAAATGGGGGCAAGAAAGAATCGCTTAACGCTATCAGCACTTACACTAATCGCTACTACCATTAAAACTACATGGGCTATGCAAAAGGACTTCGTAGTATTAATGCTTAGCCTAGATATTAGCGGCGCCTATAATAATATACCCCATAAGCGTCTCCTATATATCCTTAGGGCAAAGGGCTTCCTAGAATGGATTATTTAATTTATTTAAGGATTTATAGGCCAGAAAGAAATATTACTGGTCTTTAGCAGATACTAGAGCCCCCCTATTATAGTTATAATAGGAATACTATAAGGATTACCTCTGTTGCCTATACTCTTCCTCTTCTTTGTAAGCAACCTGCTTAATACCTTTAAGGAAGGGGCGACCTAGGGAATAGGCTTTATTAATGACATAAACCTAATTATATATGGGCCAACAGCCGTAGAGAACTGTAGGACACTAGAGAAAGCCTATAATACCTATATAGAATGGGCAAGACGACATAGAGTCCAATTTTTACTAGAGAAATACCAGCTAATCTATTTTATAAGAAAACGTAACTAATCTGCAGATCTTTAGTATAAAATCTATATCTAAGGCTTTAGGGGTTAACTGGTTCAAGGCCTAAGGGTATTAGAAGTGTGGGTAGATAGTAAGCTCCAGTGGAGCGTATATGCGGCGCAAGTGGCCCGTAAGGGCTAAGTATAGTATATCGCCATATCCAGGATCGTTAATTCTATATAGGGTCTATGCTTCCAGAGGTCACGCCTACTATATATAGCAGTTGTCTGGCTAACCATAACGTATAGATCTAGCATTTGGGCCACTAGAGAAACTAAAAAAGGCCCCCTTAAATTACTCCTTAAACCACTCTAAAAGGTCTAAACAGCCTGCCTTAGGAGTATAATAGGCGGGTATAAGTAAACGGCCACAGCACTACTTAAGAAGGAAGCCAATATTCCCCCCCTATAACTATATATTGAAGCCGATGTAATGCAAAGGGTATAAAAGGAACGCAACTTTAATGTTATAAAGTATATCAAGACACGCCTAAATAAACTATAGAGGGACCCTAGGGTGCCCTATAGGAGAAGGAACCAATAACCCCAAAGTAGGGAAGATATATTAGGAAAATAGGTAGAGAAAGCAGAAGAAGAATAGTGCGGCGCTAGGGCCTAGGCCTATATAAAGGAGAAAGGGAGACGCGTAAGAGGCCAGCAAAGATAATAGTAAGGGAGAGAAAGGAGCCAAAGTAAAGCATAAAAGAGTACTGGAAAACCATCTACCGCAATATAATACTGGTTAGACTGACGCTGGAGAGACAAATAAAAGTTAAAGGCATAGAGGTAGACTTAGGTAAGGGGAACCTAAGCTATAGTATAGGTAATGCTATAGGGGGTAAATACCTAAGGGCTCTAAGAGGGCCTAATAAAGGCGGAAAATACAATAGCAACACTCTTAAGGATAGGAATAATAGGACTAAAAGATTGGCTTTACTGGGTAGGTGTCCTAGTAGGTAGCCTAAGGTGTAAATATAGCTGGCCAAGACAGACACCAAAACACGTAATACTGTTATGCCCCTTATACACCAGCCGAGAAGCAATGCTCTTAGCAGCTGGCATAGAAAACTATAATACACTGCTCTTAATATAGAAAGGCCTTAAGGCGGCTACCTGGTGGCTTATTAGCTAAAATATGCTAGACCAGTTCTAGGTTACAAAGGAAATAGCAATAAAAGGTAAAAAGGCGAGTAATAGGCGCCCCCTAATAACTCTATAGAAGTAGAGTATAGTGTGTAATACTAGCGCGTCTATAGGTTTGTTACGGCAGTAGTAGTTCCTAAGGAGGTTAAAAAGTAAGGTAGTAGAGCACCACTGGTGACTTATAGGCGACTTATAAGCGAGCCCTAAAAGGCGGGGAGATGGATCACGGGGTTTTCTTAAATAGAGTTTTCTCCCTATATGTATATAAGGAGTAGTCCGCGTGGGCCTAATAGGGATCCAAATCGGACGTTAAGCAATGAATAATATAATATAAATATTATAGTAGTTATAGACCGACTATCCAAAATAAGACACTTAATCGCCTGTCCTAATATATTAATACCTACTATTGCCCGACTGTTCCTAGATTACGTATAAAAACTCCACAAACTCCCTAAAACGATTATCTTTGATAAAGGTAGCTAGTTTATCTCTACGTTTTAGAAAGAACTAACTACCTAATTCTATATTAAAGCACTATTATCTATAGCATACTACCTAGAAACGGATGGTTAAATGGAACGTGTAAATGCTATAATAGAATAATATATTTAGATATATATATCGTATCTACAGGACAACTGGATAGACTGGCTTGTATTTACTAATTTTACTGCAAATAACTCTATCTTGGAAACTATAAAGGTCTCCCTATTCCTAGCTAACTACGGCTAGTATCTATAAATAGGTTTTAAACCCTTTAGTAATATTCCTTGCCTGGCTTATTAGGCCTTATAAGTTGCAGAAGTAAATAAATTTATAAAGAAGATAGAAGAACTATAAGAGTTCCTTATTAACGAAATAATATAGGCCTAATTTGTTTATAAAGCTATAGCAAATAAGAACCGAACCCTAGCACTAGTCTACTAAATTATTATTATTTATTGCTTAACGTCCGATTCGGATCCCTGTTAGGCCCACGCGGACTACTCCTTATATATATATAGGGAGAAAACTCTATTTGAGAAAACCCCGTGATCCGTCTCCCTGCCTTTTGGGGCTCGCTTATAAGTCGCCTATAAGTCACCAGTGGTGCTCTACTACCTTACTTTTTAACCTCCTTGGGAACCACTGCTGCTATAACAAACCTACGGACGCGCTAGTATTACACACTATACTCTACTCCTATAGAGTTATTAGGGGGCGCCTATTACTCGCCCCTTTACCTTCCATTGCTATTTCCTTTGCAACCCGGAACTGGTCTAGCACATTTTGGCCAATAAGCCACCAGGTAGCCGCCTTAAGGCCTTTCTATGTTGAGAGCAGTGTATTATAGTTTTCTATGCCAACTGCTAAGAGCATTGCTTCTCGGCCAGTGCGTAAGGGGCATAACAGTATTACGTGTTTTAGTGTCTGTCTTAGCCAGCCACATTTGCACCTTGGGCTACCCACTAGGACACCTACCTAGTAAAGCCAATCTTTTAGTCCTATTATTCCTGTCCTTAAGAGTGTTGCCATTGTATTTTCTGCCTTTGTTAGGCCCTCTTAGAGCCCTTAGGTATTTACCTCCTATAGCATTACCTATACTATGGCTTGGGTTCCCCTTGCCTAAGCCTGCCTCTATACCTTCAACTCCTATTTGTCTCTCCAGCGTCGGTCCAACCAGTATTGTGTTGCGGTAGATAGTTTTCCAGTACTCTTTCGTGCTCTACTTTAGCTCCTTTCTCTCCCTTGCTATTGTCTTTGCTGGCCTCTTATATGTCTCCCTTCCTCCTCTATATAGGCCTGGGCCTTAGCGCCGCACCATTCTTCTTCTACTTTCTCCACCTGTTTTCCTAATATATCTTCCCTACTTTAGGGTTGTTGGTTCCTTCTCCTACAGGGCACCCTAGGGTCCCTCTATAGTTTATTTAGGCGTGTCTTGATATACTTTATAACGTTAGAGTTGCGTTCCTTTTACACCCTTTGCATTACATCGGCTTTAATATATAGTTATAGGGGGGGAATATTGGCTTCCTTCTCGAGTAGTACTATGGCCGTTCGCTTATACCTACCTATTATACTCCTAAGGCAGGCTGTTTGGACCTTTTGGAGTGGTTTAAGGAGTAATTTAGGGGGGCCTTTCTCAGTTTCTCTAGTGGCCCAAATGCTAGATCCATACGTTATAGTTAGCCGGACAACTACTGTATATAGTAGGCGTGACCTCTGGAAGCATGGACCCTATATAGAATTAACAATCCTGGACATAGCGATATACTGTGCTTGGCCCTTACGGGCCGCTTGCGCCGCATGTGCGCTCTACTAGAGCTTGCTGTCTACCTATACTCCCAATACCCTTAGGCCTTAAACCAGTTAACCCCCAAAGCCTTAGATATGGATTGTATGCTAAAAATCTGCAGATTAGTTACATTTTCTTATAAAATAGATTAGCTAGTATTTCTCTAGTAAGAATTGGACTCCATATTATCTTGCCCATTCTATATAGGTGTCATGGGCTTTCTCTAGTGTCCTGCAGTTCTCTGCGGCTGTTGGCCCATATATAATTAGGTTTGTATCATCAACAAAGCCTATCCCCTGGGTCGCCCCTTCCTTAAAGGTATTAAGTAGGTTGCTTACAAAGAAGAGAAAGAGTATAGGCGATAGAGGTAATCCTTATAGTATTCCTATTACGACTGCAATAGGGGGGCTCTGGTATCCGCTAAAGACCAGTAATATTTCTTTCTGGCCTGTAAATTCTTAAACAAATTAAATGATCCATTCTGGGAAGCCCTTTGCCCTAAGGATGTATAGGAGACGCTCATAGGGTATATTATCGTAGGCGCCGCTGATATCTAGGCTAAGCATTAATACTACAAAGTCCTTTCGCATAGCCCATACAGTTTTAATGGTGGCAGCGAGTAGTATAAGTGCTAATAGCGTTAAGCGATTCTTTCTTGCCCC
>Ga0307507_10007543_pt1 | contig 15706 bp, 23 predicted proteins | sample 7_EM_MG_FD_207223 | JGI IMG/M metagenome (GOLD analysis project Ga0307507, IMG submission 207223) | Populus trichocarpa ectomycorrhiza microbial communities from riparian zone in the Pacific Northwest, United States - 7_EM | ecosystem: Host-associated > Plants > Roots > Unclassified | place... | reverse complement strand
TAAAAAATAAAAAAAAAAAAATAAAAAATAAAAAATAAAAAATAAAAAATAAAAAATAAAAAATAAAAAATAAAAAATAAAAATAAAAAATAAAAATAAAAAATAAAAAATAAAAAATAAAAAATAAAAAATAAAAAATAAAAAATAAAAATAAAAAATAAAAATAAAAATAATAAAAAATAAAAATACAAAAAGTAAAAATAAAAAAATAAAAATAAAAAAAATAAAAATAAAAAAAATAAAAATAAAAAAAAGTAAAAATAAAAAAATACAAATAAAAACATAAAAATAAAAAAATAAACAAAAAAAAAAGCCCTGAGATGTGCGTTCTTCACGCAACCATCTAAGTTCTTTCATATTATATACTTTCAATACAGAGATCTTTATCTATCACGCTTTCGAGAATCAAGACACGACTATCTTATATGACCCTCGCGATCGACGTTGCTAGACAGGAGTCAACGGACTTAGCTATCGCAACAGCTATTGGGCTAACGAAACAGTGATCGTTAGGAGACTATCGGTTACCTGCTGCACGTATCACTTGTAGCGGAGAGGATTCTAACATTAACTCAAAATTCTTAACACGCGTATTATGATTTCGCAAAACAGTGGAGCAGTTGATTTGAAGCTGGACACCTCGGGTGCAATTCCTAGATCAGGTGTCCAGCGGCAATACTGCCGCGCGGGTGTGTGCCAATGCTGTAGAGTATGAAAGCGACTGACAAGCCGTGCACATCCCCAGTACTTAAATGCACCCAGCCAATACCTATCTTCTTGGATTCAAACCCCATATTGCCCCCTTGACCACCTACCAATACACGTCCCCCAATACCATCTATCCAGCAACTCCATCCAGCATGATCCTATTCCATCACAATTTGCCTGCACTCTATGTCACAACAACAGCGACGGCTTATGGCGGACAGAACGCCTCTGTCGAGGCATGAGAGGCAAAGATGCAGGGAGGTCCGCCGCCCGCGTCCCCACATATCTCAATTCAGGGACCAGTTAACTAGAATACCACCCACTCTTGAGTCGGTTACAGCTGGGTCTACTGTAAGTAGGAGCGGGAATGCCGTGCTGGGGCCAGCTTCATCCCGACTCAAGATACCAGAGCTTGTTCCGGACAACTGGGAGCAGGGCCTGGAGTTAGCGGATGACAGTATAGACTCCGATGATGGAGAATACGAGGGCCACAGCCAGGAGAGCCTGGAGAGCCAGGAGACCCCAGAGAGCCCGGGGAGCCAGGAGAGCCCAGAGAGTCAGGGGAGCCAGGAGAGCCAGGAGGAGAACAATTTAGAACAGCATGGTGATGATAAACATCTATTCCCGGATTGGGTGGGGCACAAAGGCCGATCGCGCATGAGGTCCGTCACTCGCAAGCTTTGATACTCACAATCACCCCTGGCAATACCCAGAGTTCTACCATGATTGTTTACCCAAGACGGAGAACACCTGCCCCAGTACATGTTAGTCCAAATTGTTTTCAATCTGTGGTTCTCACCCGTTCGCCTGCAGTCATGAATTTGCTTGCAACACCGGCCATAACTCTAAGCCACTTAGCGCCAACAACGCCGGAATTGGAGAGTGAAGGTGGAGAGTGGCCCAGCAGCAGACGGAAAATCGCCATAGGGCTTGAGCGTAGCATCCTGGCCAAAGCCTGTTCCCTGCCTGGGGACTGAAAGATCTCCGTGAATCCGTTTCCGGACCCAATTACCCTGACCGAAGAAGTCCGCAGCTGCTGGAACAATGCCCCGAGGGAATTGGGCTTTCCCCACTTTGCCAATGCTACCCCACACTCAAATGACCAGGCAAGTTACCCTTAATTGAGAACCTACATCTTATCCCAAACTAAATAGAGCGGCCTGCGGCCACTGGTTTCCAGATCCGGTCAAAGCCCAGTTGATGGAAATCTCAGTATCTGCATCCAGTGAAGAAAGCTATAACAGAACTCTATAAGCTTGATATTGATGATCCTGCGGTCTGCAGACGAAGGGCGGAATACCTGCTGGAGGAGGATAGGTTCACTTGCCCACCAAGGAACTATGGGGCAGCTTTTCAACATTTTCCCTGATTATTTCGAACGGTCCTCAGACTAAATCCATCTTATTCGCCGGAGACTCAATTTCTCTTAGATTGCTAGCGCCACTGATCCCGGACGCAATATACGCACAATATTACTCTAGGGCTAGAAGGAAAGGCATAATGGATGAGCAGTTCCTAGGCAAGATCGATGGTCTGTTTATCTGTCTGACAGCAGCCATATTGTGCCATTCACTGCGATGCTGGCGGACTGGAAACTTTATGGAAAATGTAGCTTTCACAGGTGCCTGTTCCAAAGGTAAGACAAGTAACGCTAACTTGTGGTTTACAGAAGTGTACGGATCCCTTGGCGCCCCGGGGCCCAGGCATCCGGATACTCTTGAAACCCTCAAGTACTTAAAGGGTTGATAAGCCGCCCAACATGATGATAGGCATGCAAGAAAGCCAAATACAGACATGGGACGGTACGGGAGATGTCTGGCGCAGAAGAATAATCGCGCGGATCAGGACAACATTAAAGGCTAGAATGGAGAAGGAGCGGGAAAGGCGTGTTGAGAGAACTGAGGGATATTACAATGATCAGCACACATTGAGGCGGGAGTTTGGAATCGATCCGGAGATGGATGGATTACAAGGTGCTGGCGGTGTCGGAGACGCAGGGAGAGGATATGGTCGGCGCGGACAGCAATGGCATCAAGGGGCCAATCTGGGGGTATTAGATAATGTATCTCTGTTGTGAGAACCGGCGGACGCGCCATCACAGATTGAAGAAACTGACCTAAAGGAGGGGAATGTAACTATTAGTATTCTATGATCGTATATGCATATTATGAGAGTGTAATCAGGGAAATAAATGATATATGCCAATAGAGTCCGGAAGTGACAAAAGGTTAAAGTGTGTAGGCCAGTAAGAGGGCGTCAGGCGGGCAATTGTAGGCATGAAAGGCATGGGAGGGCGTCAGGCGGAGGCGCATAAGCTGGGGAGCCGGCAATTATAGGTTCAGGTGGTAGGGGAATGTGTCGGGCAGATGGTGAGAGACCGAAGTGGAGAGTAGGGCATCCAGGGGACGTGATCGATTGGGGAGGGAGGAGAGCGAAAGGTTGAGAGGGGAGAACATCCGCCGGACCCGGGAGAATACCCGAAGGGTTCGGGGGGTGCGGGGAGCAGAACAGAGCTTGTGGGGGGGTTCAGATGAAAAAGGAGAACCAGGGAGAACGATCACATTCCCTCTCCTTGTCCTTTTTCCTCTGAAGCCCCCCACAAGCTTTGTTCTTCTCCCCACACCCCCCGAACCCTTTGCATATTAGGCTGGATCCGGCAGACAAAATCAGGGCAGAATTGGGGATCATGGGAAGAAGAGTAACAAACAAAACAATATGGGGGAAGGTTGGGAGGAGATAAGTCCCGGCCACAAGGCGCCTGCAAAGAGGAGCCTGCACACAGGGGCATTCAGGACTAGGGGAGGAAGAGGTCATGCGCTGGGGGCACGGTTGCTGGGGAGAACTGCGCCAGGCCGCGCCCCATGCCTCAGGACACAAAGGAGCCGCGTACAGACGAAGTGAGCCCGGGGGTTCACATCAGGTACTGGAGTTTAGGTTATAAGCGCCAGGGCCATCTGGCGGACAGGGCGAACAGGACACACTAGGACACAAGGTAATCCTTTTGCTGATGTATGTTTAGTTTCGAGTATCGTTTGACCCTCAGTATGGTTTATGATTGAGTTTGATACTCATGATGTTTTATATTGGGTTTCGAGTATCGGTTGATACTCAGTATATTTTGGTTATTGTGTCAAGGTATCATTTGATACTTGATATGTTTTATGTAATGTTTCAAGGCTACCGTTTTGGGAGTCTTCATGGTTATTGTTTACAAGACACCAGTAAGCCTGACAAGTGTATTTAAGACCTGCTATTCTCCGGACTTAAAGAAAGCAAACTTCGACCGACAGAGTTTCAATATCCTTGGTTGAACAGTTACTTCTTCAGTTCGCTTCGAGAATGCAATGAGAGCAAACATACTTAGCTATTAGGAACTACTTGGTAGTTGCGATAGAGTAGGAAGTTTGTTACAACAACTTAGTCTAAGCCTCCAGTACTTAGTCTCGTTATATACCGGACTTTGGTATAGAGATAGTATCGTTACCCTATCGATTCCCGCCACCACCCAGGAGGCGCTGACATTTTTCTAACTTCAACAAGTTATCAAGGGTGAAGCACACCAGGAACCCAGCGGGAGCAGACCTCCCAAGAAGAAGGTTTACCAACGAGCAAGAGACGAACAGGGACACTTTGTCAAAGGACATCAGCAAAATGTACAAACCAGTCCTGGTCCACCAACGGGGGTTATGGTCCCCCTGGTCCTCCTGCTCCACCCTGATTCAGCCTGGTCCACATTTCCGGTAAAATTTCAAAAAGTGTGGATCACAATGGATCGAAATGGACCAGGTGGACCATGGGGACCACAACCTCCCTTGGTGGACCAGGAGCGTTCAGGATCACCTTGGACCAGGCTCCGACATTTTCCTGATGGACGTGCAAAGGAACCATTCTCGATAGATGAAGGAGCTAGGCAACTAGCCAGATATAGCGCCCAATGAGATCTAGCGGAGTCAGCAACGGAACTAGAAAAAGCAGCGACAGTCACCCCCGGGGGGTTCCCTCAGTCTCCACAAAAAGGATTACCCAGCAAAGCCTCAGTAGCGGCACCGGCAGGCGACCCAGACAGCTTAAGCAGCAGCTGCAACTCAGACAACATGTCTGACCATGGTGAAGGAGCTGGCACACCAGTTCCCACACCTGTACCTCAGTATTTACCAAGACTTAGTGTAAAAATACCATCACCCAAGAAATTCACTGGTGATGGCGAAGACCTCAAACCAGAGGCATTCGATAGATGGTCAACTCAGTCCAACTCTACCTACGATTGCACAACAGTTCCCAGAATGCTGCTGGAGCAGGAAACTACTGGATTCTCTATACAGAAGGACGAGCCCAAGAAGCTGCATTCCAAGCAGCGGAGCTATTTGGAGAAAACGTCACAAGGGATCTACTAGTAACTTATCTCAGGGAAGGATTCCAATCATCCAACCATAAGGATGATACCTATTAGAACTTGCACAGCATCAGGCAATCCTGGAATGGACAAGTCCAGAAGATATCTATGATAGCTACAGATCTACTCATGCATAGATCACGGCTCCAACAAGACACTATAAGTCACTACGCTTTCATAAAACAATTCTTTGCCAGTATGCACCCAAGACTCCGGCAAGACGTGGAAACTCAGTACACTGGATACGAGGATATTAACACTGTTATTGCTATGGCAGAAAGACTAGACTCTATCCATCGAAGTACAGGAATGTATTGAACGGAACGGTTTCATAAACAACCCAAGGAATCCAACCACCACAAGACAGAATACAAACCAAAGAAGAAGTTCAATAACGATAGCAACACCGCCAAGAAGAAGGCACAAAGAAAGAAAGGAGCCTGTTTTACTTGTTGTGGTGAAGGACATATGGCAAAAGATTGCCCAAGCAAGAAGGACAAAGAAAAGCCCAAGGTCAAAAAGGAAGCATCATCCAATCTAGCATCAGAGCCCAGCTAATATGATGAGGTATACATGAATACTCTCGAATTTGAGAGCTATGCGGCTACCAAAACCACTTGCCCTACTACAATCAAGGCGCACCATGCACTTGAGGGTACTATGTTCATTAATGGAAAGGAAGCAAAAGTCGTGTTTGATACAGGAACGATATGAGCAAATGTTATTAGTGCCGCCTTGGTGACTACCCACGGGATTCCATGCATCAAAATGAAGGAACCAACCAAAATACTCATGGGCATGAAGGGATCACGATCCGAGAGCAATAAAGAGTGCACTGTCGACCTAGCACTAGGAAAACTACAGACGAAAGGGAACAAAATGCTAGTAGGCAACCTGGCGAAGTATGAAGCCCTTATAGGAATGCCATTCCAAAAACAACAAGGAGCTATAATCGAATGCGGCGAGTTACCTATTGACTTCCCCAAGTTTGGAAGAAGGATCAACTGCACACCTACCAGCGGACATATCAGAGCAGCGGTCGTCACCACAGAAGACGTAATGGGCCAACACCCGGAGCTGTTCCCAGATGCCATACCAGAAGGACTGCCACCACTTAGAAAGATAAACCACACAATCCGCCTAATACCAGGAAAGGAACTAAGAAACTTACCAAGTTACTTAATTCCAGAAAGATGGGCGAAGGACATGAGTTTATGGATCATGAGAAGGTTGAACAAGGGATTATCCAACGGAAAGCAGTTCATTGAGCAGCACCTATTCTCACTCAAGAAAAGAAATATAAAATCAGAATAAGACAACTGGTCGATCTCACAGCAAGGAATGAGATGATCATTAACGATGATGAAACAATTCCAAACCAAAGAATGATCCTGAACTCGCTAGGAAGAGCGGGATATCTAAGCAAGATTGACCTCAGTGATGCCCACGTTCAGACCAGGGTAGAACTCAATGATGTTGATAAGAGAGGTTTCAAATCACCCTTTGGATGTTTTGTTAGCAAAGTGATGCTACAAGGAGAAATGAATGCACCAGGAACTTATATGCGAATAATGTCTGATTTATTCGCTGACTACCTAGGACAATTTATGTCGGTGTATATTGACGATATTGTCATATATTCCGATAGAGAACAAGACCATCTGAAACACATCGCAAGGGTGTGCGATAAACTAAACCAAGCCCAGTTTTACGCTAGTAGAAAGAAGGCGGAATTCTTTGCCTCAAGCATGGACATTTTGAGACATATCATTGACGATCAAAGGTTAAGAGTATTACCTGGGAAGATCGCCAGAATTGAAGCATGGACTACTCCAAAGAACAAGAAACAATTACAGGAATTTCTCGGAGTTGTCAATTATATTAGGGAATTTATACCACACTTGGCGTCAACCACAGCACCTCTGACCTCGCTTACTGCAACAGAGAAGTTTGTGTGGACTGCAACACATGATCACGCCATGGATAATGTTCAGCGAGCTGCCGCACACAACCACATCATGAAACCAATCGACTATAAATCAGCATTACGAATATGGCTGATAACCAACGCCTCTGATATAGGAGTTGGTGCTTAGGTAGGACAAGGAGAAACAGCTGATACAGCCAGACCAGCAGCACTCTACAGTAGGAAGTTCTCTAACGCCCAGATGAAGTATCGCACTACAGACAAAGCAGCATTGGCGATAGTTGACGCCCTTACAGCATTCTATCACCTCCTGGCAGGAAACCAATTCACGATAGTCACTGATCACCAGCCCCTGTTGTACCTCTAGACAAGCAGAACACCAACAAAGAAGCAACTTAGGTGGCGAGGATACATAGGCCAGTTTAGGAGAAAAATCCAATACTGGCCAGGACAATCGAACTATTTAGCGGACGCTTTATCATGCCTTTACACAGAAGACAAAAGCACTCCTCATACTGTGCAAGAGCCTGCTCAAGAAGATTCAGAGAATGATACTTCTCCTCTTACCCACTTCACCGAATCCGATCCAGAAGACATGTCTCGATTCGAAGTCCTCGAGGTTAACTACAACGACAACCACTCGGACTGCAGCAGTAACAGCGGTATCCATCAAGCTGCGCTTGATCCCAGCGATTACAGAAATAAGGACCCTATCAACAATTGGGGTGAATAGCAGAGCATCAGCTGCGGCCGGAGTGACGAGGAAATCGCACATTCAGCTCAACACTAGTCACAATGTTTTGTGCTAAGGTGCCCCGTCCATGAAGATGATAAGATTATGAATACGCTCTATGCAGGCCAGTTGAAAAGCAGCCCCCCACTCGATAATCCCCACAAGGAGCAATGCAAGACACTATGGATCCGGAGATCGATGAGGAAACAATCCTGTCAACTCGACCTCGACCAGACCTGTCAAAGATCAAAAGAAGACTACATGAAGCCCTAGGCTCCACCACTGCAAATATCCCCTTCCAAAGCCCTGAGTGCCCGGTGCACCAGACCCCCAGACCCTTACCTACCAAGTCCTTCGCTGGAGGGCCGCTTGCCTCCCACAACGTGATTCCAGTTATTGAACCACCAAAGCTATCCCACCATGACAGAAACCTCTACCAGGTATACAACGACATTGCAGAAGAAGAAGCAAGCGAGGTTACCAGGTGGGAAAGACTTGTGGATGAAAGAGGTGTGGTTCAAGCCATGAATGAAATGGAGACTATATGGAGGAAGCAGATGATGAAAGGATACAGGAACGACCCTGTATACCAACTGGCTCAAGGGTCTAGCAACACCCCCTGAGGTGGACAATGCATCACTACCGCAGCCGTAATGGCCTACTCTATGCCACCACTCAAGGAGGAGAGGACTGCCTCTACATACCAAAGCGACCTGGGACAAATGGAGGAACACTGAGGGAACTAATCATTAGCGAGATCCACACCAAGGGGCACCAGAACCCAGATATGAACCTCCGGTATGCATCCGAATATATCTACTGGCCGGAAATGGAGAAGGATTTCAGTTATATTGTTAGGCAATACGAGCTATGCCAGGCCCAAAAAGAACGCAACACCCTACCAGGCGGTGATGCCCAAACGCTCCCTTTCCCCCTCCAAGATATTTTTAAGTTATGCTATTGATTTTATGGGTCCCTTTACCAAATTGAAGGGCCAGGATTAGGTCCTGGTAGTAGTGGCTAGAGCAGTGGGATTCAGCTGGCTGATCCTAACATCAGTTACTGCAACAGTAGTACAAACTACAGAACTACTCTGGCACCATATTTTTACGCCTCATGGAGTATCTACCTCGATTGTCAGTGATGCTGACCCACGATTCACCTGTTAGTTCTGGAAGCAGACACTTAAGACCATGGGGATCGAACACATTATGGCTGCGCCCGGCCATCACCAAACGAATGGGCAGGCTGAACGGAAGATCAGGGAGCTCAAAACTGCCCTGAGAAATGTCACCAACCTTCACCAAACCAATTGGCTCACCTCCCTCCCTGAAGTGGCAGCATATTCTAACACTGGCCATTCTGATAGTATCAACATGTCCCCATACAAACCGGTGTATGGTCGAGACTACCCCCTCTTAGATACTTACCGAGTCTACCCTTCGGCTATTCCTGCCTGTGATGATTATTACAACAGACACCAGGAAATTAGGAATGCAGCATACCAAGCTCTGAAGCTAGCGAGAGCTAGATCTACTAAGACTGCGGCCCTGAGCAGGGAAGATGTTAAGCCTGTTAAGATTGGGGGAATGGTAATAATATTTGTTAACCAATTTGCGATGGAATCTGGCAGGTCCAGGAAGTTACAACCACGATGGAGAGGCCCCTTTATTGTCATCGAATTCGATGAACATACCCAGAACTACACAGTTAGTATGGATTCGAGGATATATCGGCGGCAGAAAGGAGTATTCTACTGCTCAGTTGTCAAACCCTACCACCCTAACGCTGATGAACGATTACCTGCAAGGGCCCAGACCAAACTGGCGCCTATCCTAATTGATAACAAAAAGGAATGAGAGGTTGAGACCATTCTTGACCATAGGATGAGAGATGGCAGAAGACAATTCTTGCTGAAATGGAAAGGGTACCCCAATAGCGGGAATAGTTGGAAGCCAGTGGAAGGACTTGAGAATGCTGAGGACATAGGCCAGGCTTGGTGGACTGACAACAAGGCAGAGGAAGAATTTCGTATTTCTTTTTCAGGGTATATTACGCTATGCTTCACTACTACTAAGAATGGTTATCAACAGCAATATGAGAAGCCGGCGGTGGATTTGGGTTTCTGGGAACCCCGTTTGGACACTGAGTATGATAGCGAGGAGATTTAGGTTTCTTGATTGTATGTTTGAAATAATGTTTTTATTTTGTTTTCGGGGTGTAACCGGTACACGTTACTGTTTGGTTTCGAGTATCGTTTGATACTGAGTATCTTTTATGATTGAGTTTGATACTGGGGATGTTTTATGTTTGGTTTCGAGTATCATTTGATACTCAGTATGTTTTAGTTATTGTGTCAAGGTATCATTTGATCCTTGATATGTTTTATATAATGTTTCAAGGTTACCGTTTTGGGAGTCTTCATGGTTATTGTTTACAAGGCACCGGTGAGCCTGACAAGTGTAATTATGACCTCCTATTCTCTGGACTTAGAAAAAGCAGACTTCGACAGACCGAGTTTCAATATACTTGGTTGAATAGTTACTTCTTCAATTCGCTTTGAGAAGGCAATGAGAGCAAACATACTTACCTCTTACGAACTACTTGGTAGTTGCGATAGAGTAGGAAGTTTGTTACAACAACTTAGTCTACGCCTCCGGTACTTAGTCTTGTTATATACCACACTTTGGTATAGAGCTAGTATCGTTACCCTATCGATTCCCGCCACTACCCAGGAGGCGGTTACAGTCCAGGTTCTTTCCCACAGGCAGGTGGAGACCCAGTCAACCACGTATGTGGGAATGTCAGGGGCCAGAAGTCTGGCTCTGAGTGTGGAGGCGTTGACGTTGTCGAAGCCTCCCTTGATATCTATGAAGAGGGTAGAGACCTTTGGTTTAGGCCTCTGGAGTGTTTTACTTTCATGGATGAGGGTGAGGCATACGTCAGAGGAGCTGAGGCCGGCGAGGGGGCCAAATTAGTTAGTGTGGAGCAGGCCTCTGGACCGGCCGGTGGCCGACAGTCTGACTGTTATTACGCCCGCGAGGATTTCTGAGATGGTTTTGAGAAGATCTATGATACGAAACGAGGAGGGAGAGTCGGAGGAGGGCTTGCCTGACTTGGCTAGGACCACACCATTGGCGGTTTTTAGCGAGTAGGGGTGGTATCCGAAGGCCACCAGGGGGGAGAGGAGATCTAGGATGATTGTGGAGTTGATAAGGTTGACACATTTCCATACGGAGGAGTGGACCCCGTCGGGACCGGGGGGTGAGAAGGGGGAGGATTCAGACAGTGTGAGTCTGATTTCGTCCTTAGACATGGGGACCGATGAGCGGTCCTGTGAAAGGCGGCCCCTGCCGGCTAGGGGATCCTTGGGGGGAAAAAGGTGGTCTGGCAGGACCTTGTTGATTGCGACTGAATCCGTGGAGCCACGGAGGGAGGGAGGGGAAACTCCCTGTCTTTCTTGGGGCAACGAGTTGTTTGGCCGTCCTTATGTTGTTCGGAGAGGTTTTGGTGAGGAGGTCAGCCCTATAGATGGCTTTAGCTCTTTTTATGGCCTTGAAGTAGCCGACCTTGGACTGCCTGGCCATGAGGAAGGCATCAGGGCTCCGGTGTTTTTCGCTTTGCTACTGGCCTTTGTCAATTCCTGCCAGAGGGTGGTAAGGAGGGGTGTCCACCAGGGTTTGGATCTTGGGGAGGGGCGGGATCGGGTTACGGAGGCTTGAATGATTGTTGTGAGAAACTAAAAGGCGGGGGAGAACGATTGGTCAAGTTGATTGGGGGAGGGGGCCGTTGGAGAAAGGGCAACAAGCCATTCCTTGAGTTTTCACTCTAGGCTTGGCGAGTCAGCCTCGTGCCAGCGTGGCTTGGGCCTGGCGTTGTGGGGGAAGGGAGGACAGAGGGAGATTATAATGGGGGTGTGGTCGGACACCGTGGAGGGAAGGGAGGATGCCTCCCATGAGCGGAAGGTGGAAAACAGGTGTAGATGGGCAGAGGCTAGGTCACCCAAATCGGCAGTTTTTTTTTTTTCATTTTTTTGCTCATTTAAGATTTGTTTCGTCTTCTAGGTACAAAAGGTGAATGCAGTGTAAAGCTATGACATAAAAAAACCCCCTATGACTTACCAACTGGCGCCAGAGAAAAAGCAGTCAATCCAAGTCTCACTGGTATGAGACCAACCGCACACCAGCCACGCAAAATAAGAAATCCCCCTCCGACTAAACCGTGGAAAAGAAAAATACAAATAAATACATGGGGAGGAATCAACAGGAAAACCCTTGCCGTAGACACCAACAAAATAAATAATTGTTATAACCACTAATGAAACCAAAAGTAACCGACAATGAAAGAAGAATAATAGGGGAGCAGGGGCCACTATAAACCGTTGCGGTGTTGCGCACATTACTCAAGAACGAGAGGTGTTGAGATCCGCCACAGAGGCAGTACAATATGACGACTGAACGTAATCGCGTGGTGCGACCGTGGCAAGCACTCGGGCGGCGAAGGGAGTAGTGTGCCAGCCGAATGAGTGGATTGTAGCTGTAACCGAGCAACGGGACGAGACCTGCAGGGGGAGAGGCGGGGTAGACCCAATAACAGTGGAAACTATCGGTCACTGTTTTCATGTCTGACCAGGCAGCCTCTACCGGAGGTGAAGAGAATTGAGAAATCGACCGTAGCCTGTTGCAGAGTATTCTCCTACTGCAAAATGTAGTCCCAGTTGTGTGTAAGATGGGCGAAGGGGTGTTGCCGACGGTGCGAATGCAAAGCGAGGCAGCAAAGCGCAAGCGAAAAGAGGGGGTGATAGAGCCAAACGACCCCTAGAAACAAGGACGCCAGGGCCCAAGGGCATGATGAGGGAAATAAGCTAGTAGGGAGGGGGTGCACCTCATGGAGAGTGGGGGTCCAGCTCCCTGAGAGTGAGGGGGTGGTGGATGTTGACGATGAATTCTCATGGTGTTGAGATTTCAATCGCCGAGTGTGTAGAGGACATGGTTCGTCACCTAAATCCCCTGTCTTTTTTTCTTTTTTTTTTTTTCCTTTTTTTATATCATATGCGTTGTATTAATCAACTACTGGGAACAAAGACTACGTGCAGCGCTAGCTATTGTAAAGAGAGAACCCCATCCCCTATTTTCCTCCAACCCGGCGCCAGGAAAAAAGCCATCAACCCAACTCTCTCTGGTACCAGACCAACCGCAGACCACCCACGCAAAATAAGAAATCCCCCTCCAACTAAGCGGTCGAAAAGAAAAATACAAATAAATACATGGGGAGGAATCAACAGGCAAACCCTTGCGGTAGACACGAACAAGATAAATAATTGAAAGACCACTTGCGAAAACCCTAAGTAAGCGACAATGAAAGAAGAACAAAGAGGGTGCAGGGGCCACTACCACCATCATGGCGGTGCAAAACATTACTTGAGAAACCAAGGCGTTGACATCAGCCACCGAGGCAGCGCAATATGACGAATGAGGGTAACCGAGGACCGCGACTGAGGCAATTGCTAGGATGGTGAAGGCAGTAGGGTGCCAGAAAAGGGAATAGACTGTAGCCATAATGAAGCAAAGGGACGAAACCTGAAGGAGGAGAGGAGGGGTAGACCCAATAACCGTGGAAACTATCGGTAACTGTGTGCGTGTCTGTCTAGGCAGCCTCTAAAGGTGATGAAGAGGATGGAGAAATCGACCGTAGCCTGTTGAAGGGGTTTCTCCTACTGCGAACTATAGTCTCAGCCGTTTGTAACATGGGCAGGGGAGTATTGCCGACAGTGTGAATGCTAAGCGAGGCAGCGAAGCACAAGTGGAAAGAAGGGGTGATAGAGCCAAACGACCCCTAGAAACAAGGACGCCAGGGCCCAAGGCCATGATAAGGGAAGTAAGATGGGAGGGGGGGGTGCAGCTCACTAAGAGTGCAGGTGCAGCTTACTGAGAGTGCGGGGGTGGTGGACGTTGATGATAAATTCTCATAGGGTTGAGATTTCAATCGCCGGAGGTGCAGAGGAGATGGTTCGTGACCTAAATCCCCTGTCTTTCTTTTGTTTTCTTTTTTTTCTTTTTTTTATCATATGCTTTGTATTAATCAGCGACTGGGAACAAAGACTATGTGCCGCGCTAGCTATGGTAGACAAGCAAACCCCATCCCCCATGTTTTATCCACCCCGGCACTAGGGAAAAAGCCATCAACCCAAGTCTCCCTGGTACGAGACCAACCGCACACCAGCCACACAAAATAGAGAATCCCCCTCTGACTAAGCGGTCGAAAAGAAAAATACAAATAAATACATGGGCAGGAATCAAAAGGAAAACCCTTGCTGTAAACACCAACAAAATAAATGATTGTTATAACCACTAACAAAACCCGCAGTAACCGACAATAAAAGATGAACAATGGGGTTGCCGGGGCCACATGCAACTCTTGCGGCGTTACAAGCATTACTCATGAACCGAAGGCGTTGACATCCGCCAGCGAGGCACTGTAATACGACGACTGAGCGTAACCGAGGGGTGCGACCGTGAAGAAATCGCAAGAGCGGCGGGAGGTAAAGGGGCAGTAGGGTGCTAGCTGAGTGAGTAAATTGTAGCTGTAACCGAGCAACCAGACGAAAACTGAAGAGGGATAGGAAGGGTAGACCCAATCACGATGGAAACTATGGGTAACCGTGTGCATGTCTGACTAGGCACCCTCTAACGGAAGTCAAGAGAATGGAGAAATCAACTCTAGCCTCTTGAAAGGTTTTCTCGTACTGCGAACTGTAGTTCCAGCCGTCTGTAACATGGGCGAGAGGCTGTTGCCAACCGTGCGAGCGCTAAGCGAGATAGCGAAACGCGAGCGGAGAGACGAGGGAGTATAGCCAAACGACCCCGACAAACAGGTACGCCAGGGCCCAAGGACAGCAGAAGGGAAGTCAGGCAAGAGGGGGGGGGTGCAGCTCACTGAGAGTGCAGGTGCACCTCACTGAGAATGCGGGGGTGGTGGATGTTGACAATAAATTCTCCTGGTGTTGAGATTTCAATTGCCGGAGGTGTAGTGGAGATGGTCCGTGAGTAGTGGAGATGGTTCGTGGGTAGTGGAGATGGTTCGTGAGTAGTGGAAATGGTTCGTGACCTATATCCCCTGTCTTTTATTTTTTAAATTCTTTTTTATTATGCGTTCCTTGTTGTTAGATACATGAAGCTTCGTGTAGCGCTAGCTATGGAAAGAACAAAACCAATAAATCAAAACAAAAAACAAAAACAATCCAAAAAGAATTCGTCCTAGATAGCTGAAAATATACTAGGCCGAAACCATTTGCCTACTTTGTTCAAATTGAACCTTTTTTCAAAAGGAAAAACTAACACAAAACCCAGTTCACTTTTTTTGCAAGGAAATATACTTGTAAGGAAGCTAGCAGACAAAAAAACTAACTACGCTACGGGAAGCAAAGTCCATTCTTCGGCCGGGGTCTGGGGGGAGTAGTGTGGGGTGAGGGGTACCGGGGGTGGTCGTAGATGATATCTGGCGGGAAGCCAGTCTTCGTGTCGGAGATGGATTCGCCTAGGGCTCGTATGAGATCCGGATCGGTCCATAGTGCGGCGTCATGCCCGAGGGAGGAAACCTCTTTCAGTAGTAGGTTCCTGGCCTCTGACCGGTCAGGGCAGGCGAGGATGGCATGCTGGAAGGACTCTGGTTCGATTCCGCATCGGGGTCAGGGTGTGTTGTGACTCTCGTCAAACCAGGAGGGGTGGGCGGCCCAGTAGCTTCTTGCCGCTCACATTTGGTGGATTATTGCTGCCATAAACTTTCCTAAGGCCATGAATGGGTGCCGGGAGAGGGATGGGGGGTAGTCGTAGTATGGGGCAGTGGGCGCATGGGTGCCCCAGTCTTGGAGAAGCATGTTCCTAGCATGGTTTCGAAGAGCCTGGTAGGTTTTGCTCCTGAGCTCCAGGGGGGGATTTCTGTTCCC
>Ga0307507_10007542_pt1 | contig 15706 bp, 13 predicted proteins | sample 7_EM_MG_FD_207223 | JGI IMG/M metagenome (GOLD analysis project Ga0307507, IMG submission 207223) | Populus trichocarpa ectomycorrhiza microbial communities from riparian zone in the Pacific Northwest, United States - 7_EM | ecosystem: Host-associated > Plants > Roots > Unclassified | place... | reverse complement strand
GACTAGCCCGTACCGAGTAAGGACGAACCGCCTTGATCATCGACGCGTACAACACCACTCAGGACGTCCGCGGCCGTTCCGACTACCTCACCGGCGCCCGCAAGGGCCAGGCCCCGCCGCCGTACAAGCCCTTCGAGCCGCGCCGCATCCTCGACCGGATGGACGCGGCCGGGGTGGACATGGCGATGGTGTGCTCGCTCGCGCAGCGCATCGAGAACGACTTCATCGCCTCGTTGGTGGCCTCGTACCCGGACCGGTTCTTCGGCTTCGGGCAGGTGATGCCGCAGGCCGACGACGCGCTCGACGAGATCGACCGGATGGCGGATGCAGGTCTGGTGGGTCTGAAGCTGCACCCGAGTCTGCACGGCTACCACGTCGCCGACCACGGCCTGCTGGACCCGGTGTTCGAGGCGTGCGCGCGGCGCGGGCTGCTGGTGCTGATCAACGCTCTCGACGACGCGTTCTGCGCCCCGTTGGCCATCGAGGAGATCGCCCGGGACCACCCCCAAGTCCCCACGATCATCGCGCACATGGGGGCGGTGTGGAACGTGCCGGAGGCGATCATCGTCGCCGAACGGCAGCCGCACGTGTACCTGGAGACCTCGGCGACGCTGATGAGCGACGTCAAGCGCGCCTACGCACGACTGGGACCCGAGAAGATCCTCATGGGGAGCGAGTGGCCCGGTTCCGACTTCGACCTGGAGCGGATGAAGATCGCGAAGGCGGTCGAGGACGAGAAGGACCGTGCGCTGGTCGAGGGCGGCAACATGGCCCGGCTGCTGGGGCTGACGGCATGAGTGCCGTGGGTGTGCGGCCCGTTTCCGTACCGCCGTCGATGGACGAGGACGACGTCGAACTCCTCGCCACCGCCCAGCACTTGCTGGCCCGGGTGTGGCAGTCGGGCCGCCACGAGGTCGCGACCGCGCTCCGCACCGCGGACGGCCGGGTGCACACCGGGGTCCATGTGGAGGGTTCCTGCCGGCGCAGTTCGATCTGTGCCGAGGGGGTGGCCATGGGCACCGCCCGAGGCGCGCTGCCCGCCGGGGCGGAGCTGAGCATCACGTCGGTGGTGTCGGTGCAGATCAAGCCGGCGGGGTGGTTCCGGATCATCGCGCCGTGCGGGGTGTGCCGCGAACTGATCAGCGACTACTGCCCGGACGCCACCGTGTGGGTGACCACCGTCGACGGGGACAAGCCGGTCCCGTTGCGTGCTCTGGACCTGCTGCCCGAGAAGAGCCGACGCCGATGGTGAGCGCCGTCGATCCCGAGAAAGGCCTATGCCGATGACCAACGCCATCGGTCCCGAGGAGAGGAGAGCCATGTCGTCCGTCTTCGTCACCGGTCCGTCCGGACGAACGATCCCCACAGGGCTCGATGTCCCCGAACTCGCCGCGCAGTTGGGCGGGTCCGGATCGCCGGTGCTGTGGGAGGAGCTGACCTGGCCGGAGGCGGAGTCCACTGCCGTGGGCCAGGACGCGGTCATCATCCCGATCGGCGCCACCGAGCAGCACGGCCCGCATCTCCCCCTCGCCGTGGACACCCGTATCTGCGAGGCGGTTGCCCTCGGCGTCTCCGCCCTGACCGGCGTACCCGTCCTCCCGCCCCTGAGCTTCGGGGTGTCCGCGTCCCACGGCGACTTCGCCGGGACGGTGGCCCTGCGGCCGGAGACCATGATCGCCGTCGTCGAGGACGTCATCGACTCCCTGTACGCCTCCGGAGTACGGCAGTTCGTGCTGCTCAACGGGCACATCTGGAACAACGGCGCGCTCGACGTGTCGGCCGAGAAACTGAGGGTCCGTCACCGAGACGCCCGAGTAAGGGCGTTGGGGTACGTGACGATGTACCCGGGGCCCGAGGTCGACGGACACGTCACCTACGGCCGGGCGTTGATGCACGCCAACTTCTTCGAGACGTCCGTGATGCTGCACCTCGCACCCGAGCTGGTCCGGATGGAACGGGCCACCTCCCACGTCGACGTCGACTCGTTCTGGGACTACCGCATGGACCAGGTAAGCGAGACCGGGGTCTGGGGCAGGGACGTGACCGACGCCAACTCCAAGCACGGCGAGGCGGAGTTCGACCGCTGCGTCCTGACCACAGCCCGGGCGGTGTCCACGGCAGTGCGCGAGCCGTGGCCCGACCCCACTCACCGTCCCGGACGCCAGGCGTGAAGGAGAACAAGGTGGACCCCAGCATCGTGATCCCCCGGCTGCCGGACTGCGAGCCCATGCTCATCGGCGGCGAGTGGACCACCGGCACCGCGACGGAGCGGATATCGGTGCTCGACCCCGCCACCCAGGAACAGCTCACCACTGTCGTCCAAGCGGGCTCCGCCGAGGTGTCAGCCGCGGTCGAGTCCGCGAACACCGCGCACCGGGACCGGCGTTGGCGCGGGCTGCCGCCCCGGCAGCGCCGTGACGTCCTGCTGCGCCTTGCCGACCTGGTGGAGCGCGACGCCGAGCAACTCGCGGTGCTGGACACCCTGGACAACGGCAAGGCCATCGAACGTGCCCGCGGCGATGTGGAGTTGGGCCTCCAGGCCATCCGCCACTTCGCCGGCACCCCGACCCGCCTGGAGGGCACCGTGCACGCGGCCGGCCCGGACCGGCATGTGTACAGCGTCCGCGAACCGGTCGGCGTGGTGGCCGCCGTACTGCCGTGGAACTTCCCCTTCATGATCGCCGCGTGGAAGCTCGCGCCGGCCTTGGCGGCGGGTTGCACGGTCGTGGTCAAGCCGGCCGAGCAGACCCCGCTCACCGCGCTGCGGCTGGCCGCGCTCTGCCTGGAGGCGGGCGTGCCCGAGGGCGTGGTCAACGTCCTTACGGGCGACGGTCGTACGGGTGCGGAGCTGGTCTCTCATCCCGGTGTCGCCAAGGTGTCCTTCACCGGGTCCACCGAGGTCGGGCGGCACATCATGGCCGCGGCGGCACCGTCGCTCAAGCGGCTCACGCTCGAACTGGGCGGCAAGTCCCCCAACATCGTCTTCGCCGACGCCGATCTGGACGCAGCCGTACCGAACGCGGTGCGCGCGGTGTTCGGGCACTCCGGGCAGATGTGCACGGCGGGCAGCAGGCTGCTGGTGGAGCGCACGATCGTGAAGGAGTTCCTGGATCGGCTGACGCCGGCGGTGGAGGCGCTGCGGATCGGTCCGGGCCTCGCGGGCGGTATCAACATCGGTCCTCTGGTGTCGCAGGAGCAGTTCGACCGTGTCACCGGCTACGTCGAACTGGGCCGCTCCGAGGGCGCCGAGGTGGTCGTGGGCGGTGAACTGCTGCCCGGGCCCGGGTGGTTCGTGCCGCCGACGGTGTTCACGGACGTCAGCCCCGACATGCGGATCGCCCGGGAGGAGATCTTCGGCCCGGTCGCCACGATCCTGCCCTTCGACAGCGAGGAGGAGGCGATCGCGCTGGCCAACGACACCGAGTACGGCCTCGCCGCCGGCGTCTGGACCGGCAGTCTGGCCCGCGCCCATCGCACGGCCGCCGCGCTGGAGGCCGGAACCGTGTGGGTCAACACGTACAACGAGTTCGACCCCGCCGTGGCCTTCGGCGGGATGAAGCAGTCCGGCCTCGGCAGGGACCTCGGCGACGCCGCCGTCGACGGGTTCACCGAGCTCAAGAGCGTGACGATCGCCCTGTGAGCGCGCCCGTGACGGCCGGAACGGCCGCCTCGCCCCCGAACCCACCGCCCCCGCGCACCCTGAACGTCGCGGCCGAACGCGCCCGTACGCCAGGCTCGTTCACCGGCCACCACTTCAACTCGGCCGGTGCGGCCCTGCTCGCCAACGGCACCGTCGAGGCGGTCATCGACCACCTGCGCGCGGAGAGCCTGTCCGGCGGCTACGAGGCCGCCAAACACGCGGCTCCCGCCCTGGAGGCCGTCTACGCGCGTACCGCCGAACTCCTCGGCGCCCGGCTGGAGGAGGTCGCCCTCGTCGAAAGCGCGACGGCCGGCTGGCAACGGGCCGTGTCGGCGCTCCGACTGCGGCCCGGCGACCGGGTGTTGGCGGCTCGCTCCAGTTACGTCAGCAGCGCACTGCATCTGCTGTCGGTCGAACGCGACCACGGTGTCCGGGTCGAGTTGCTGCCCAACGCACCTGACGGGGCGGTGGACTTGGAGGCCCTGGAGACGGCGTTGCGCGCGGGGCCCGCCGCTCTGGTGACGGCCGCCCACGTGCCGACTTCATCGGGACTGGTCGAACCAGCCGCCGCGATAGGCGTGTTGGCCGGTAACCACGGAGTGCCCTTCCTGCTGGACGCCACCCAGTCGCTCGGCCAACTACCGGTGGACATGGGCGCCATCGGCTGCGACCTGCTCATCGGAACCGGCCGCAAGTTCCTGCGCGGCCCACGGGGCACCGGCCTGCTCGCGGTCCGCCGCCCGCTCCTGGACCGGCTCACCCCTGAGGCACCTGATGTGCGGGGCGCCCGGTGGACGTCCGAGCGGAGCTGGGAACTGGTGCCGGACGCCAAACGCTTCGAACTGTGGGAGGCCGCACACGCCCTGCGCCTCGGCCTCGGCGCCGCACTGACCGACCTCAGCACACTCGGCGTCGACACCGTCGCCCGGCACCTGGCCACCCTCGCCGCCTCGCTGCGGGATCGCCTCTCCGCACTCCCGGGCGTCCACGTCACCGATCCGCCTGCCGCGGGCGGCGCCATCGTCACGTTCGTGGTGGATGGGCTGGACGCGTCCGAGGTTCAGCGCCAACTCGCCTACCGCAGGGTCCACTTGATCGCGGTACCGGCGGGGCACGGCCGCTGGGACATGGATCACCGGGGGCTGACCAAGGTCGTCCGGGCATCCGTCCATGTCTACAACGACCAGGATGATTTGGACGCGCTGGTGGAGGCGGTGCGGGAGATCGTCTGCTTGCAGGGGCGCGGTACGGGGTCGGCCGGGGGGCGGAGGGAATCCGGGGCGGAGGACGTGGGGTCGGAGGACACGGTGGCCGAGGCCTCAGGATCGCGGGGTTCAGGACCGGGGGGTTCAGGGTCGGAGAGTTCGGGGTCGGATGCCTCGAAGCCGGGGATCGATCCCGCAATGCCCTCGCTCTCGGCTCCTCGGGTCATGCCCTCGCCCACGCCCACGCCCTCGACACCCCAGATCACGCCCACAGCTTCAGCCCCGGCAACCGGACCAGCCCTCGCCTCCACCCCGCACGCCCCATACCCCAACTCCCGCTGTCACGACGCAATCGTGGTCGGCCTAGGCGTACACGGCAGCGCCGCCCTACGTCACCTGGCCGCGCGCGGACTCGACGTCCTCGGGCTCGAACAGTACGGCCTGGCCCACGACTTGGGCTCCTCGCACGGAGCGACCCGGATGATCCGCCGCGCCTATCCCCACCCCGACTGGGACGCCCTGGTCGACACCGCCTACCAGGCGTGGGCGGAGCTCGAAGGCACCTCGAAGGCCCAACTACTCGACATCACCGGCGGGTTGTACGCAGCGCCGCAGGACCGCCCCGATCCCCTGCGCGGCCCCGGTTGCCGTCAGGTGGACGCCGACGAGGCGGCACGGATCTTCCCGGGACTGCGACTGCCCCCCGGCTTCACGGCCGTACACGACCCGCGCGCCGGCATCATCGACGCACAGGAGACCCTGCGCGCCCAACTGACCCTCGCCGAACGCTCGGGCGCGCACATCCACGACCACGCCCCCGTCCTCGGCTGGGAACCGGACGGCGACGAGGTCGTGGTCCGCACCGGCAAGGCCGTCCTGCGCACTCGCCGTCTGGTGCTGTGCACCGGCCCCTGGACGGCAGCCCAAGTCCCCTCCCTGGCCGCGCATCTGACGGTCACTCGAATCGTCAACGCATACTTCGCCGCCGACCCGGCGGGACCGCTCGGCCCCTCGGGCCTCGGCAGCTTCTCCGTCGACCTGCCGCAAGGACTCCTGTACGGGTTCCCCGCGGCCGACGGGCGCGGTCTCAAGGCAGGGCTGGACAGCGGCCCGCCCTGGGACCCACACGCGCCCCGCCCTCAACCCACCGCCACCGAACTCGCCCTGCTCGCTGAGGCGGTGGCCCAGGTGCTGCCCGGCGCCGGGCCGGTGACCGAGAGCCTGACGTGCCTGTACACGATGACGGCCGATCGGCGTTTCGTGGTCGGCGAAGTGCAGGGCGTGCCGCAGGTGTTGGTCGCGTCGGCGTGCTCGGGGCACGGGTTCAAGTTCGGACCGGCGATCGGTGAGGCACTGGCCGACCTCGTGTGCGGGATCACCCGTCCGGACCTGGACTTCCTCTCCCCTGCGCGGCTGTTTCCCGGCGGCACCCCGTGAACGGCCGCACCGGGAAGCCGCCCCGGGCCCGCCGTTCAGCCGTGGAAGACGGTCTGGGACCGGCGTTCGTACCAAGCGGTCAGATGCTCGCCGGAACTGATGACGTGCTCGCGCATCAACTCGTCGGCGCGGTCGGCGTCGTGAGCGGCCAACGCGTCGATCACCGCCTCGTGCTGACGGATGTTCAGCTGCCGATGGCGTTCGTCGCCGGCGAGGGCGAGCGAGGAGACGTTGCGCGGGAAGCTCTCGTTGATCCGGTCGATCATGCGGGTCAGCCACGGATTGTCGGCCGCTTCGCAGATGACCGTGTGGAAACAGTCGTTGGCCGCGGTGGTGTTGGGGCTGCCGGCCCCCTTCCCCTCACCGGCGACCCGCGCCACGGCCTCGCACAGGACGGCGTTGTGCTCGCGCAACGCGGCGAGCCCGCGTTCCGTGATGCGGGAGGCGGCGCGCCTGGCGGCCATTCCCTCCAGCTCGGCCCGCACCTCGTACGCCTGGCGCACCTCCCATGGGGCCGGCACCCGGACCACGGCACCGCGGTTCGGCTGCATCTCGATCAGCCCGCCGTTCTGCAGCTGGCGCAGCGCCTCGCGCACCGGCGTACGGCTGACCCCGAACTCGGTGGCCAGCGCCGCCTGGCGCAGCGGTTTGCCGATCGCCAGCTCGCCGTTCATGATCCGCGCGCGGATGCGGGCCGCGATGTCGTCGACGAGGGGACTCTCGTCAGTCTGAGGCGTCATCGGAGTCGGTCAAACCCTTCTCGGGGGCGGTCTGGGGCTGCGCGGTGGTGGAGCAGTTTCCCACGCGGCCAGGGGCGTCCACAGCCGCTCATTTTTGGATCCACTTCCATGATATCCGCATCCAATAGGAGGGCCGCATGAATCTGGACTTCGCCAAGGCGATCGACGTGTCCGTTCCCATCCACCCCGGCATGCTCCACTGGGGCCGCCGCCCCGAGGTGGAGATCGTCGAGTCCCGCACCGCGGGCGATCCCTCCAACGTGAGCCGCTGGCGCATCGGCGCCCACACCGGCACCCACATCGATGCCCCGGCCCACTTCATCGACGGCGGCAAGACGGTCGACCGGCTCGACCTGTCCGCACTCAACGGAACAGCGCGGGTGCTGGACCTCACCCACGTCAAGGAGCAGATCACCGCAACCGACCTCGACGCGGCCGGCCTCGGCGACGAGGAGCGGGTCCTGCTGCGCACCAGCAACTCCGAGGGTGTGCTGCGCAGTCCGTGGAAGGCCCGCCAGTGGGTCGGGCTGGCCCCGGACGGCGCGGAACGGCTCATCGAGGCCGGGGTGCGCACCGCGGGCATCGACTACCTGAGCATCGAAGCGGTCGCCTACACCACCCACTGGGAGACCCATCAACTCCTGTGCGCCGCCGAGGTGTTGATCCTGGAGGTCGTGGACCTCCTCCACACACCGGCCGGGGTCTACGACATGCTCTCCCTCCCCCTGGCCCTCCAAGGCGCCGAAGCCGCCCCCTCCCGCACCGTGCTCTTCCAGCGGGACGAGGCGTGACAACCGCCCCCCGGCTGATCCTGGCCGCACCGCACCCAGCCGCGCTGACGGCGGCCCGGCGCGCGACCGAGCGGGGCGGCAATGCCGTGGACGCGGCGCTGGCGGCAGCCGCCGCCCTCACCGTCGTCTACCCCCACCAGTGCTCCCTGGGCGGCGACTTGATCGCCCTCGTCCACGCCCCCGGCGGGTCGGTGCGCGCGGTGGTCTCGGCGGGGGCCGCCGCACAGGCCGTAGACGTCGAAGCGCTGCGCGCCGCCGACCGGCGGATGCCCGCGCAGGGGCCGCAGACGGTGACCGTGCCCGGTGTGGTGGCGGGCTGGACCGCGCTCGCCGAAGCCCACGGCACGCCTGGCGCCCTGGCCGCCGCGCTGCGCGATGCCGCCGAACTGGCGGCGGACGGCGCCACCGTATCGGCCGGTCTCGCGCGCGCCATCCGTGAGCGGGCCCCGCAGATCGCCGCGGACCCCGGGCTGACCGCCCTGCTGACCGGCCCCGACGGCGTACCGCTCGACGAGGGCGACCCGCTCCCCCAGCCCCAACTGGCCGCCGTACTACAGACGCTCGCCGATGATCCGTCGTCCTTCTACCGGGGCGCGGTCGCCGAGGCATTGGCGAACGGCCTGCGCCGGGCCGGGAGTTCGCTCACCGCTAGCGATCTCGCCGCCCATCAGGCGGAGAGCGTCGAGCCGTTGACGCTGGACGCGGCCGGAACCCGTTGGTGGACCGCGCCGCCGCCGAGTCAGGGGGCGAGTCTGCTGGCCGTACTGGAGACCGCGGCCTCGGTGGCGAAGCTGCCGGAGCCGGAGCGTACCGGCGTGCTGGCCGCCGGCTGCCAAGATGCCTCCGCAGCACGCGACTTGCTGCTCGGTGATCCGCTCGGCCTCTCGCCCATCGACCTGGACAGACTGCTCCGCCCGGCTCCGCTCGCCGGTGCGCGACCGCCCGAGCCGTCCTTCCGGCCCGCCGGGGACACCGTCGCGATCACCGCCGTAGACGCGTCCGGGCTGGCCGTCTCGCTGATCCAGAGCGTCTACCAGACCTTCGGTTCCGGCATCTGCGATCCGGAGACGGGGATCGTGCTGCACAACCGCGGCTCGGCGTTCAGCCTCCTGCCCGGCCATCCGGCCCTCATCGGCCCCGGCCTGCGGCCCCCGCACACCCTCTGCCCCGTGCTCGGCCGGTCCGCCGGCCTGCTGCTCGCGGCCGGTTGCCAGGGCGGCCGGGCGCAGCCGCAGATCCTCGCCCAGACAGTGCCTGACCTGATGGTCCCGGCCGCCGAACCCGCCACCGTGCTGGCCCGCCCGCGCTGGGTGATCGGCGCCCGCGACATCGGCCACGAGACGCCGACCCTGCTGGCCGAGCCCGGGTCCGTCCCCGCGGTCACGGACGCGTTTCCGTCGGTGGTTCCGGTCGTCGTGGCGCCGGGCCGTACCGATCTGGCCGGTCACATCCAAGCCGTACGACTGTCCGCCACCGGTCGGCTGGACGGCGCCTCGGATCCCCGCGCCGACGGCGGCACCACCTCGGAAGGAAACCCGTTGTGAGCACTCTCGCCCCCGAACCCGTACCGGCCGACGCACCCCACCCGCTGGACCCGCTCACCGTCTCCGAACTGGCCACGGCTGTAGGCGTGTTGAGGGCCGACACCCGGGTCCCGGACGACGCGCGTTTCTGGGGTGTGGCGCTGGACGAGGACCACGCCCGCCGCGCCGCGCCCGGGGACACGCGGCGGGCCCGCGCGGTCGTGTTCTCCACCTCCGCCCGCCACGCCTTCGAGGTCGATCTCGAACTCGGCGACAAGCCGCAGACCACCGCCTGGCGCGAGTTGGACATACGCAGCCCGGGCTGTTCCTCCGAGGAGGCGCGACAGGCAGCGGCGGCATGTAGGGCGGACCCGCGTTTCCGGGAGGCGCTGGCGCTGCGCGGTATCCACGACGTGTCGTTGGTGATGGTGGACCCGGAGTCGATCGGCGGGTTCGAGCCGCCCGAGTACGCGGGCCGCCGCCTGACCTGGGGCAGCGTCTGGCACCGCACCGACGAGGACGACAACGGCTACGCCCGTCCGGTGCAGGGCGTGGTGCCGATCATCGACATGGAGACCATGGAGATCCTGCACATCGAGGATCATGGGGTGATCCCGTTGTCGGAGGAGTCGGGCGTGTTCTCGGCCGGGACGGTGGACGAGCGGCCGGGGTTGAAGCCGCTGGAGGTCGTCCAGCCGGAGGGGCCGAGTTTCACCGTCACCGGGCAGCGGATCGACTGGCAGGGGTGGTCGGTGCGGGTCGGCTTCAGTCATCGCGAGGGGCTCGTGCTGCACGACCTCGCGTTCGCCGCGGCCGGGAGGGGTCCTCGGCAGGTGATCCGGCGTGCGGCCGTCAACGAGATGTACGTCCCGTACTTCGACACCGCTTCCACTCAGTACCGGAAGAACTTCTTCGACTGGGGCGAGTACGGAGCGGGCCCGCTCACCAACTCCCTTGCCCTGGGCTGCGATTGCCTCGGCGTTATCCAGTACTTCGACGCGGCGGTGCTGGGCGGCGACGGCGTGCCCCGGCTCATCCCCAACGCCGTGTGTGTGCACGAGGAGGACGACGGCATCCTCTGGAAGCACCACGACGGCCGCACGGGCCGTACGGAGGTGCGCCGTTCGCGCCGGCTGATCATCTCGGCGTTCGCCACCGTGGCCAACTACGACTACGGCTTCTACTGGTCGCTGTACCAGGACGGTTCGGTGATGCTGGAGATCAAGATGACCGGCATCCTCTCCGCCACCGGCGTCGAGGAGGACGAGGCGACCCCGTACGCGCGCCGCGTCGCCCCGAACGTCGCGGTCACCAACCACCAGCACTTCTTCAGCGTCCGCCTCGACATGGCGGTGGACGGCGATCCCAACCGGCTGGTCGAGGTCACCGCCGAGCACGAGCCCGACCCCGTGCTCGATCCGTACGGCAACGCGGCCCGGACCGTGCTGCGTCCGATCCTCAGCGAGGCGGAGGGCGCCCGGCGCACCGATCCGTCCCGCGGACTGCACTGGCGGGTGGAGAGCACCGAGTCCCGCAACCGGATGGGCGAACCGACCGCGTACCGCGTGCACTTGGAGAACACGGCCGTGCTGCCGGTACGCGAGGACAGCGTGTGCGCACGCCGAGCCCCGTTCGTGGGACGGCAGTTGTGGGCGACGGCCTACGACGCGGAGCGGCGGTTCGTCGGCGGCGAGTACCCGAACCAGGCCGAGCCCGGCGCGGACGGCGTCCACAAGTGGCAGGAGGAGAACCGGTCGTTGGACGGCACGGACCTGGTGCTGTGGGCCACGGTCGGCTCCCACCACTTCCCGCGCCCCGAGGAGTGGCCGGTGATGCCGGTGGCCAAGGCCCGGCTACGCCTCGAACCCGACGGCTTCTTCGACCGCAACCCGGCCCTGGACGTCCCCGCACCCAACTCCTGCCACACGCCGAGCCCCACGGCCCCGGACCACTGCTGCGGCTGACCGCGCCTCCCCTCCCCCGAAAGGCGTCCCATGCGCGAGGAAGAGAACACACGGCTCACCCGGACCGGTCCCGGCACCCCGGCCGGTGAGTGGATGCGCCGCTACTGGCAGCCGATCGCCCTCAGCGAGGAACTCGACGGCGTACGAGCGCTGGTGGCACCCAAGGTGATGGGCCAGGACCTGGTCCTGTTCCGCGACGAGCACGGCGAGCTCGGCCTCGTCGACCGCGGCTGTCCGCACCGGGGCGCCGACCTGGCGCTCGGCCGACTGGAGGACGGCGGGCTGCGCTGCTGCTTCCACGGCTGGCTGTTCGCCCGTGACGGCTCCTGTCTGGACACGCCCGCCGAGCCCGCCGACAGCCCACTCAAGTCCCGTGTACGGCTGGGCAGTTACCCGGTCCGCGAGATCAACGGGATCATCTGGGGCTACCTCGGCCCCGGCGAACCTCCCCAACTCCCCGCCCTGGACTGCTTCCAGGCCCCCGCCGACCACGCCTTCGCCTGGAAGGGGCTGTTGGAGTGCAACTGGCTCCAGGCCCTGGAGGTCGGCATCGACCCGGCCCACGCCTCCTACCTCCACCGCTTCTTCCAGGACGAGGACCCCGCCGACAGCTACGGCAAACAGTTCCGCGCCGCCTCCCAGGGCACCGACCTCCCGATGACGAAGATCCTGCGCGAGTACGGCCGCCCCGACATCGACGCCGCCCGCACCCCGTACGGCATCCGAATCACCGCCCGGCGCACACTCGACGGAACAGACACGCAGGGTCGCCCGATGGACGGCAGCCGTACCCATGTCCGCATCACCCACCAGGTGTTCCCGCACGCCTTCCACATCCCGCTCGACGCGGAGACGGCGATCACCCAGTGGCATGTGCCGATCGACGACAACTCCACTTACTGGTATGCCCTGTTCACCAGTGTCGGCGGCCCGGTGGACCAGGGCGAGATGCGCCGGCAGCGGGTCGGCGCGGTCACCCTGCCCGACTACCGGCCGCGCTTCGGCCGCGCGAACGGCTACGGCTACGACCCGGTGGAACAGCGGACGACCACGTACACCGGGCTCGGCACCGACATCAACGTGCACGACCAGTGGGCGGTGGAGGGACAGGGGGCCGTCCAGGACCGTACCCGCGAGCATCTGGGCCGCTCCGACAAGGCCATCGTGATGTACCGCCGGATGCTCGGCGAGGCCATCACCGCCGTCGAGCGCGGCGAGGATCCGCCGCTGGTGCTGCCGGCCGAGGAGGCGGGGCGGCTGCACGGACCGGTCGCCCTGGACGGAATCGGCCCCACCGAAGGCTGGCGGGAACACTGGGCCGCCGTCACCGACAAGCAGCGCGCCGACAGCAGTTGGGCGCAGCCGCTGGGAACGGACGGCTGAGCCGCGTGGGATTCATCGAACGGCACGGCCTGTGGAACGCCGAACAGGCCGACGCGGCACGGGAGATAGGCGAACGCGCCGAGAGCGGCGGGATGACGGTGGTGCGGCTGGTCTTCGCCGACCAGCACGGTCTGCTGCGCGGCAAGACCGTCACCGTGGGCGAACTGCCCAACGTCCTGCGCGACGGCACCGGTATCGCCTCGTCCCTGCTGGCCAAGGACACCTCGGGGCGGACCGTGTTCCCGCTGTTCACCAAGGAGACGCCGCTCGGGCTGCCCGAACTGCGGGGCGCCGCCGACATGGTGATGGTGCCCGACCCGCTGACCTTCCGGATGCTGCCCTGGTCGCCGGGCACGGGCTGGCTGCTGTGCGACCTGCGCTTCACCTCCGGCGCACCGGTCCCGCTGTGCACGCGCGGGCTGCTGCGCTCGGTCCTCGACCAGACCGACGGGCTGACGTACCGCACCGGTCTGGAGGTGGAGTTCCACCTCTTCCGACTGGACGACCCCCGCCTGGGCCCCGGCGACCAGGGCCAGCCCGGCGCCGCACCCGAGGTCGGCATGCTCAACCACGGCTACCAGTACCTCAGCGAGCTTCGCTACGACGAACTCGACCCCATCCTCGACATCCTCCGCTCGAACATCGAGGGACTGGGTCTGCCGTTGCGCAGTCTGGAGGTGGAATTCGGCCCGAGCCAGGTCGAGTTGACCCTCCAGCCCGCCGACGGTCTGGGCACGGCCGACGCGATGGTCCTGCTGCGCAGCGCCGTGAAGCAGGTCGCCGCCCGCCACGGCCATCACGCCACCTTCATGTGCCGCCCCCATCTGCCCGGCGTGTTCTCCAGCGGCTGGCATCTGCACCAGAGCATGCTGCGCGACGGCGTGGGCATCTTCGCACCGGAGAGCGGCGAACTCACCGCGTCCGGGCCGCCGTTGTCGTCGTACGGAACCGCCTTTCTGGGTGGGTTGCTGCGGCACGCGCGGGCCACGAGCGCGTTCTCGACCCCAACTCTCAATGGCTTCAAGCGCTTTCGCTCGCTGTCGTTGGCGCCGGACCGTGCGGTGTGGGGGCGGGACAACCGTGGGGCGATGGTGCGGGTGCTGGGTGACGGACCGTCATCCACCCGGCTGGAGAACCGGATCGGCGAGCCGGCCGCCAACCCCTACCTCTACCTCGCCTCCCAACTCGCCGCCGGACTGGAGGGCGTGGCGGGCGGCCTGGAGCCCGGTCCGGCCGCCGACGAGCCCTACGCGGCACGCGCCGAACCACTCCCCCGCTCCCTGGGCGAGGCCCTCGACGCGCTGGAGTCCGACCGCATGCTCGCCGACCGGCTCGGCAAGGACTTCGTGGCGTACTACACGAGCATCAAGCGAGCCGAGATCGCACGCTTCAGCCAAGAGGTGACCGACTGGGAACAGCGAGAGTACTTCCGTGTCTTCTGACCTCGACCACCCAGGCGGGACCACCCAACGCCTCCTGGTCCGACAAGCCCGCTGGGTCGCCCACGACGTGCTGGAACTCCGTCTGACCCGGCCCACCGGCGGAACCCTGCCGGCCTGGGAGCCAGGCGCGCATGTGGAGTTGACCCTGCCCTCGGGGTTGCGGCGGCCCTACTCGCTGTGCGGGGACGTCACCGACACCGAGGCGTGGACGGTCGCCGTGCACCGCGTGCCCGAGGGGCGGGGCGGCTCGCGGGAGATCCACGAAACCGCCCTGGTGGGACGGGAGTTGGAGGTGCGCGGGCCGGTCAACCGTTTCCCGCTGGTGCCCGCGCCGGGCTATCTGCTGCTGGCCGGCGGCATCGGCGTCACCCCGCTGCTGCCGATGGCCCGCGAACTCACCTCCCGCGGCCTGCCCTGGCGCCTTATCCTCGGGGCCCGCGACCGGTCCCGGCTCGTGTATGCCGAGGAGTTGGTGGCGTTGGGCGGGGACCGCGTGCTGCTCGTGCCGCAGGACGAGGCAGGGCTCCCGGACCTGTCCGCCGAACTCGCCGCCACCCCGCCCCGACACGCTGTCTACGCCTGTGGCCCGCAACCGATGCTCGACGCGGTGACGGCGCTGTGCCGCACGACCGACCCTGCGCGGACCCTGCACCTGGAACGCTTCACCCCGGCCGACGACTCGTTTCCGGATCAACTCGGGGAGTCGAGCGGGGAGTTCGAGGTGGTGCTGAGTCGTTCGGGACTGCGGCTGACCGTGCCCGCCGACCGTTCCGTACTGGACGTCGTCCGGGAGAAGCTCCCTGACGTGCCCTACTCCTGCGAGGAGGGCTACTGCGGTACCTGCGAGACGCCGGTCACGGCCGGGGTCCCTGATCACCGCGACACGGTGATCGAGCCGTCCGAACGCCCCACCGCCACCACGATGATGATCTGCGTGAGCCGTTGCGACTCCCCCGTGCTGGAACTGGACCTCTAGGTGGTCCCTCCGTTTGCCAGGCGGTGGAGCAGGGCCCGGGGTCGGTAAGGGATGACCTCGGCCAGGGAGATGGCGGTGCTGGTCCGGTCGACTCCGTCGATGGCGAGGATCGCTTTGGTGACGCGGTGCAGGTCCGCGGTGTCCTTGGCGACGACATGCGCGAGGAGGTCGGCGTCGCCGGTGGTGTAGTGGACCTCGATGACCTCGGGGAGGTCGAGCAGGCCCTCGTGGACGCTCTCGGGTTCGGCCTGGCTCACCGCGAGCGACATGAACGCGACCAGGCCGTATCCGAGCGCGGCGGGGTCGACGCGTCGACTGACGGGCTTGAGCACGCCGTCGGCAGCCATCCTCCGGAGCCGGGCGTGAACGGTGTTCCGGGCCACGCCCAGGGTCTGGGCCAGGGCGAGGATCGTCGCGTCCGGGTCGTCGTCCAAGGCCAGGATGATCCGGGCGTCCAAGGGGTCCATCAGCGTCATGGTGCGCATTCTGCCATCACACTGGCAAGCAGTTAAGCATCTGTCGCACTGAGAAGAACCTCTATTGCGCGGATGCCCCGTTCCGTGGTCAAGGTGATGGGCCGTTCCACGCCCCCGCCCTGATGAAGG
>Ga0307507_10007541_pt1 | contig 15706 bp, 14 predicted proteins | sample 7_EM_MG_FD_207223 | JGI IMG/M metagenome (GOLD analysis project Ga0307507, IMG submission 207223) | Populus trichocarpa ectomycorrhiza microbial communities from riparian zone in the Pacific Northwest, United States - 7_EM | ecosystem: Host-associated > Plants > Roots > Unclassified | place... | reverse complement strand
CCAACTCGCGATCCGTGTACAAGTCAAGTGGCTTTTCAAGCCAAAACGGTCGAGGTTGTATGGTGTCGGAATACCATTGAACAAGACTCAGCCATACGGGGCGAGCAAGCGAGGCGTCGCGGAGTCGTTGGCATGTCTGATGGTGTTCCATGAGGGAAAAAAAATGAGTCAAATAAAGACAAACCTGACGAATGTGAAGGATGTCTTTCCATTCCAGTAGGGACAAGATTTCAACAAGAACCTCGAGTGGCAGATCCACGATTTTTGCCAATAAAACTTGAATAAAACCTTCCGTGGTCGCGTCTGCAACATTATTAGATGCATCGAGAAGTCCAAGTTGTACCCACAGTAATAAATCGATTGTTGATACGTGTATTCAACCTTGTAATCCCAAAAGTAGTCAATGTCGCCAGGAGCACAGTGGTGAAAGCAATGACAAGTCGGTAGTTTGTGGTCATGGAGCCACGGTCCGATCCCGCGGCTAAAATAAATTCCTCTACTTATGATAAGTATGTATTAGGGAAGATATTAATACCTTCAACTGACTATGCATTGTATCTGACTCGGTCTGGTCGCCTTGAGGCATTTGATCCGATACGTACAGCTACAGGTTGTACTCCATCCATGTTGCATCCATGGAGCCGCCTGCTCAGAATTATGTGGCGCAACATGTGTGATGCAGTTCAATACCTGTGCCTAAACCCCGTATTAGGAGATCATGGACGGTTCAAATTCCACATGTAAATATTATCTCAAGAACGTTGAACGTCGAGACCTGAGCGCTGAGCGGTGGATACTGGGTCAATCAGGATCCCTATACTTGTCGGTAATGTAATTGTTCTTTCCAAATTTCTGGAATTTGTGTAATTATGAAGCTTATCTTCGACGATTCAGATGGACCATAATGCCGATTATACTCAGAATAATCGTTATAGGGCACCAAATGACCGAATATGCACTATCCTTGAGAATGTCACGTTTCACACCTGCAGAATGTTGTCGGCATCACACTGAATATTTTGAGCCCTGTGCTTACTTGTGGTGGTTGCAGTCGGGGCTGGGACGAACGCCGCTAAGGAACTATGAGTTGTATTTTCGTAGATCGACAGGAACTTCTCACCTGGCGCCCCAACGGTAGTGGTCACGACCATCGTGGCACCATCTATGCATGAGGAAAGAACCCAAGAATGTCGACTGGAAGTTGGTAAACCTACCTCGAGTAGTCGTAGACACTGCACAAAAGCTATTGAATGCGATACCTTCAAACAAATCCATGACACGTACATATCGTTGGGCCAGTTCTAGTGATGATTGTAGTATTCGTAGCCCTGGTAGTCGTTGTACTCAATATTGTACCTGGTCTGGGAGGCTTTAGGAAAGAAGTCCGACTCTGGTCAGCTCAAGTGGAATATACAGTGAAAGACAACTCACACTGGTGTAACATCCGTCTACAACGGCAGGTGCAACACCAACGGCACAGCCATATGGTTGCCAGCTGTTGTCCGCTGTTGCTAGCGCACAGAGCGTAAAGTATTGTGTAGTGCTGACTCTAGCTGACATGCAAACAAAAATCGTGGATCCGGGCGGTATGGGATAATTCCAAGCTCCAAGATACTGCCCGCTGGCAGTATAATAACCGATGGCGTAGCCCTGGTTGAGGTGAGCATAGAGAGGCAGGGCATATGGGGCATTGCATGCTGAATATGGTGATGTCGCAATAGAATAAAAACAAACTGATCCACCCTGGCTTTGTTGGATGCATGTGCTGCGAGTGGTGTCACATGTCGTCGTCGTGAAAGCTCCATGGACTGGGCGGAGAAGACAAAGGATATATAGAGAAATCCACGTTGGCATCGAGGACAGGAAGATGGTCTTCATCGCCGTTTTTGACCTGCCCATCAAAGGGAAGATTACCTTCAGGATTTTCTCTTATATAACGGAATCCCGATCTGAATTGCAGATGTCTGGCCAGATTCCAGGCCATGAACTTGTTGTGAATTGATCGACGAAGTCTGCGGAATGAATGCATAAGGACAGCCACCCTGGTCCCCCATAGAATTGACAATGTCAAGCGGACTGTTTACAGCCATCTGCACAGTGGTTAATACATTACTTATCAGCAATTTTCGTTCTTACCATATATACGTGAAGTCCGTCCGAAGAGCACATGAACTTGAGGGCAAACATGATCCGCCAATGTCTAAATCCGCCAGGATACATCATACAATGTCGAACGATGATAACGCCAGCGATGATGTAACGCAGTCATGTCACGTGTCTTTTTTGTATATTGAGCATTCAACTTCAATTTCAAGTTGCATTTGGTCCTCAACTTGTCGATGATGTTTGGCAGAAAATGGAACCCCGATGGAAAGGTACAATATAATTGAGGTTACGACTCAAACACTTACGGTTTGCCATAGCATGTGTACATTACTGGAGGAAGTGCAGGATTGGGTTTTTCCTTGGCACAACTTATGGCAAAGCGTGGCGCACATGTTTCTATTGTGGCTAGGAACGAAGAAAGGTTGAATAAGGCACTAGCCTCCCTTGAAGTGCGTTCGCTGTCTTTGCTTGCAAATTTTGTCAACATTCTCTATAGGAATTACGTGTCTGTTCAACTCAAATCTTGAAGGCATACTCATTTTCTACGGACACCGCTTCAGCCTCATCCGAAGCTCTTGAAGCGGCTTGTCATCCATTTGGTGGGCAGGCGCCTGATGCAGTGGTTACTTGTGCGGGTAGTTCAAAACCAATGTTCTTCGTGGAGATGGACGAAAGGGACTTGGTGAACGGAATGACCAATGCTTATTGGGTACAGGCTTGGACAGCCTGGGCTGCTGCAAAGATGATGGCGAAGCAGAGGCGAAAGGGATCAAAGATAGTTTTGATTTCGTCGACTCTGGGGTATATGTCAATCCTGGGCTACGCCTCCTATTCGCCCGGCAAACACGCGTTGAGAGGTTGCATTCCACTGCATGCATATAAATTTGTTTATTGACTTTGCGGTAGGGCTTGCCGACACGCTCCAATCGGAGTTGATGCTTTATGGAGTGGATGTACAAATCTTCTTCCCAAATACAATGTTCACATCTGGCTATGATGAAGAGAACAAGACGAAGCCCGCTATTGTGAAGAAGATCGAGGAGGCGGATGATGGAATAACCGCAGACCAAGGTGCCGTTACGCTATTGAAAGGGCTGGAGAGCGGACATGCGCATATAAGTGGAGACACGATCACAAACATGTTCAGAGCCAGTACGCGTGGGGCCGCTTATCGCAGCAACTGGCTATTGGACGGTCTTCTGGATTTTGTTGCCTATGTGCGCTGCTTTTATATCTCTCACGCTTGTAGACTCATCATCCATGCAGATCGCTGTGCCCGTGTGGAGGATGTCACTAGATAAACAAGTGACCAATCATAGAGACGAGCACGAGGAATATCTTTCTGGAAAGGGTTTTTTTTCGTAGATCCGAATTTATTTATTTACCGAGATTTCCCAATATGGCAACTATTTAATTCACGCATATATAAACTTCTGCCATCTTCCCCCTTCAATCCGTCTTTAATCATGACCTCCACCATCGATCCAAAGACTATCGGCAGGGCAGTCCGTCCTCGTAGGCATGCTAGGACTCTCACAGGTAAGCCATGGCTTGATTGGCCCAGTAGGACCTCCTCCCACACTTTTTTTAGGCTACTTTCCTGAGAAAGATTCGTCGGGCAAGGAGCAATGGCCTTTGGGCGACGAGAAAACTTGGAAAGAGGGAATGACCACTGTCCAGACCAGTGCGTAGCTTGCAATCCATTTCTCTTGCACAAATTGATTAGTATCCAGATGTCTCCGATGTTACGAAGTCGGTCATAGGTCACGTCCAGACATCCCTGGCTCGTCAACCGTACAATCTTGGTAAGATCTGCGTTTTTACACTGCAATCACTTTTCATGTTCGCAGATACTCTCGGTGCTTATCAGGCGGCAGCCTTGTCCGTCAGAGATAATCTCATCGTAAGTTGTCTTTGGATTTGCACAAAGCGCATATAATCAGTTCCTCGAAGGTTAATTGGAATGAAACCCAACTCAATTACACCCGCAAAGGTCCGAAGCGTGCATATTATCTCTCTTTAGAATTCCTGATGGGTCGTACCCTTGACAATGCGGTGAGCTCTCACTTCTGTCCTCATTTAGAACGGTTACCAATATGTTTTCCAGCTTCTCAACTTGGGCTTAAAGAATCAGTACAAGGATGGCGTTGCGAAGCTCGGGTTCAGCATGGAAGATATCCTAGAACAAGAGCGGGACGCCGCTCTTGGAAATGGCGGTCTAGGACGTCTCGCTGCCTGCTATCTGGACTCTGGTGCCTCGCAGGAGCTGCCGCTTTGGGGTTATGGCCTCCGCTACAAGTATGGTATCTTCCAGCAGCTCATTTCCCCTGCAGGCGAGCAGCTTGAGGTAAGATGAAGCGTTCAAAGCCCAAATAGTTATATCCTGCTAATCACCGACCCAACTATAGGCCCCTGACCCTTGGCTCGATAACCAAAACCCTTGGGAGCTGCCACGCCTTGATGTTACCTACGAGGTGCGTTTCTATGGGAACGCCGAGAGGCTCGAAGAAGGTACCGGAAAGGCGACGTGGACAGGTGGTCAAGAAGTTCTTGCCGTTGCGTATGATGTAATGGTGCCAGGTTATGGTACTAAGTCCACGAACAATTTGAGGCTCTGGGAGAGCAAGCCTAAGAGAGGTTTCGATCTGAACTCCTTCAATGGTGAAATTTATCATTTAGCATCTGAACTGGTCGTTGACTTTTCTCTTCACTATAGCCGGAAATTATGAACGCGCAGTTGAATCCTCGAACAGTGCTGCTGCGATAACCTCTGTGTTGTATCCCAATGACCACACGTGTGTTTTCTCTCGATCTTCTCTAGAATTTGCGATTGACTGATATTTCTCAGAACATGTAAGTTGCATGTGTCTGACGCTAATTCAAGTTAACAAAGGCTTATTTCCTTTCAAGTTGGAAAGGAACTGAGATTGAAACAGCAATAGTGAGTCTGCATGACACTCCAAAGACGTCCTAACAACTTTTTTCACAGTTTCTGGACTGCGGCGAGTCTCGCTGATATCCTTCGCCGATTTAAGAATATTGGAAGGCCTATTCATGAATTCCCTGATTGTAAGCAGGCTTTCGCATCATCTATGTTTATCCTCAACATTGGATTCAGATGTGGCGATCCAGCTCAACGATGTAAGCCACCCCTCGTGCCGTTATTGTTTCCGCCGTACTGAGAGTTGCGAAGACACATCCTACTCTTGCCATTCCTGAGCTGATGCGTATTCTGCTCGACGAAGAAGAAATCCCGTGGGATATGGCCTGGTCCATTGTCCGAAATACCTTCTTCTATACTAATCATACCGTGTTGCCGGTAGGTTGATGTCTGTAATTCACGTCATACAACTAATATTGGTTTAGGAAGCTCTGGAGAAGTGGCCCGTTCCCCTGATTGAGCACCTGCTCCCAAGGTTTGCCTTTAACTGGATGAAAGGATCTTACTGAATCATTTTATTGCGCAGACACATGCAAATCATTTATGATATTGTACGTACTTTGGTCTAGCTCCCGAGTCCCTACTGACAACTTATTAGAATCTGTGCGTACCATTTAGTTGGTGGATTCTATTCAATTGATTTACGGTCATAATTATACGAAGATACTTCCTTCAAGGTATGTTAGACGCGAATTACGTGTCGTATACTCAACCTCCTTCCTAGCTGTGGAAAAGGTATTCCCTGAAGACCGCGATAGACTTGGAAGGATGTCCCTGATCGAAGGTCAGTCGAGTCGTCCTTCATAGCTATCTCTACTTATAAATTCACAGAGGGTTTCCCGAAGCAAGTTCGTATGGCGCATCTTGCCGTAATTGGCAGTCGCAAGGTCAATGGCGTCGCTGAGGTATATTTTGAATACCTTCTCTCTCATATTACTGAAGCACCGGTTTCAGTTGCATAGCGAACTTGTTCGAACCACCATCCTGAAAGACTTCGTTGAGTTTGAAGGAAGTAGCAAGTCAGTAACTTTCCCGTAATCATCAAACTTCCGTTCTCAATAAATCCAGGTTCTGTAATGTCACAAATGGAAGTATGTGTTGAACCTTTTTTTCTTCGTATTGACAGGTTGACTCGATTCAGTTACCCCACGTCGGTGGCTCGATCAAGTAGGTCATCGTTCTGAACGATTTAACTGGATTTCTCATGTGTTCGCAGTGTAATCCTGAATTAAGCGCGCTCATTTCGAAGACCCTCAAGTTGGAGAAAGTAGTCTGGTTGAAGGACCTTACCCGGCTCGAGGGACTGCTTCCGTATGCCGAAGACAAGGCTTTCCGTGCTGAATGGGCTGCCATTAAGCAACGCAACAAAGAGCGTCTGGCTCACTATGTCCGGACGACGTTGGGCCTGGAGATTCGCACTGATGCTATGTTCGACGTACAAATTAAAGTAAGTCCCTGCCATTGCTACCGAGAGATTGCTTTCACAATATTTAATAGCGCATTCACGAGTATAAACGTCAAACTTTGAACATTCTTGGAGTCGTCCACGTGTGTGTTTTCTTAACAATTTCCCATTATTCTAATCATTTTTGTCAGCGATATTTTGTGCTCAAAGGGATGAAGCCAGCCGACAGGAAGAAAGTCAACCGTCGGGTCGTTTTCTTTGCCGGAAAGGCAGCTCCGGGTTGTACGTATCATGTGGTTTGATCAAGTTTCTGATCGTCAGCTTTCCCGTAGATTATATTGCCAAGTTGACTATTCGCCTTATCGTCAATGTTGCCCGCGTCATCAATGCCGATCCGGAGACGAAAGATTATCTTCAGCTCTACTTCTTGCCAGACTACGCTGTCTCCTTGGCCGAAGTCTTGATTCCCGCATCGGATATCAGTCAGCATATCTCAACTGCTGGTACCGAGGCTTCGGGTACTTCGAACATGAAGTTTTGTCTTAATGGTGGGCTTTTGTTGGGTACTGTCGGTAAGTGCCTGGTTGGCGGTTTTGTTCGGAACTAACCTAGTGTAGATGGTGCCAATATTGAAATTGCTGAGGAGGTTGGCGAAAGTAACGTTTGTAAGTGCGAATATATTATCAAGTTTGCTCTTGGGTCTAAATCACCGATACTAGTCTTCTTTGGACATTTGACACCGTGTGTCTAACCAGCTCTCACGTATTGCAACTTCTGACGTTGATGTTTAGTGATGTCGAAGATCTCCGCTTCCAACACATTTATCATCCTGTTTCGTTGGAGGAAAAATGCCCCTTGCTGGCAAATGTCATCAAAAAGATCTCCGGAGGTGCCTTCGGAGATGCACATATTTATGAACCGTAGGCTCCTTGAAACTCTTCTGATTTTCAATGCTCAGTTCCGGCTTAGGTTGTTGAACACTATTACACACTCGGATTACTACCTCCTCGCAGACGATTTCGATTCTTGTACGTTGTCTCCTCCTTTGACGATGACAGATTCCAACGATATTTATTAGATATTGCTGCTCTTGACATGGTTGATCAAGCATATCTCGATAAAGACGAATGGGTTAAAAAGTCGATTCGCACGACTGCAAAAGTGAGTAGAGCAACTTCTCATCGCTGATCACCTTCCTAAAAATGGCATTGCGCAGATGGGCAAGTTCAGCTCCGATCGCGCGATACTCGAGTATGCCGAAAGCTACTGGAATATCGAATCTTGCTCTGCGACTAAACTCGTTTAGATTGATAAAATGACCCCGTGTCACACATACGATTGTAATGAATGAATAACAAAAATTGACTCTGAAATGCGATATTAGTAATTATGAAGATATAGATTCCGGGTAATAAGGATTGCATGAAACGAAAGCGGTACAACAGTCAAAATTAATGGAAAACAAATTCAAGGAGAGTGGCGAGATCTTTTATATAACATACAAAATGGATAGAATAAATAACATATGTGGAAGAGATGAAAAATTAAAAGATTGTTGAGAGGTAAACATCGCCATGTATTATTTCTTCACTGCGTTTCTGCGACAATTAGATCCACTTTTGCTTCGACATCTACCAACGAAAGTCAATAAAAGATCGATAGTGCGGGTCTAAATAAATATACCAGTTGCAACTTTGCCGTCTTCCAATTTCTCAACGGTAGTGTCTGGTTCACTTGTTGCTGATTCTGCAGTCAGCCAATCGCGCACAATAGCTGACAAAGATAAAGAGGCCTTACCATCTACGGCGGCTTTAACGTCTTCATCATCTAGTGGACTTACCATGGTGGTACCTGTCAAAGATAAGTCAAATCAGACACTGCATCTTTGCGAAAGTACGCCTACCTATTGCTTCGATCGCGGTTTGACTGTCGCTAACTCCATTCGGGAGTTCGCTTGCCAATTCTGGCTCCTCAGACAGAACAGTGTCGGGTTCTCCACTCGATTCTGCAACATCAGGGGATTCTTCAACGGAAGTGGGAACCTCATCCACTTCGTCAGGTTCGTTCACGTCGATAGGTACTATATGTTCAGAAGAAGCAGGAAATTTGTCTGCGTGTCCTCCCGTTGGTGCAGGGTCGCCTGACTCTGGTGAAAGTTCATCCAACGAACCAGGGACAATATCAGGTTCCACGACACTCGATGGGTCAAAGAGGGATGGGGATGAGTTCTCGGAGGGAGTTTCCACGGGTCCCTTCTCTGAAATGGAAGTGGTGCCAGCAATAGTAGGGTCGGGGGTGTTCGCTGTAACATCGGCCGGTTTATTTCGAATGTTAATGTGTGCCCGCTCTTCGTCAGAATATTCATTGGAAGTTTCTGCCGTTGAGCTTGCAACAGGCACATCGGGGGGCGTTTGCTCATCGGATTTCTCGATAGACAAGTCATCTCTGGAAGATTCAACGATCGGCTCATCTATGATTCCTCCTTCTACCGCCGGGTGTTCAATCTCCTGACTATGTATAGGTTGGTCGATGTCCGCAGAAACCTCTGTAGCGGGATTAGCATTGATGTTATCTCCCCGCTCCGCAGGTTGTTCGGAAGTGGCAGAAGTGGTCTCTAGTGGTTCGGCAGCTGTCTCTGTGTGAGGCTGAGGACCTACTTCCGGACTTGCTTCGACAGAACCCAAAGCTTCATCTGCCACTATCGGTGTTGGTTGTTCGGCATCGACAAGTATTGCTAGCGGCATCTCGTTGACCGGAACGGAATCATCTTCTACTGCATCAGGTGATGTCACCTCGGGGATTACGGGTTGTTCTTCTTCCGGAACAGACACCAAGTCATCCAGAGGGGAAACTCCCTCCTCAGGGTGGATGGGAGATTCTGGCAAGGGATTTTTCTCAGCATCAGTAGCGCTCAGAATTGATGGTGACGGTTGTTCAACGGCAGGAGAATCCTCTGTATCAAGGACGGGTTCGTCAGGAGGGGTATCCTTAGTTCTCGTCTCACCAATAGTTGGAGGTTCGGCAACCTTCATCAAGTCAGTGTGAACCGCCTCATCTACTTCCGGAGCACCTTCAACGACTTCTGGCAGTCCTGATGTTTCGGCGATTGCTTCCGATGTGACTTCTGCTTCGCTTATCACAACGGATTCTTCAGCGGCGACTGGAATTGCTACTTCGGCTCGCAATGATTCTTCAGAAACCTCAGGCACGGAAGCGGTCACATTCTCAGGAGATGCGTCACTGTCTTTGATCGTCTCTGTGGTCGGTCCGATTCCTTCTCCAACACCGATAGGAGTTTCTTCGGTCAGTTCCTCAGAAGTGGCTGTGACTCCACCAGTAGCGGGTGTGCCTTCAGAAAAGGGTTCCTCCTCGGTAGGCGGTGTCATTTCCGCAATGGGAAGTTGATCGGCAAAAGGAATATTTTCTGTATGTGCTTCCTCAGAGGTTGGTAATGACAGTTCCAGGAATTCTTCGGCCGATTCTGGGACTCCTAACAGCGTTCCTCCCGTAGGCTTTGCAGCTTCTCCAACCTCAGATGGAAGTCCTTCGCGTTCAGGTACGTCCATAACAGCTGCTTCTGCCAACATCGCATCCTTTGCGAATGGTGCTTCGTTGGTCGCATCCGCCACCTGAAGGACTTCGATGGGAGCGACTTCTGGCAGGGTCGTCTCTAGTTCTTCGAGGGGTAGCTCTGGTTCTGCCGAAGAAAATTCTGGTAATTTGGATTCGACAGCTGACTCTTCGTGGTGCCCCTTTGTTGACTGCTGGGGTTCAACCAGTGGTGTTTCCCCGGTTCCCAATCGGGTGGGTATCTCCTCCTCGAAAACCGGTTGTTCTTGGCTGGGTACCTCGTCGGCTGGTACGGCTTCAGTGAAGGATTCCCCTGAACTTATAATCTGCTGGTCCGATGGTTCCTCTGAAGTTGGTTCTACGGGCGTTACCTCTTCTGGCTCGACTGCGACTAAAGAAGTCTCCAATAATGGTGCTTCGACAGGTGGCATATCTTCAGTTGCGAACGTTGCGAATGTTTCGCTGGCTGCATCACTAGGCTCTTCAGGTGAACCTCCTGAAACTGGTACTTCATCTGTAGCTGCTTCCTGGGTTTCTGGTATCCCTGCGTCTACCGACTGCTCAACGACTTCGATAGGGAGTTCCGGCTCGACCGCCCGTTCTTGACTACGTTCCTCCACAATTGTAGAATCCTCATCAATGGGTGTTTCATTAGCTGCCACGGACTGTTCGACCCCAGATTCGACAGCCGAACTTTCTTCAACAATACTCGCATGGTTAATTACTTCCGATTCGGCGGGCAAATCCTCTGTAGTTTCCTGTAGGGGAGCGTCCACAATTGGTTCTGGCTTTTCAACAACAGCCTCAACAGGAGTATCTGGTGCTTTTGATTCATCGGCGGCCAGCTCAGCAGATATTTCAGGTGTAATTTCCTCGGAAATTGCTTCTGTGACAAATTCTGTCGCAACCACCGGTGAGTCTTCAACAATGGGGGTTCCTCCGATTTCGTATGGCGAAACTGTCTGAGGGACAACAATTTCTGCACCAACTGGGATCTCTTCAGCAGCTTGAGTGGGGATGGAGGTTTCGTCCAAGATGGGTTGAGCTCCTATATACCCAGCAGGTTCAGTAGCTGGTAAGACTTCCTCGACAGGGTCGACGACTGCAGATGGTGGTTCCACAGGAGCTGATACACCGGATTCATCTGCCTCCATTTCCTCAACAATAGCGATAGGTCCATCGACAATTGGAACAGGTTCTGAAACAGAGAATGTAGGTACAGAGGTCTCAGACCTGACCTCTTCAGTAACTGGAAGTGTACCGGTGGCTTCTTCTGTAGGTTTGTTGATCTCCGTATCTGTTTCCTTGACTTGGGTCTCGGATTCCGAGACTAGCGTCGTCGCTGTTGCCCTCACCAGAGATTCCAGGACACCTTCTTTCCCACCCTCAAGCTCAGGCATCTCAGACACACCTCCAACCTTCCCGCCACTTGCTTCAGAAGTTTCTACTCGTTCATCGTCTGTTAACAGAGGAGCCTGAAGTTCTTCGGAAACGACAGATATTTCGTTAAGGACAGGTTTATCGGGCTCGTCAATTGCTGAAGAAAAATTGATCAGTTTATTTACTTTAGAAAATAAGAATAGTTAGCGTACCAAACGAAATAGAGACCTTTTGTTCATCTTGCTGAACGGGTAATTCGACCCCGAGAGGTGATTGTTGATCAGACCTTGCTTCAGCGGAAATAGAACCTAGACACCTATTAGTATCTCTAAGAGTAAAGTGGAAATTTTATGAAACAAACCTGCAGAAACTAGGAGGGATTGATCTTCTTCCTGAGAGTGATGAGGAAAGTCTTCTACAAGAGCGATGCCACCTTCTAAAATCTGCTCCTTGGTGCGTGGTTCGTCGGCAACGATTGTAGTTTCCGGGATGGATGCAATAGCTGGTTCAGCAGGAGCATCAGGGTTGACAATTTGGGCGTCCAGCTCTGGAACGGCGTCAAGTATAGTCGCTACGTCTGCCTTTTCAACCTCGGCGTGAGCTAACTCTGCTTCCACAGGAACAATATCCTGCTCTGGACCATCATCTGTAGATTCGGATACCAAGACACGTTTCGAAGATTCTGCGACAGCCTCGGGCGTGGTCACCGCCTCGATGATATCGCTTTCTTGCTTCCCGGTAGCTAATAGTGGAGCAGTTGTCGCGGCTGCGGCTGCACTTGCAGCGACAATAGTAGATGATGACGTAGGCTCAGTATCAATGTCAGTTGACCTCTTCTCATAGGACTTCTTTCCAGTCGATCTCTTGATACCAGGAAGATCCAGAGACTTGAATTTCTTCGAACCAGGCGACTTGACGTGGATGGTATCCTTTTTGCCTTCATCCTCCTCAATCAATTCTCCCATTTCACCAACTTTAGGTGTTTTGGGTATCTTCCTTGTCTTCTGTGAGCCAGTCGACGATGAGGACGAAGTACGAGAGACACTCCAAAAATTGAAAAGACGTCTTCCCGTCGGGGTTTGTGCAATGGGTGAAGCAGGCCGTGTATGTGTTTCCGCGGGTGTCGGGAGCACCGTTAGAGGAGAGGATGGGACAGGGCGAGGTTTGACACTGTAAACCTGTTCAAGTATAAGCCACTTCAAGGTCTTCCTTGTTTTTTCATCGCCAGCACCAAAAGTGAGGTCTGGAACCAAGGTAGGTTTAAACTTGCAAACAACGAATACGGGCCAATCAGAAGCGATCGGATCTTGCAATGTATCGCTCCAAAAATCGACAAAGGCTTCGTCAAGCTCGATCACTTCTAGCTGAGAGGCTGTGATGAGTGCTTGACGTGATTTGGAGGAGTTGGGATTGGTTGCATCGGGCGAAGAGCCTCCAGAAGAGTCGGCAATGACTACGGAGCGAGGTAATTCGAGACTTTTACGGCCCGTTCGTTTGCTGGACTTCCTGGAGATTGGAAGAGGAATATCATGCGGCTCTGTCTTCTCGATGTCTGTGTCAAAAAGTGTTGAGACCAAGGGCGGGAAAGATTGATCGATGTCCAAGAAGCCTGAAGCAGAGAACTGTTCCCAATCGCTGCCGATAGGAGAAAGGGGAGCACTTGTTAGTGGTGCGGATTCCGTGCTTGGTTTTACGAGAGACGCGGAAGCTGCACCATTAGGTTGGCGTCGAGGTTCAACCAGAGACATTACGCTGAGTTCTGGCGACTTGACCCCCTCCTTTGATTTATCCGCAACGAGGGACAGGAGGCGAAGGGTTTCGTTAGCGAGGACGTTGCCCAAAGGAAGTTCACTACCCGTCTTAGAGGCAGCACTGGTGATCTTTGCCCATAGTTCGACGAATTCTCCTTCCTCGACCTTGGTTGAAAAAGCGTCGGCAAGGAGAACAGACGGGTTGATCTTCGTCTTGGGGATGCGATCTTGTGAAGTGACTTCATATTGCACCCGAACAAACAGAGCAGGGTGGATTGCAGTGGTGAATTGAGGGTAAGGAAGGAGTTGGAGGTCCGTTGTGGGAGGAGAGAGGCCATGGGTGAAAGGATATTTGTGGACTAACTCAAGAAGCCTGGTTGGCATACGTTGATCGGTAGACTCGTTTCTACATGTTGGGAATGAATACCAGAGTTGATGGATAATGTGAGCAACGTACCTAATTCGAGCAAGGAATAGATGTTCCAGCATTCGTCCTGTACGTTCCCATCTGGCATAAAAAGTCCGCCAATCGTCCTTGTCTTCAATACGTCGGGCAGTCAACAGCCACAACCCAAAAATCTTGGAAAGTTTGCTGCCTGAAGTGCTATTCGCCTCCGAAAACGCAGCCAATGACGAGAAAACTTCCAAAGTAGAGGTCAGCAAATCGAGATGTGAGGTCGGTAGATTAGGTGCCAGTTTCTCTGAGAATGCCTTGGGTGGATAATCATTCGCAACTTCTGCATCGAAGAAAGCCTTATACCATCCATCGTTGGTGCCAAAACTATCGCTTTCGAGTTGAACATGTCTCAATCCCCAGCGAAGGACGGCGGCAACGTCGTGGATAGAGCGCGTGAAATTAACTTCGTCTTCGAAATTGGTAATGTATGGTGAACCAGGGGTAGCAGCTACTGATGAGGTCGCTGAATCTAAGGATCTCAGGAAATTGGATACGAGTCTTCGTTGAACATCCGGGGAGGCAGAGTACCAATGTGGGGTCATGATCCCCAGAGTTTCAAGTCCTACAAACGATTGGGAGATCGTTGCCGTGGAGTAAAATACAAAACATACCTCTAGATACAATTGCTTTGGAACAAGCTCGAATAAGGACTATTGCTTCCATAGGGTTTAACCGTCGCCGGCCGAGTACATCATCAGAGAATACAGCCTCTGAATTCGATTCTTCGAAGATGTAGCCATTATATGCGGATTTATCCTTCAAATCAAAGTCGAGAGACAGAGGAGGAAGAGTGTCGAAGAGTTTCTTTGGCTTAATTTCAGGAGACGAAGGACGGGATTTGATTCGGAAGAAAGAGAGACCAAATTCTTTCTCCTCGTTGGTGATCCTTCCAGAGTCTGCATCGGGAACGGGAACCTTCAAGTTGGCCGTATCTGACTGTAATTCGAGAAAATGCGCAGCAGTGGGAGATACATTAGGTGAAATAGCTTCGAATTTTCCACCCAGAAGTTCTCCGGGGCCTAGTTGATTGGTTGGCGACGAATCCTTGTCATCTTTCTTACGTCCGAAGACTTTGGACAGAAATGAGGGCATGACGGTCGCGTCCGTTAACGGAACCCTGGTTGTGATTAAAATTAATTTAGTGCCGTCAACCGAGAAAACCAAATAATTTTACCTGCGCTACGGATTCCTCGAGGCAAGGAGGGTCGTCACTAAGTACTGAGCTGGTGGTTGTACTTAATGGCGCGAGGAGGCCTCGAGGATGGTAGGATCCGACACGTGCTCGCCAACTCGTAGCGGTCTTCCAAAATTCGCAACTCCGATTATGTTCGGCTTAAGATCCCGATCTACCTTGCATAGCTCTCCTGCCTCCTGGTACTGACTCCCTGGCACTGAATTGAACATGAGCCATAATTGCTTACGTTCAACTAGTATTAGAACAAGTGGAACCCTCCGTCAGGCTTCAAGTCTTCAGGTTCACTGGGCATTTAAACTTGGAACCACAGCTGATCCACGGACAATAGCAATAAGTCTTGTGCTTGACTTCGAATCTGAGACACACGACCGCGGGATAGGTTATGCGAGCGAAACGGTTAGCCTTGCCGGCATAAGTCTCTGTGATCGATTTGACTAGGCTGTAGTTTATGATGCATCCCAATGTTACTGTAAGTAATATTCAATCAGTAGAGGTTACAGAATGTCAGTTTATTCTCGACCGTCCTCGACTGGACTTCTCGCTGTGACCTCTGCGCCTGCTTCGATAATCTTGAAGTCTGGTTCCACAATTATTCTTGGACCCTTCCTTGCTTGATTTTTATAACTACTTTCTCCATTTCATCATCGATTGATCCAGGGATCATGCCCACAAAACCTCCGTTTCCTTGTAATTGACTTCACCAGTGTGTAACTTAATGCAAACCAAATGCCAAGGAGCATAATCAATCAATTCATTACATAATGATTTAATTTAATTTTTTTACTCAAACCGCCATGTTGCAGACGCAATCACGGAAGGTTTTATTGGCAAACCTCGTGGATCTGCCACTCGAGGTTCTTGTTGAAATCTTGTCGCTAGTAGAATGGAAGGACATCCTTCG
>Ga0307507_10007540_pt1 | contig 15707 bp, 1 predicted proteins | sample 7_EM_MG_FD_207223 | JGI IMG/M metagenome (GOLD analysis project Ga0307507, IMG submission 207223) | Populus trichocarpa ectomycorrhiza microbial communities from riparian zone in the Pacific Northwest, United States - 7_EM | ecosystem: Host-associated > Plants > Roots > Unclassified | place... | reverse complement strand
ATATAATAGTTAAATATATAGCATATAACTTTACCTTAATTGCATGTCAAGAAATATATAGTTACCTTTTAAAGTTGCTAAGTAGGTTAACTGCGTGTTAAGGAACATATAGTTAGCTTTTAAAGTTATTAAATAGGTTAACTGCGTGTTATTTAACTTTTAAAGTTACTAAGTAGGTTAATTGCGTGTTAAGAAATATATAGTTAGCTTTTAAAGTTGTTAAGTTAGTTAATTACATATCAAGTTAGTTAAATTGCATGTTAAGTTAGTTAATTGCATGTTAAGTTAGTTAAATTGCGTGTTAAATTGGTTAATTGCGTGTTAAGTTAGTTAATTACGTGTTAAGTTAGTTAAATTGCATATTAATTACACAAAACGCGAAAATTAAAGTCTACTTAAATCTTATCCTGCGAATATTTTCCCGATGTAAGCAATGAATAATAATAATAATACCTTATATTTAAAACTCTATAAAACTAGTATATACCCTAAAGTGTAATCCTTCTTTAAGACCTAAAAGTCCTATATATAACCCTATGGACCTTAATACCACTTAATTCTATACACTCTTAAAAACTAATAAATAAAGAACTTAAGCCGTAAATAGAGAATGCTTTAGATATAGTAAAAAGGGATATATTTAAAGGAATTACCAAACTTACCCCTTTAAAAAGGTCCGCTATAGTTCCTCCCAGTTCTTAAATTATACTTATTCTATAAATTATACTTAGTTACTATAAAGTGTCTTACTTTTAATTAACTTAAAAAACAAATTATTCTAGGGCTAAGTTGCGCCTTAAGATAAAAGGTAAAAGAGTATAAGTGTCTAGGCTCTTTTAGCGCTAATATATAACATAAGTCCCTTAATATACTTGGCGAAATTTAAATACTTAGAAAATAGAAGGAAGTGCAAATCCTAATAAATAGCGGAGCTACTAATATAGGCTTTATTAATACAAACTACATAAAAACTTAATACTTAAATTTAAGGAAACTTAATAAACTCTAAAGTTTATAAAGCTTTAATAGTAAACCTTTAATATATAGCAAACTAATGTACTATTGTAGAAGGGTACGGTGTCCCTTAGATAGAAGTCTCTGTGCCGTCTATCAGTCTATTAGTCGGTTAGTCGGTCGTTTGGTCGTAATCAGTCAGAATCAATCAGTAAAGCAGTCAGTAAGAAAGGAAAGAAATGAATGTATTCTGGTAGGTCGTGATGATAAGGAGGGAAGCCGAAGGCTCGATATATATAGGAAAATGCCGAGGCACTAAGCAGTGGCCCATTTTACCCCACCACACTACACTCTTATAAAAATACGGATAGGTAAACACCTTAAATATATTTCCCTATTTATAATACCTTTAAAGCATTATAAGGTAATACTTGGATATAGATAGCTAAAACAATATAACCCTTTAATTAGCTAGGTTAAAGAAATACTAAAATTCCGTATAACTTATTGCTAAAGTTATTACTTAAAACACTATTTGCCCTACAAATATATATATAATTATTTAAATTTAATATAATATAAATTGCCCTTGCTATAAACCTTAAACCAATATAATAAAGCCATAACTACTAATCTTGGTAAAGAATATAAAGATATTACGCCAAAACCTCTTAAAATTTATATAATACAAACTACACCCTTAATTTTATTAGCAAGAAAATAAGACTATAAAATCTTTACTATAACTATAGGAGATATTAAAAAAGCACTAGAACCAAAATAATATACTAATCCTTAACCTCTTATACCTAAAGAGTACCATAATTTAATTAATAAGTTTAAAAAACAATTTATAAACTAACTGGCCCTATACTAAGATAAGCACAATTTTAAGATAGAACTTAAGCCTAGCATAATACTAAAGTTTAGTCCGCTATATAGTATATTTTAAGAACTGCTTATAATGCAATAATACCTTAACAAATATCTAGAAAAAGGATTTATTCACCCTAGTTAATCTCTATTTGCCTTACCTATACTATTTATTAAAAAGCTAGGAGGAGGCTTAAGATTTTATATTAATTATTAAGCTCTAAATATAATTATAATTTAAAACCAATATCCAATTCCCCTAATTTAAGAGACGCTTAACTATTTAGTAAAGGCATAGTACTTTATAAAGCTTAATATAGTTACTACCTTTAATAAAATCCATATATATAAAGGAAATAAGAAATATATAGCTTTTTGTATATAATAGGGGCTCTTTAAATACCTAGTAATACCATTTAGCATAAAAAACGGCCCTAGTATATTTTAGCAATATATTAATAATACGCTTTATAAATTCCTTAATGTATTTATTACCGCATATATTAATAATATCTTAATTTACTTGTCCTTACTTTCTAAATATTAGAAATATATTTAAATAGTTCTTAAACGCTTATAAGATACGGGCTTATAATGCAATATTAAAAAATATATGTTCTACGCATCTAAAGTTATATACTTAGGCTTAATTATATTCCGTAATAGAATTAAAATAAACTTTAAAAAAAGTCGCTATAATTATAAACTGGGAAAGCCCTAGCAACATATAAAACATTTCAGAATTCTTAGAATTCGCAAACTTCTATTATTAATTTATTAACCACTTCTTAGAAATTGCCTAGCTACTAGTAAACCTAACAAAAAAGAATATAAAATTTAAATGGACTGAAAGCTTTTAATAACTTGAAATATCACTTTATAACTGCTCTAATTCTTACCTACTTTAACCCTAACCTTAAATATATTATTAAAATAGATTTGTCTAATTATGCGCTAAGGGGAGTGTTATCGCAATATAATAAGAATAGTAAGCTATGTCTAGTAGCCTTTCTCTTCTAGAAACTTACCCCTACTAAATTAAATTATAAAATATATAATAAAGAGCTGCTTACAATTATTAGATGCTTTAAATAGTGGCGTCTTAAGCTTAAAGGATTATTATTCCTAATATACGTGTTAACGGACTATAAGAACCTATAGTGCTTTATAACTATAAAGCAATTAACGCAGCGCCAAATTTATTGGGCTAAATACCTCTTATAATTTAACTTTAAGATTATATACTAACTAGGCAAACTTAATTAGAAGCCTAATATATTAATATAACAATTATAGGACCTATCTATAAATACTTTAGATAAATGGATTACAAATTAATTACGGATCTTATTGCCCCCTAAACATTTTAAAAAACTATATCCTATATTTCTAGATGCGGAACTTAATAGAAATAAATTAGAAGTTAATAAATAGAAAATAAAAATTAATAAGCCAATAGAATATAAATATAAAAATAATATATAGATAATAGATATAATAAAAGCAATTTAAATAGGAAAATAATAGTATAAGGATATTACACTTACTAAATATAAGATTTAAAATAACCAATTGTACTATTAACAGAAGATAGTAGTTCTAAATTCCAAACCTTTATAATTTAAGATACTTAAATTTATATATAACTCCCCTATAGTAGGGCATCCTAGCTATACAAAGACTTATAAAATTGTTTAATAAGTATACTACTGGCCTATAATATATTATTATTATTATTATTATTCATTGCTTAACGTCCGATTCGGATCCCTATTGGGCCCACGCGGACTACTCCTTATATACATATAGGGAGAAAACTCTATTTAAGAAAACCCCATAATCTATCTCCTCGCCTTTTAGGACTCGCCTACAGAGCGCCTATAAGGCGCCTGTAAGTTACCTATAGTGCTCTACTACCTTACTTTTTGACCTCCTTAGGAACCACTACTGCTGTAACAAGCCTACGGATGTGCTAGTATCGCAAACTTTACTCTACTACTGTAGAGTTATTAGGGGGCGCCTATTGCTCGCCCCCCTACCCTTTATTACTATTTCCTTTGCAACCTGGAACTGGTTTAGTATATTTTAGCTAATAAGCCACTAGGTAACCGCCTTAAGGCCTTTTTATATTAAGAGTAGTGTATTATAGTTTTCTATACTAGCTACTAAGAGTATTGCTTCTTAGTTAGTGCGTAAGGGGCATAATAGTATTACGTATTTTGGTGTCTGTCTTAGCCAGCTATATTCGCATCTTAGGCTACCTACTAGGACACCCGCTTAGTAGAGCCAGTCTTTTAGTCCTATTATTCCTATTCTTAAGAGTGTTGCCATTGTATTTTCTACCTTTGTTAGGCCTTTTTAGAGCCCTAGAGTATTTACTCCCCATAGTATTAACTATACTATAGCTTGGGTTTCTCTTACCTTAGTTAGCCTTTATACCTTTAACTCCTATATACCTCTCTAGCGTTGGCCCAGCCAGTATTGTATTACGGTAGATGGTTTCCTAGTATTCTTTTATACTCTACTTTGGCTCCTTTCTCTCTCTTACTACTATCTTTACTGGCCTTTTACGCGTCTCCCTTTCTTCTCTATATAGGCCTAGGCCCTAAAGCAGCACTATTTTTCTTCTACTTTCTTTACCTGTTTCTCTAATATGTCTTCCCTACTTTGGGGTTATTAGCTTATTTCCTATAGGGCGCCCTAGGGTCCCTCTATAGTTTATTTAGGCGTGTCTTAATATACTTTATAACATTAAAGTTACATTTATTTTATACCCTTTATATTGCAGCGGCTTTAATATATAGTTATAGGGGGGGAATATTGGCTTCCTTCTTAAGCAGTGCTGTGGCCGTTCGCTTATATCCACCTGTTATACTCCAGAGGCAGGCTGTTTAGACCTTTTAAAGTAGTTTAAGGAGTAATTTAGGGGGGCCTTTCTTAGATTCTCTAATGGCCTAAATACTGGACCTATATGTTATGGTTAGCCGGACAACTACTATATATAGTAGGCGTGACCTCTAGAAGCATAGACCCCATATAAAATTAACAATCCTGGATAATACAATATACTATACTTAGCCCTTACGGGCCACTTATACCGTATATGCGCTCTACTAGAGCTTGCTATCTACCTATACTCCTAATACCCTTAGGCCCTAAACTAGTTGACCCCTAAAGCCTTAGATATAAATTATGTGCTAGAGATCTATAGATTAGTTGCGTTTTCTTATAAAGTAGATTAGCTAGTATTTCTTTAGTAAGAATTAGACTCTATATTATCTTGCCTATTCTATATAGGTGTTATAAGCTTTCTCTAGTGTTCTACAGTTTTCTGCGACTGTTAGCCTATATATAATTACGTTTATATTATTAATAAAGCCTATCCCCTAGGTCGCCCCTTCCTTAAAGGAGTTAAGCAGGTTGCTTATAAAGAAAAGGAAGAGTATAGATAAGAGGGGTAATTTTTATAGTATTCCTATTACAACTATAATAGGGGGGCTCTAGTATCCGCTAAAGATTAGTAATATTTCTTTCTAACCTATAAACCCTTAAATAAATTATATAATCCATTCTGGGAAGCCTTTTGCCCTAAGGATATATAGGAGACGCTTATAGGGTATATTATTATAGGCGCCACTAATATTTAGGCTAAGCATTAATACTATAAAGTCCCTTCGCATCGCCCATACGGATTTAATAGTGGTAGCGAGTAGCGTAAAAGCTAATAGTATTAAGCAGTTCTTTCTTGCCCCTATTTAGCTTTATAGTAGTAGGGTATATTCCTCGGCCATATCTACTATATAGTCCGCTATTACCTTTTTTAAGATCTTACTAAGGGTATTTTCTAAGGCAATAGGGCGGTAGCTTTTTGGGATTAAGTAATCTGCTTTACTTTCTTTTTATAGAATAACCATTATTATAGATCTTTTAAGTTATAGATAGTAGCCTATGGTAAAGCATACCCTGGCTACGTCTGCAAGCTAGGGTACTATAAGTAGTCCATAGGTTTTTAAGGCCTTATTTAGAATCCTATCTAGTCCTAGTATTATATTATTTAAAAGGCGGCTAATAGTTCTGGCCATTTCCTCTATTGTTATGTCGCTGTTAACCCTTAGGCAAGTTACCGGTGTTTTACCTATAATATTGCTAAGGTCTGCTAAAGCTAGTTAGGGGAAGAACCTTTCTATAAGAATCTTTACCTTCTTATTATTGTTGTTAGTAGCCTATAACTCCCCTACTCTTTGTAAGGGTGGTAGGTATAGGTCTTCTACTAGGCGCCCTACCTTTTTCTTTACTTATTTTACTATAGCCTAAAGGCCCTTATTATAGGGGAGGCTTGGGTTAGAAGTGTGCTTATTTATAAACCATCTCTAGTTATTCCTTGCTTCTTTCTTTAGGGTATTCTTTAACTGGTTTCTTATATCTTTATATCGTCTTTTGTCTTTAGGGTTGTAGCTGCTTATATATTTCCTTCTTACTTATTATTAGCTGGCAATAAGAACCGCGCATTATATAGACTATATATATTATACATAGGGGCTCGGTTTTAAGACTAGGTAGTGCTCTTCTAGCCTATTTTTAATCGCTGCCTAGATCCTTTTTAGTCTTTAGTTAATTTCCTTAGGGGTAGCTAATAAGCCTTGCTTATTTAGTATTAGGTAGATTTCTTCTAGGTCTTAAAGTTATTATTTAACTATATTAAGGAAGCTATCTATTTTAAGCTTCCTTATTACGTATCTTTTACTACTTAGTTGCGCCTTAATATCTAAATCTAGCTATATCTAGATGGGGATATAGTCTAAAGCAAGTGCCTATTCTTCTTTAGGGTTGCACCTTTTAAGTCTCTAGTATAGGCCTTTGTCTATAAATATAAGGTTAATTATGCTTCTAGAGGTTCCTTATTACTATATAGTTGCTCTTAGGGGGGTAGCTAACTTAAGGCCTAAGGTATCTATAGCTCTTAGTAGGCACTCTACCTATTATTTAGCAGTAATATAGATACCCCCCTACTGCAGATAGTGGAGGTTTATATCTTTTAGTAGGATAGACTCTGTGCCTTTAGTTTCTAGCAAGCTTATTATTAATATAATGTTCTCTATTTATAGGACCCCTTTAACCCTAGGGTTATATATATTAATAATTTATACTAGTCCCCTATATATCTAAATTGTTATAACTATAATATCTAGGTTAACTGCCTGCTATAACTATAAGGATAGGCTAATAGCCTTACTAATTATAAAGCATACGCGTATAGCTGCTTTTGGTTTGTATAGGAGCTAAAATCCTCAGGGACGGTATATTAATTATATATAGATATTATAGTACGGCTCTTATATGGCAAGGATATAGTGTTTCTCTAGGTCTAGACTGTCTAGTAAAGGCCTTACAAAATAGTGGTTTGTGTTGCCGCAGTTATACTATATAATAGATAGGTAGCAGACCCCTAGTAAGGGTCCTTTGCCTTTTCTTTATTCTTTGCTTCTTCTGTTTCTACTTTCTCTAGGATGTTTAGAACTTCTATCTCTTATGTCTATACCCTAGTCGCTACTTATTTTATATAGAGCTTTCTATTCCTATGTCTTGTGTTTCTACTAGCGCTTCTATATCTAAATCTATTATTGTCTCCAGTTCCTCCCCTATTCTTACTAGCTGGCTATATGCCCTTTATAGGTCGGCTATAAATGTTATATTTGCCGTATTAAATCTAATTCTTAATTATCCTGGTCTTAAGCTTGCTATAGCTGTCTATAGGGGTCTTCCTATAGGGCGTTCTCTCCCTTGTGTCCCCTATAACCCTTATATCCCTATACGGTCTAGTAATATCGCGCGGCGCCGCTTCTAGCCCGTTAAGGCTTGGGATGGCTAGCCTAGCCCCCTAGTACTAAAGGTGGGAAACGCTAGGAAGGTACCTACGTCCCCCTAGCTTATTACCTATTATTTCTATTTATATAACCTAGCGTGCAGTTATTCCTATAGCTGTTAAGCCCTTACCTTCCGCCTTTTATATTTAATATAGTCTTCTCTCTCCTATGCCTTATATGTACTTCAGTGGCAGTTTGCGTATTTTATTTAGTCTTAATTTAAGCAGTGTCTTATATTATAGGGGCCTATATAGTGGCCGCAGCACACCTATGCTGTGTATGTGGATTAGGTGTATCTCTATTATATATAGCGGTAGCATCGTTCTAGGCGTAGTTTGTGGTTATAGAGCCTTATGTTGTATATAAGACTATTTATAATTATTCCTTTTTAGATAAGGAGTTTTTGCATTCCTAGTATATATATGCTAATAATAAGGGAGCTGTGCGTTTAACTAGCGTCTCCTTAGCGAGTCTCTGGCGACCCTTATATCCTCTTATTATTTTTATTATTTACTTGGTTTGTATTTTTCTATTAAAGCCATTAGATTTGGGTAATCTTAAGGCCTAGTATAAAGCGTTCTATTTATTTTACTATTTCCTATATAGTTGCTGTATTGTCTGCCTAGCGTCCCTTTTCTACCCTAAGGCTTATAGGAACTGCTAGGACTTTAACTAGGTAGTCTTTATAGAGCACTTTTATGCTAATACGTTCTCCTAGCCTGTTTTCTACCCTTATAGCTCGTTCCTTTGCCTATTAGTCCTTTAGGGTAACTCTAATATCTCTACTCCTAAGGTGTTGGACTGCGACTATATTATAGACCTCTTTGTAAATCTCTATAAGAACTTCTGTTTCTGATTGTCCCCTAAGCCCCTCTACTTTTTCTATATTTAGTTATATTATAATTATATGCCCAGTTATTATCTTAAGGGGGGTAGGTTCCCTATGCTATAGAAGCGCGGCTACGGCAGCCCAGATACGGTTTACTAGTAAGGGGAGGTTTTATTTATTTTTAATTTTGCTTAGCCATTAAAGGATTTAATTAAGGGTTTACTAGAGGGATACCTAGGGTTTGCTAGACTGGCGGAGCCATTATACTAGCTATATTAGTTTGTTATAGCTAATAGTTACTCCCCTATAATTCTGGATACTAGACGCGTCTAGTAGGCTTTATATTTTGTTAGATGCCTTCTTAATAGAGGTGTTTCCGCTTTATAGTATAGTATTCGCCTATCTTTGTTATGGAGGGCCGTTATTAGGCGTGGATCTGGCGGTTACACACAAGTGCGAGCCACCGTCGGTCGACGTGTGCCTCCCCTGTAATGCATATATCTTAGGGGGATTCTCTAGGTGTTTTTCAGGGTTCTTTTGGTTGGTTTTGGTCTTTTTAGGCCGGGTGTAGCAAGAGCTCCTTTCGCCTATAATATATAACTACGTATAAAAATACATTTAAGTATATAGGATATATGTATATAAAAAGACCTCTTATATAAAGAAGTAAGGAGTACTCTAACTGCTACTAATTCCAATATAAAAATAGCGCGACATCTTAATTAACTTTATAGTTAACTTGCCTAATAGTAATAGGTTTACAAATATTATAGTAGTTATTAACCATCTTATAAAATACAACATATAATTCCCATAGACTTAATTAATGCGATATTAGTAGCTAAATGTTTTATTGCGCATGTCTTTAAGCTATACAGACTTCCTAACTTAATAATATCTAACTATAGAAGCCAGTTTATTTTAGGCTTCTGGCAAGCTCTATATAAATAATTAAGTATTTAAATATAACTCTTAACTGCATTTTATCTAGAGACAGATAGTTAAACTAAAATTATAAATATAATTATGGAATAATACCTACGAATATACTGATCCTACCTATAAGATAACTAAGAAAAATAGCTGCCTTTAGCTGAGTTTACTGCAAATAATACGATAAATATATTAATAGGCGTAACGCCGTTTTACGCAACCTACAGACAAGACTCTTAACTTAGATTTAAACTATAACCTAAAATTAATATAATAGGACCCACAATTAAACGGATCTAGTTAATTAACGTATATAACTTTGCTAATTAAATAAAGCAGTCAACGGAACTATTACAAAGTAAATTAATATACGCTTAAACGGTATAGGAATGGCATACAAATAAAAAATAAGCTCCTATATAGGACTTTAAGGAAGGTAATATAGTTTACCTAAATATATAAAACCTATAGACTTAACGGCCCTTAAAGAAACTAAGCCCATATAACTATAAGCTTAAACTGCTAACTAAGATAAAAATATACCTAATGTTTTATGTAAGCTTATTATAACCTTTAAAAGATAATCCTATAACTTATAAAGTGCTACCACCACCTCTTATAATTGTTAACAATGCTAATAGTTTAAACTTTTTTTAACTTAATTAATGATATATAATAGAAAATACAATCTAAATAATTTAAACTTCTTATTAAGTGGAAAGGATATAAGACATAAACCTAGGAAACCTATTGTCGGAATATATGGACAGAAGTTACGTGGTTATGTGGTCATTTGTGTCTCTGATTAGTCATCCTTATAATGACTTATCAGCCCCCTACTTAGGCACCGCGATCCTTATAATCCTCTGCTTTCTCTATCTATTAGACAAAAATCAATTTAACAGTTAATAGGCCAATCAAGTGCACTTGGGTGATACCGACATTAATTAATAGTCAACCTCACTGGTTGGCTATAGAGCAACAAGGTTCACTGCCGCCCCAGCAGCTTCGTTTAATTGTAAGCAGCAATCCAGTACCTAGCAGCAAAACTATACTAGCAGCTCCGGCAGCATCTAACTATCCAGCCAGCTTCGAATATATAAATGCGCTAATATCTGTGGATATTAGCAACGTATAAGATATTCTACAGCACGCAAACCAACACCTAGTACGACCTCTTTACCGAGCGCCATACCCCTAGCTCAACAGCATTAACCCCTAGTACAACCTCTTCACTAAGTGTCATACCCTAGCATAACAGCACTAAACACCTAACTGCCCTTGGGCAGTACCCTATCAGCAGCTACCTTAGCAGCTACCCTAGCAGTACTACGGCAGCGCTCTAGCCGTACATAGCACACCAGCTTTTACAGTACCTAATATCCAACTACCTAACTGCTTTACGCAGTACCCCAGCGTAGCTACGTAACTTAGCAGCAAACCACTACCTAGTGTGCTCAGCATACAAATCAACATCTAATAGCCCTTGGGCAGTACCCTAGTAGCTACCTTAGCAGCTACCCCAGTAGTACTACGGCAGCGCTCTAGCCGTACACAGCATACCAGCTTTTATAGCATCCAACAACCTAGTAGCATTAGCAGCACCAAAACACCTAGCTACTTTAGACTTGCGGAAAACTAGTAACAGAAGTGTTACTAAGTACTAGGAGATACCAAGTTGTGTCTATTACGCAGAACAACCACGTTTATAAAGATTTAGTTAAGTACTTTAGGTTAGAAGTGTTACTAAACCTAGGGTCCTAAGTTAACGTCTAAAACGTGCCCCCCTTTACCTATAATCCTAACACCGTCTGCTACCTTCCTTGCAGATCTGCCACGTCGGAAATTACGTTAATAGCGCGCCTATAATGCTAGCGCGCTCCCTATCCTCTACCCTCTTAAATCTGCCGGCGTCTGCGGCAGCTACAAACCCTTAATAGCACTACCTTAACTTCCTAAAGGATACAAAAGCGGGAGCTGTACGGCCACTAGGCGGCCTTATTATATTAATATCTATAACAACAAAGCCCAATGGGAGTTTCCAACTATAACCGCTTATTAGACATAAATTCAGGATATATAAAATACGGTTAAGCGACAACAAGATAAGATTCGTTAAGTACAGAGTAGAGACTTAGAGATGCAAACTAGGCAACAAAAAGAGATCTATAAACTATAAGCTCTTCTTAAAAAACAGCAAAAAGAGATTTAAGAGCTACAAACTAAGCAAGCTCCGTTAGCGCAAGCTCTGCCAGCTTTACCCTCTTTATTAACCAAAGCCAAGGAGCCACGGCAGCCAAGCTTATATAAACCTCCGCAATCTCAAACCTGCGAAAAGTGCTCTACTACATTCCCTTCAGGTCAAGCGCTCTTTAGACATTTGCCAGATTATTAACCCTTTAAGTATACTAAGTACGGATCTATATTCCCCTTAAATACTACTCTCTATAAGCATGTTTGGGGATGTTGTTGTCTAAAAGATATAAACAGGAATTCGGGTATTAAGCTTTATTAGGATAGAGGTCTACTAACTAAACAATTATACCGTTACGCCTGCAATCCATTTAACGCTAGCACTGTACTGCTACATACCATCAACAAACTAATAGCGCCGCTATGCCTACTATTATAATACTGATCGCGCTGTTACGCCTATAATCCACCAACTAAACAATAGCGCCGATATGCCTGCTATTACGTACTACTATAATAACGATTGCGCCGTTATACCTGCGATTTAACAACTAGCTAATAGACCAAGCTCTAAACGTTCAACCTACTATTACCACTTAACGCTTGCACCGTACTGCTATTTACTACTCTGCCTATAGTAACCCAATCAACCTTCTACTGCTTTGCCCGCAGCATTACTACCAACTTCTACTGCCCTACCTGCAGCGAACCATCTTCTGCTGCCTTGCTTGCGGCACTACAATAGACCTTTACTGCTCTACCTACAGCACCGCTACCAACTTTAACTGCTCAGCCTGCAGCTAACTAATACCTTACTACCTTCCTATAGCGCCACAAGCAGTTTAACGCACAAAGAAAGAACTGCCAGTGTCGGAATATATAGACAGAAGTTACGTGGTTATATAGTCATTCGTGTCTCTAATTAGTCATCCTTATAATAACTTATTAGCCCCCTACTTAGGCACCGCGATCCTTATAATCCTCTGCTTTCTCTACCTATTAGACAAGAATCAATTCAACAGTTAATAGGCCAATCAAGTGCACTTAGGTGATACCGACACCTATAAACAGATTAAGGCCGACGCGCCTTTTCTAGTAAAAGAATTTTATAAAGATTATCCTTTGCGGCCTACTTTAGCTAAATAAACGCAATATAAAGGCAAATAATTGCCACCTAACACAAATATATAAAACATAATAGTAGGAAACTTAAAATTAAAAAGAACTTAAAATATATTATAATGTTTGTAATACGGTTATATAACATATAAGATATTAAGAAACATTAACCAGCGGTTAAAGTTATTTAATTAGTTAGATTTGCCTTGCCAAGACCTACTATAAAGATATTAGTTCTACTTACTACCTTAACTAAGTTAATAGCGATTCTCTATCCCCCAGATAGAAAATCCTAATTAGTCTATTTAATAATTAGAACCGGTAAAACTCTATACCACTACCTAATATAAATATATAAGATGCAATAAGTTATAAGTCTTAACTAAGTTAAATTATTTTAGACCTTTAGCTAAAAGGGGGAGGGGGTACTATAACAGGACTAGCCTAGTTATAGTAGAAATGTCTTGGTAAAACACCTAATAAATAACTATCTAAAACTGTCTATAACTGTTTGCAACTGTCTATAACTATTTATAACTGTCTGCGACTGTTTATAACTGTCTATAATTATCTACCACAATCTACTATTTTCTACTAGCGCTATTGTAACAGTTTACCAGCACTACACTGAGACACAAGATCGTCGGCTAAGAGGCTCCGAGACACAATCGACGCTACCCTCGTATGTCTCGGATACGGTCAAATATTGAGTCATAGACTACGGAGTTCCGGGTCTACTTTCGTGTATTTAGTTCACTTGATTTCCGTAGATTTAGAATTAAGTCGCTCATGCAAATCTTCACACTTGCACTGTTACAGCTATAATACCAAAGTCCATTAAAGACCGCATATATATATATGTACGCACCGATTACCAAAACCCCTAATTGTTTAATTATACGATTCTCTCATTATTTCTTTCCCTTCCTTATATAACGTCTTGTACTCTATAAGAGCTATATACCCTTAGATTTAGATAGAATTTATATTGTTCCTTTAAATCTTCCCTAAAGCCTCTTCGCGCCCTTATAATAACTAGTAATAATAATACCTAATTATTTTATGCGTAATTAATATAATACTATAAATACTACTTTAATGTTTAGTTTAGTCTCTCTATTTAACCGTCTATTTATAGGTAATATATAATTAACATTACTACGCAAACCCCTTATTCCACTAAGAATACTTCCTAAAATGCTACTACGAATCTTAGATCTCTATCTAATATAATTTTTATTAGTGCTCTATATTACGATAACAATGTATTATATGCGAACGCTAGATAGACAAGCATTAGATTTATAAAACTAATAGCTATATATAGCTATTGTAGAGACTTAAGAGGATTGCTAAAGAGTTTAATAGGAATGCGGCTGCGGCTAAATCTATATAGGGGTAATAGGGCGGATAAACTATCTGCCGAGTATACTAAATAAGGAAAGAAACCCAGCTACGCGTATGGCGTAGCGTATGGAATGGTAGTCCTATAATACTCTATATCTCCCACTGGGATTTCTTCTATATATACTATAAAGTAGCCCTACTTAGTTAACTTATTTACTATTACTAGGATTATATTATACCCTTATCTAGTAATAAGATCTTTTAACTTTAGTAACTTTATAATAAAGTTCTATAATATTATATCCTATAGACGTTTTAGTCTTTTAATAGGTTATAGCCCGTTATATAGCTTATACCTTATTAGTTTATTCCTTTAATAACCTAGATATTACTTTCTAACTTATTTTACTAGTCCCTAGATTCCTTAAATAATATATTTCTCTTAAAGTCTTAATACAAAGCCTATAGCTCTATTATGTCCTTATGTTATTCCTTTATAGAATTCCTTAATAAATTTTTCTATAATTCCCTTTAGAATATACATATCCTCTTAGTGCTTATATTGCTTTAAGTCTAGATCCTTACTTTATGCTTTTTAGATCTTTAAGACTATCCCTTGCACCAATATTTTGCGTCCTTAGAGCTGTGCTCCGTGCGCACTAATTAGTAAGCTGCGTACGCAGACGGTCAATCGTTCTGCCGTATCACTAGAGTTCTCGAAATGAGGCAGTTGGGGTCTAGCGGTAGCTTTTTACAACCCAATTTTTTGGAATAACGTATTAAGTAGGCTGTATAAGGTCTGTATTACTAGACACGTAGTTGCGCACCATTTTAGTAGTGTAATTGATTGATAAACTTATCTATACACTACCTAACGCGTAAGTGTTGATGTTTTTCAAGTGCGCGTATGGGCCACAGCTCTAAGGACGCTATCAATACAAGGGATACACTCTCTAATACCTTATAGGTCTATTCTTCTTATATTACTATAATTTTTAGATAATTATATATAATTAGTCTATTGTTATCTTTCCGTAATATAGCCCTCAATTAATTTTCTTTATTTTATAGCTTTGCCTTTTACCCAAGTATATCTACTCTTGTATTTTTAGTACCCTTAGTATACTAAATCTTAAAATAGTATTCTGTAAGCATCTTTACCTATATAACTTATCTTTAGTTAAGTTCCTTTATTATTAGAAACCCTATTAGGTTTTTATCATCCGTCTTAACTATAAATAGTTTAGTTTTAGTAGTATTATTTTTTAACTATAATATATTACTAGATGCTATATGTCCTAATACTTCTATAGCAAATATACTCCTAGTATAAAGTCTAATACATCCGTTTTAACCACTATCTCTAGTACTAGTTAGTATATTTTAAGGGTTAGATCCTAAGTAAATAATAATTATTCATTGCTTAACTGTAAGGGTACTTTTTGCCCCTTACTCGGGTGCGCGCATAGGAGCTCTTAGGGGCTGCCAAGGCTAGCCTTCGGCTAGCCCTTGGCACCTCCTTATAAGCTCCTCGGGCTTGCAACCCTTCCTCCCTCATCGGTTCGTCTCCGTACGAGGTATTGCCATACCTACTC
>Ga0307507_10007539_pt1 | contig 15711 bp, 6 predicted proteins | sample 7_EM_MG_FD_207223 | JGI IMG/M metagenome (GOLD analysis project Ga0307507, IMG submission 207223) | Populus trichocarpa ectomycorrhiza microbial communities from riparian zone in the Pacific Northwest, United States - 7_EM | ecosystem: Host-associated > Plants > Roots > Unclassified | place... | reverse complement strand
CACCTATCGTACCAACCGCGTGCCTACGCGTTCGGTACGCCAGGTACGCGTTTACGCGTTCGGTGCACCAACCACTCGCTTACGCGTCTGGTGCACTTATGAAGCACTAACTAATTAGGGGGAGGACACATTAGTATATAGACCACGTAGTCTGCTTTATACAATCGATAGTCACCATCCAAACAAGCATATAATACTACATGTATTTCGTGCCCGTGGATATAACTTACTCGTGCTATTAAGTTAGTATAAACACTGATCAGTAAGCGCGTATAGATCAGCAATTACTTAATACCTCCCACCGAGCAATACTTGACAGCGACCACCCGTTTAGACTCCTAGTACGACCTACTAGAAGGTCAGAAGTTGGGGATTACGGACTATCACCAACTCTATATACTTATTTAAGTCTTAGTACGGTTTACCAGAAGTTATAGACGCGAATATAGACCTTTACGGAACCCCCTATCCTTAACCCTCTTCGAACCTTAAACCCCTGCTCCTACTACACCCTCCTTTAATACCTCTAACGTCTTTTTAAACCCCTTATGGAACCCCCTATCCTTAACCTCCTCTAAACCTTAAACCCCCATTTTTACTACACCTCTTTCGGACCCCTTATGGAGACTCCCTACCCTTCTGCGAACTATTACGGACCTGTCAAGACCCCTTATAGAGACCTCTTACCCTCCTACAAACCCTTACGGCCTGTAAACCGATTTTACGGACCCTTACAAGAACTCTTCCGCCCGCTACGCACTACACTATACAGTATGGCAGATATCAGCAAGCAAGTCAGTAAAGGTTAAAAGAAGTGGAGACAAGGAGTTAACGTTACGTCTATAAATAACATTAACGACTATATTAGTTTCAAAATCCTTAAATACAGATACTTTAAGCTTATAAACAACAACCTATAGGAGCAATACTAGGAAGACTTTGCGGACTTTATAGAAGCTATTTTTAAAGCCTACAACCCCACTACTATCCGTAAACTACGAACCCATTTACGTAACCAAGGTGTATGGGTTAAAAGGAATAAATAAGTTACTGTTGCATAGTCCTTATATAACACAATACACGAAAAGGACCAAATGGAATAGACTAAGGAGGAAATCCTAGACTAGTTCTAAGAAACTAAGGAACTCTTTACTTTTTCTAAACTTAATATAATCGCTAGCCTTATACCTAACCCTCTTAACCAAATTCGTCCTATAAACCCAAGCAGTCTTAGAATTGATTTTATGGGCCAAAGTATACCTAGTACTTAAGTTACGGACCGTAATACCCCTATAACCCAAATTACAGAACGCAACACCCCTATAAACTAAAACACGGACTAAACCCCTTCTGTTATTTAAGTTACAGATCTGTAAACTATCTAAGTAAAGACCTACGGTAAGGAACTGGCTAACCTAGCTAAGCTCTACACCGACGAATCCAAGTATAGTGGTGAAAATAACAACTTTAACTTTAAACTAACCATCTTTACAGACCTCTGTTAGAAGGCTAATATTCCTAAATAGGAGTTCAGCCAAGCCTACTCTACCATACTACGCGGCCTAGTACTTGACCACTACTACACTAACCTTAAGAGTAACCCCCTTGGTGTTCCTTTTAATAAGCTATACAAAGCTATACGTAACTACTTTAAAGGACCAGAATATAAGCGTGATATCCTTACCTAATGGAATGCGACCAAGCTACGGACCGTAATGGACAAGAACACTAAAAAATCAACCATAGAGTGCCTACAAATCCTTATTAAAGACCTCCGCCACCTACAGCACGGTCTTGATATCAAGCTTTGAACAGACGACTTCCTGCACAATAAACTTATTACGGCCTGCTAGGAAGTAGAGCCCTACAAGTACGCCTACTACAAGCCTGCAGATACCTTAGCTGGCCTTATTAATGACCTACGCTCCTCTATTGTAACGTATGAAGTCTCAAACCCACCAGGCAGCACGCAAGCCTTTGTTACGGATATTTAATATCTATAAACAGACTTAGACGTCTACTTTACGGACCACCACTACCGCTAGCAGCACCCGTACCGACCAAGTCCTACCTGTAACCCCCGCAGTAACCCCCATATAAAAACATACCCCCGTAGACAAACCAGCCAGAAGTGCTTCGTGTGCGGTAAGGAAGAATATTGGTCTATAAGGCATACCTAGGAAGAATATAACAAGTTTAGGAAGAGACTTAATAGCCGTATTAGCCAGTTTATTTTGGAATACAAAGGAGAGGAAGCAGAAGAGCCCCCTAATAAGTTAATAGAAGCCCTTATAATTAACTTTAACTCAAATACTTAGGAATAAGAGACCTTAGAGACATTTCTAACCACTTTTAGACCTTTTACGGATAGCTAAGCCTTTAATATTACGACCGTATTAGCCGACCGTTCCTTTATACACTTAGTTGCGCCCGAAAACCATTCCGCAAGCACCCCTGTTACGGACGTTATAGATTACGAGTAGGACCCATTTGCATATATTACCACAGAACACTATACCCCTAAGGAATTCTACGGTGTTATAATCAATATAGGCGCCTCTAAGAAGTCTACTATAGGTTACGGACAATACCTTGCATATAGGACCACCGCAAATAATAATATAGATATTAACACTATGCAAACTAGGGCCGTAAACGTCCAATTCGGCATTAGCTTAACTGTATTAATTGGATTAGTTGCAGTTAAGACCCCAATTAGCCTAGTTAACTTCTATATAGTAAAAGCAGACACCCCTTTCTTACTTTACCTTACGGACATAGACAGGTTATAGGTTTACTATAATAATATTACAGACACCTTAATCGGCCCCATAACTGCCCTAGGAAGCAAGCATATTACCCTGCTAATTATACAACAATTTAGACACCCGTTCCTTATATAGGGAGAGACTTTACGGACCTATATTTAGGAATCTTTTGACTATAACCCGTGCTACCTTACCAGTACGGAGATCCACTGTTTATATTGTTATTTTGGCCACCTGTTAGCCGAAAAGCTGTATAGAGTCCTTAAACGTTCTAGACATGACGACGTTAATAGGAAGGCAATTAACCACCTAACTAAATACTGCTCCTACTGCTAGAAATACGGACGTTCCCTAGGCCGATTTAAGTTCACCCTTTGTAAGGATCTTGACTTCAACCATTTAGTGTACGTAGACATTATGTATATTAACGGCAGCCTAGTATTATATATAATTAACAAGGCAACCCGCTATTAAGCCGCCCGTTGGTTGTAAAATATATCCGTAAAGTACACTTGGGATATTTTACGGACCTGCTGGATTGATATATATGTTGGACCTCCTAAGTATATCACCTACAACACTGGTAGGAACTTCATCAGTAAGGAATTCTAGCAGTATACTATAGCCATAGCTATATTAACAAAAGCCGTTCTAGTTAAGGCGCATTGGTCTATTGGGCTTGTTAAGCGAGCTCACCCAGCCCTACAGAGAGCTTACCAGATCATTACGGACGAGTGCAAGGACATCCAAAAGGAACTAGCTCTATAGATAGCCGTAAAAGCCGTTAACGACACTGCTAGCCTAGATGGACTAGTACCTACCCTCTTGGTCTACGGAGCCTACCTAAGGATAAGTAACCTAGATCCTCCTGCCCCGTCCATTACAGAACAAGCAGCTGCAATACGGAAGGCGATGGCCGAGATAGTCAAGCTATAGGCTAAACAAGCTGTTAATAACGCCCTATACTACCGTAACGGACCTAACACAACCCTAGTACACGACCTTTTGCTTAACTCTGAAGTCCTTATATGGCGTAAAAGCGGTAAGTGGACCGGACCCTACTATTTACTGGCTGTAGAAAACAAGACATGCTATATATAACTTCCTAGCGGCCCGACCAACTTTAGGAGCATGTCCGTAAAACCCTACTTTTAGCCTAAAGACACCCATGACGTTAAGCTAGATAAACTAGAAGCAACTACTGAACTAGATAAACCAGAAGCGACCGCCAAATTAAACAAGCTAGAAGCATCCTTGCCTACCTTAGAAGTCCTCTAGAAACCTACTAAACCCACTATACCTACTATAAAGCGCGGTTGAGGACGCCCCTGAAAGCACCCCATAACTAAAAACACTATAACGGAGACTTACCTAACCTCCGTAGGAATATCCACAAGGCAATCTCCGCCTGCGGATATATTAGTTCTAGTACAGGAAACCCCCTTTACGGACTCATAACATAAAGAGATCAACGGACTACTTAAAAAGGGCGTCTTTGCGGTTATAACGGAGAAAGACGTTCCGCAAGGCGTCTGTATATTTAACTTACGCTTTATTAACGAAATTAAGCACCTAGGTACTGATAAAGCTTTTAAAAAATCAAGGCTTATTGTATAAGCCTACAACAACCAAGGGAAGGGCTTAGTCCTTACGCAATCGCCTATAATTTAACAAGTCAGCTAACGGATTATACTTGCACTTATGCCTAGACTACAGCAAAGCAAACCCGTAGCTCTTTACCTACAGGATATCTCGCAAGCCTATATGCAGTCTAATACCTACCTAAGTAGGGATATCTTTATATGGCTACCGCTTAAGCTTAATCTGCAACTAGGAACAATTTTACGGGTTATAAAACCACTTTATAGAGTGCCGGAAGCTGGAAACCACTGGTTTAAGATGTACCACTAGCACCACATTAGTAAACTTAAGATGGAGCAGTTAACCTATAACCCTTGCCTCCTATATACCCTATTGAACGGCCTTGGCATTGTTGGACTTTAAATAGACGATACCCTCTTTCTAGCGGACTAAACTTTTGTGGACGCGGAAGAGACCAAATTATAAGAAGCCAAGTTCCTAGTAAAGCCGTGAGAGCAGTTAACTAAGCGGACTCTAATTAAGTTTAACAGAGGCTTAATTATATAAAAGGGCAACTCAATCCAGCTAACTCAGGAACGCCAAGCTTAAAACCTAAAGCCCATTACAGCAAAGCCTACGGACCTTACCAGTTCCCGCGGAGAGACCTATAAGACCATAAATACAAAGGACCAATACGCTGCATAGCGTGCAAGAGGTGCCTATATCGCCACAGTCTGCTAACCCAAATCTGCCTATAACTTGTCCTTTGCGGCCTAGGCAGTAGATCCGCAAGAAGAAAATGTCAAGCAGCTTAATAAGCGCATTCAATAGCAAATTAACAACGCAATAAGAGGACTTACTTTTATACCACTAGACCTAAATTCCCTTAGTGTAATAGTATTTACGGATGCCTCCTTTACTAATAACAAAGACCTATTATTACAAATCGGCTTTGTAATTGTACTTATGGACTACAATTAGGACGCAAATATACTGCACTAGTCTTTAATTAAGTGTAAACAAGTAACCCGCAGTGTACTAGCTTCTAAGCTATACGCACTAGCCCATAGCTTTGATATAGCAGCCGTAATCAAATTAACGGTCCAGAAGATTCTATAACTGGAGCAGTTACCCCTGGTTCTATACACCGATTTAAAGTCCCTCTATAACTGCCTAGTCAAACTAGGTACAACATAAGAGAAGAGGCTTATAGTTGACCTTATATGCTTACATTAGGCCTACGAACGGCGCGAGATTATGGAGGTTAAATGGATTAGCAGCGGAGACAACCTAGTAGACGCTATAATTAAGGCAAAGCCGTGTCAAGCTCTTAAAACCCTAATTAACACGAATAGGCTTAACCTAGAAGTTACAGAATAGGTAGAATAGGACTAACGGAGCACCTACGGTACGTCTACGGCCCGTTGGAAGGCCGTACGGCTCGTTATACGGTATAGGTGGAAAACAGTGGAAAGCTACGGTGGAACTTGGTGGACTCACGTGACCCGCTGAATTTTGTAGGGTAGTTGAATTGACCAATCACGATTTTCCATCCCCGGGATGGAAAATCGCCATTGGCTTGCTTAGCACTAGCGCCTTAGCGGCCCTCACGATCCGACTTATGGCTTGTCTACTGCCCGTCAAAAGGCCGTACGGTTTATTCTACGGACCGTAAGCAGAACTTACGGCCAGCTTAGGGCACCGTTTGGAAGGCAGCCTAGACGGCACCTTAGGGGAGATTTCCTATGTATTTTCTTTTGTATTTTATGGTTCTATTAAAGCAATTACAGAGGCTGTACACAAGTGGTTTCATTTTTTAAGTACCGCTAGTGTATAATTACAGCACCTATCGTACCAACCGCGTGCCTACGCGTTCGGTACGCCAGGTACGCGTTTACGCGTTCGGTGCACCAACCACTCGCTTACGCGTCTGGTGCACTTATAAAGCACTGACTAATTAGGGGGAGGACACATCAGTATATAGACCACGTAGTCTGCTTTATATAATCGACAGTTACCATCCAAACAAGCATATAATACTACATGTATTTCGTGCCCGTGGATACGACTTACTCGTGCTATTAAGTTAGTACGAACAATATAGTATTAGTATTATTGCGGTCCGCAAAAGTTACGGACCCCCTACTGCTTATAGATAGAACTAACCCTATATTTAATAATTAGAAGCTTTAACTGCAAGATAAGCTTAAAGTTAATATAGACCACTTCCCTACTACCTAAGCTAAAATGGCCTATATCTTTAGCCGCACTAGTGGGGATATATAGACGCATCTATATCCGTAATATACCTAAGACTTAGCAGACCCCTTCCTCTCTAAAAAAGAGATAATTAATTACCTGTCTTCCATTTATAAGGACCCCTTTAAGATATAGAACGCCTACCTTAACTATAAAGCCCTTAATATAAAAACAATAGAGACCTTTTTAGTCTTTTAGACCCACTTTCTATACCTAACTGGACAGGCTTAAATCCCCTAGGAAGATTTAATGCCAGACCTCTTTAATAAGCTTACCCTAAACCTATAGCGCGCTATACTACTAGTTTATACTACCATATAGATACTAAAGGAACTTATAGACTAGTGCCTAGCTATTAACTAGGGCCTCTACCAAATTAAGGTATGTGCTAAGTGGTATAAGACTAGAAGCTCTGCTAACTAGAATATAAGTATTATAAGAACGGGCTATAGCGCCCTAGTAAGATCTGCAACCCCTATAACACTAACTATACCGCCTGCCGTTAACCTAGCAGCTAGCTATACAGCTAGCCCTGCTACAGGTCTGGCAAATACTTAACCTATATATAGCAACCCCTATAGACAGGCCCTTAGTAATTAAGGAGCCTGCTTCTTATACGGCCAAAAAAACCACTTTATAAAAGACTACCTAATAGCAGTAAAGATAAACAAGGTCCTATTAATTTAGGAAAATAGTATAAAGTTAGAAAAAAAGGAACCCTAGAGTAAGACTCCTCTCTAGGGTTAAAAGGAATTAATATGTTATATATTAATCTAGGTTAGCTAGTTAGTAGAAGAAGCTATACTATCCCTTATACTTTATTCCATAATAAATATTAAGTTTTAACCTCTGCTTTAGCTAACTCTAGAGCAAATACCTTAACCTTAATAGACATATAGTGTGCTATAAAGCTAGCTGACTTTTTAAATATACCCCTTAAGGAACTGCCCAAACCAATTCCTATTTACGGGTATAATGGATAAATAGGACTACTCATTACAACTATCTTATTGTGACGGCTTGAACAAATGCCGCACGGCTCGAACAAGTGCCTCTGAACCGAAGCTTGAACGAATGCAAACGTGTGCTTGAACAAATGCTGTATTACGAAGATATCAAGGTGAGGAGCAAGAGAAGGTGGTGAGGCCACGTCTAAATACACAAGCCAAGCCCTAAGCGAACCCCTGACTAGGTGACGCGCCCCAGCGCCGTCACACTTATAAATTTACCTCCGTGTAGACGAATAAAGGTAGTATAATATCCCCTTTCTTATTACGGACCTAGGAAGCTATAATATAATCTTAGAAAAAAAATGGTTAGCCTATTTAGGCTTATAGCTTAATATATGGAGTAGACGGCTTATTTAGCCCAAAACCCTACCCCTAACACCTTCTTTTGTAAAGGAAATTAGCATTATGAAGATAATTGTTAGGGTAAAAACTAACGAAAATTTTGACCGAGTTTACGCTTACTAAGCCTTTTATTTAGAGCTTTAATTTAGAGCCTTAATTTAGAAGCTTTTAATCTAAAAGCTATTAAATTAGAGGCTTCTAGCTTAGGGACGTTTAATAAAACCATTATAGTTAGTAATTAAGATTATATTAGTTATAAATCTAGTATATATTTAGGCTGTAGAGCTTTAATATAGAGCCCTCTATATAGGATCTAATAGAGCAGTTAATTGTAATTCTGATTTAAAGCTTTATATACTAAATATTTATAATTGCTATATAACTAAGTTGCTATATAACTGTCTACTACCTTAATATAATAATATAATGGCTTAGCGGTAATGTAATAGCTTATTATGCCGCCAAGACTTACTAGCCATAACTAGTAAGGTGTAGGAGAGACGCCCTTAAAACGTAGTTACCTCGCATAGGAGAATAGCAGAATTTAGTTCTACTTCTTCTACTTTATTAAAAATTAGACACCTATTATTACAGTCTACTACTATTATTATATTACTATATAACCCTAAGAGCCTTAGCGCTCTATAATATAATAGCCTAGCACTAAGTAATTGTAATGGGACTAGCCTAGTTACAGTAGGAATGTCTTGGTAAAACACTTAATAAATAAATTCCAACGCTTTAACCAAATTCTGCCAAATTCTGCCAGCTTAATTAACGTCTGCCAGGTTCTGCCAGATTAATTAAATTCTACCAAAGTCCGTTAAAGACCGCGTGCGCACATGCGCATGCATTGACCACCAAGCCCCTAACTATTTAATTATATAATTCTCTTATTATTCCTTTCTCTTCTTTATATAATGTCTTGTACTCTGCAAGAGATATATACCCTTAGATTTAGATAGAATTTATATTATTCCTTTAAATCTTCCCTAAAGCCTCTTCGCGCCCTTATAGTAATAGAAAGAAGGGAAGGAGAGGAAAAGGATGTAATTAGGGATGGCTTAGCTACTATAAGAAAGTTATAATATTAGCATAGTATTAAACTTTAAAAATTGCATTTTAGGAGTTTAATTAAATATATTAATTATTAGGGTAAAAACTAATAAATTTTTTAACTAAGTTTACGCTTAATAAGCCTTTTTGTCAGTATACTCGCTTTATCAACGGGCACGAATATCACTGTATAATACGTATACGGTGTTGAAATTAGTAGTTGTTCGATTGTCTAGAAGTAAGGGGTTGCTCCAAGGTCAGATTAGCTAGCCTTACTTCATAGTCTTGTAACCACGTCACATAACTAACATTCCGACACTGGAGCAACTCTAAAAAGAAGGCTAATCTATACTCTAAAGTCAAGTTTACTTCTAGACTATTTATAGCGTATACGTAATAGTTAGAGATCTAATTAATACATAATAGCTTCCACGCTCCTTTTACAGGTCCATAATTATAAGAAGAATTGTTAGGGGTAGTAGGTTAACATATTATAAGGGTCGCTAAGGCGCTAGTAGTAAGCAAGCCAATAGCAATTTTCCATCCTAGGGATAGAAAATCCTAATTGGCTGGTTAAATTTAGGGTCTGTACTATCACAATTAGTTACCTAACATTAAGCTAAATCTAAGTTCGTTCGTTCAACCTATCCTATAACTTATAGATCGATTCGGTTTGTATTAATGAGCCGTTAAAGAGCCGCGCAGGGTTTTCCCTTTATTATAGCGTCAGCAGGGTTGGCTTCTCCGTCAATCCATTTCACCTCCGTAATCTGTCTCCGTTTATAGGCTTGCCGGAGGCACATTACGTCGATTATCAGGCGCTTTTCTTGGGTAGTTCCGAGTCGTACTAGACAGTTATATAAGGACTTAGAATTAGTGCAAAGCACAAGTAGAAGGTTAATTGTACGTAGGCCTGTGAAATGTCTCAGAGGTAAAGTCGTGCCTATAAAAGCTTTATGGCGGCGATATAGAGAATTAGTCGTTAGCTAACTCGTTAAATAGTTAGTAATTAGGTAAGAACCAGTTCCTTTTCTAAATCATTATAAGCTTACACAACTAGTTGGGATTTCTTAAAAGCCTTATTAGTTCCCTTATTCTTAATCTCGTCAACAAATCGCAAATTAAAGAGTCGTACGCCTTATAGTATGTCCGTAAGTCTTACAATCTCAAAAACTCCCTTCTTAAGTAGACCAGTAAGCTCCTTTTATTAGGAGGCGCTGAATTAAGTACTAAATTGACTGTCATCCTATAGGTAGATGGTAATGTCAGCCATAGCCATAAGTAGAGGGTATTTGCGAGGGCGTCCTCTGCCTTGTTTTGGGGGTTGTTACTAAGCTTTAGCAGGTCTCTCTAAGACAGTCTTAGAAAGGGCTGACCCAAATAGAGGTTTAGGTGGCGATTCCAGTCCAACAATTTACTCCTGTGATTTAGTTGCTTAAAGGTAGGGTTTTATAACCGTAGATTAGAAGGCTATAGGTCCACTAGACAGTTTAACGGTGCATATTTCACCCTTAATAGTAAGCAAGATAAATAGCCCGTCCCAATAGCCGCTTTAGCCAGTGTTTCCTTCTCTCCAGACCAAAACGGGCGAATTTAGTAGGAGATCATAAATCGCATCAGTATTGGGTCCGTTTCGCATATTCAGTATATTAGCGATCTGTCGTTTAGCTTATAGCTTCTATATCTCTACTATAGCCTTTTTGATTGCGGCAGCGCGTTATATAACCATAGGGGATAGTGTATCGGATTTGACCATTCGGGGGTAGGCTCTAAAGACTAGAAGTATGGGAACTAGTCCTCCAGGGCCAGCTAAATCATTAATTACTTTAAACGCCATTTGGAGTCCCATCTCCTTATTAATTTCGGGGATTTCAGTTATAATAATCTAATAGGCTCGGCGTAATAGACTATAGTAGCGCTCTACCATTCTAATAGAGTTATGTGCTTCAACCAGTACTCCCTTTATACTAATTCCTATAATAGTAGCGTATTGCTTAAATTCCTTACTAACAAAGTTCTTTTTGGCGTTGTGGGTAATTAGGTCTAGTGGCCCTAGGTAGATATCAATCTAGCACATCCATAGAACGTCCTATATATATTTGGCGCTAATGTCTTATAGCTATCTACCGGCTTAGAATCGCGTTCCTTTATCAATAATATATAGGAGGGGTAATCCGCTAATATATATAATATTAACAATGATATTGTAGTTAAAATTAACATTATCTTATAGGGTAAAGCGGAATCTGCCTAGTGATTTGCTAAACTTCTAACAGTAATAGCAGAACTTGGTTAGTTGCTTAATAGCCATTCTATCAGTTTCATAGCCAGCATAGTAGAGTAGCTTTTATAATTTCTCAACTAAGGGATATCCAAATCGGCAATATAGGCGCCGTAGCTCTATATCTGTTAAGTAGCAGGGGTTCGCGTTAAAGGATTTGGATAAATATAACTGTAGTAATAAGCTCTATAGGAGAAATAGGTGGCCAAACCGTTACACTACTAGCACTTTTTTAGTGTGAGTGATAATAACGTTTCTAAGGTTATTATAGTAGATTTGGAGTCTGTCCATATCCGCTAAATAGAGCAAGAAGGGGGTATCTATATAGACAATATGAAACTGTATCTTGCCTATAGGGGTAACAACATCTATAGTTTTAATAGAGGTAGCAATTCCAATGCCAAACTACACGTTAACTTGTCCTTTAGTTAAGGTATTAAGTCTTACAGATTAGTCCGCGTTCTATAGTGCCTAAAATTATCCGTAACCGGCCATAGACTTCTTTAACGCACTAGTATCAATCATAATTCCTATAAATACTATAGAAGTATAGCGTGAAGCAGCGGTTGTTGTGTTATAGTTAAACAGGTCAGTTTCCGTAGTAGGTTCCATAGAGGTTGCAGTAAGTAAGTAAGCGCACGCCTTATTAGCTAATTCTACACTTATAGAGGTTGCTTCGTCTATAGTAAAAGTCCCAAATAATATAAGGTAGCAGCCATCAGGGTCTTCTAATTCTTCCTTACTGTTATCATTATCAGTGTTTTTGTCAGCGTCTATATCTAGTATAAGAGCTTTAAAGGTCTCATTATACTTATTATTGTCGTCTCCTTTATAGTAGATAGTGTATTGTCTAAAGCGTTCTTTAAAGTTACCGTTACGGCCCTTATTATTATTAAAACGTCTTTTATACTCGTCTCTGGAACGGTTCCATTCCTTCTCTATATATTTCTATAAGCGGCAGCTCTCCTTTTAGCAAATATAGCACTTGGCCTTTAGGGATCTAACAGTATTTTGTCTATAGGAGCGGGTTCGGTCACGGTTATTACAGATATCACGGCGGTATATATAATCCGTAAAGTAGGCTCCTTAAGACGGTCTTATTAAGGCCTAAAAAGGGTGTTCCTTCTCCTATACAACTATAGAAGATTGCAACTTGCTAATCAACTAGGAGAGGTCTTTAGAGGGGTTAAAAATGGCGATACAGCATACTAGTACTCCTTGGCAAGCGGTGACTAGCTTATTTATAAGGAAGAGGTCTATACAAAACTCTAGGTGTAATCTATAGCGGTATTTTAAGAGCTTATTAAGGAGTAGTTAGAAACTCTAATAGATTTACTTATTAGGGTTCTTATTAATAACTCCTTAGAAGTCAGTAGCGTTCCATTTAGTAAGGTTTCTTCAATAGTACTCTAGTCCTTTAAAGAAGTAACGCATATAGTTACATACCTCAGTAAATAATCTAGTTGAAAGACTACTATTGTAGTAGTAATCCTAAGCAAGTCCTTTTAGCATGGTTAGGAATGCAGTTATATAGCCTTTAGAAGGTAGACCAGCTCTCTTGCAGATATTATAGAAGATAGTCAACTTAAAGTTAAAGCTATTACTCACTCCATTATACTTCTAGTCGTCTGTATAGATCTTGGCGATAGTGGCTGCCTCTTTGCTATACGTAGGCAGGTGCATAGCAGGGTCGGTATTAGCAGTACTAGGGTGAAGATACTGGGCAGAAGGAAGACCAAGTGGGATAGAAGCGGTTGCTAAAGGGAAGGTAGAGGCAGTTGCCACAGGCGATAATTGCTAATTCTACATCTATAGGAGTTAAGTAAGGAGAGTAAGTAGTTAATCTTAGGTGGAGGTAGGTACAGCTTACTATTAGGTAGCGGTTGGTGCAGTTTACTAGGGTATAGATATAACAGCTAGTTAGGGTGTTATAGGGGTAGGTATTTATATTCTAGGTATTATAGCTGTAGCTATAGGCTGGATTATAGGCGTTAGAGGTAGTAGAGGTAGTTAATAGTTTATAGGCATCAGCACCGTGTAGGAAGGTAGTAGGCTGTAGGGGAGGGTTATAGAAACTAAAGAGGCTATAACTAACAGGGTTATAGCTTAATTTAATATTAGAGCTGTTTATATTAAGTTAAGTTATTCTTATAGTGCCACTATAATTATAGGGCTAACTTCCTTAAGAGCTCCTGTGATTTCCTTATCTATCCATTTATAAGGTTCCTCTTCTGTAAGAATATTATGCAGAACCTTATAGAGTGGGTATCTATTGCTATGTGTGGCGACATATACTCCTCTTTAGAGTAGGTGAGTACGGAGCTTTACTCTAGTAATAAAGCGTATCTTTCTAAAGTCCTTAATGGTAAAGCCTTTAAATTCTTCTTGGAATAGCGACTATAATATATAATCCGTAAAGTTCTTATATATATACTCATAGATTTTTGTTTCCATATATTCTTCCAGGTCTTCCTCTAAGGTAGTTATTACATTAATCCTATAACCATGTCTGGTGATTCTCTCCTTCCATTTAGGATCCATCTTATTGTATAAAGCAGTGTGCTAGTCCTTATATATGTTATAGTTCAAGATTGAGGTTGAGGTCGAGGTTGAGGTCGAGGTCAAGGTTGAGGTCGTCGGGGTAAGGGTGTCAAGGTAAGGGTATTTGGGTGTATACGTCCTTTACAGCCATTAGGCCTATAAAGTATTCTTAGCAAGACTACGATTCTCTCAGCGATCTATTATATTGGCTGTAAGGCCAGTACAAATTCTCTTAAGCTTAAGGGAGGTTATAATCTTCTCTAAATAAAGATATAATTCTCTAGGCGATCTAACGCGTTAGCAGTTAAGCTAATACATGGTCTTAAGCTTTAAGGGTAATATAGCTTTCTCCTTCAACTAAAATAGACAAGGCTAGGCGATCCGTGTACTGTTTCCAGTACGGTTCTTAAGCTCTAGCTTATTGCGTATTTCCTAATCTATACGTCTACTAATTAGTGTCGGTATACTCGCTTTATCAACGGGCATGAATATCACTGTATAATACGTATACGGTGTTGAAGTTGGTAGTTGTTCGATTGTCTAGAAGTAAGGGGTTGCTCCAAGGTCAGGTTAGCTAGCCTCGCTTCGTGGTCTCGTAACCACGTCACATAACTAACATTCCGACACTTTTATTTAGAGCTTTAATTTAAAGTTCTAATTTAAAGCTCTAATTTAATTTAAAGACTATAGATTTAGAGGCTTTTAATTTAAAGGCTATTAGCTTAAAGGCTTCTAGCTTAAGGGTATTTAATAAAACTTTTATAGCTAGTAATTAAAATTATATTAGTTATAAATCTAGTATATATTTAGACTATAGAGCTTTAATATAGTAGTTAATTAATTAATTAATTATAATTATATACTTATTATATTATACTATATATAATACTACGCATGCAGCATCTAGGCTATAGCACTATAGCACTATAATATAAATCATTCCTAGGCAGCTTAATATATATTAGTTACTATATCCTAAATAGTTTATAAATCCCTAGGGGTTTATAGCTCCTTAGTAAAGGAATACTAAGTTACTATAACTATTAGGTAATAAGAAAACGGTAGAAAAGACTATAAGAAATCCTAACGCCTATCTTTATCCTTTTATAATTTACTTCTATCTTTTTAAATTAATTAATATATAGATTGTTAGGTAGCTAATAAAAATTTAACCTAAGTTTATAATTAATAGCCTGATTAATTAACCTAAAGCTTTTATTTAGAGTCTTATTATATAGAGTTTAATTAATAGATATATAAATATAAGGTTTTCTAGAGGGAGACCCCCTAGACCTCCCCTATATTAAGCTTTTAATTTAGAAGTAGTAGTAAGGCTAAGGCACTTTAATTACTGCTAGGTAGTATTATCTTATTAAAACTATCTACTATAGTAACTAAGGCACCCTATTTAAATTAGGCTTAATTTAAAAGTAATATATATATATATACTAGTAGGTATAAATTTGCTTTATAAATTCCATACCTCCGTTATACTGCGCTATAGGGGCTGCTTTATAGGGGGTAAGCTTTAGGTAGAGCCTTATATAGAGCTTTAATAGAGCCTTGTATAGAGCTTTATATAGAGATTTATGTAGAGTTATATGCAGAGCCTTGTACAGAGCCATGTACAGAGCCATGTGCAGATATATAGACGTATAGACGTGTAGACGTACGGGTGTTTATATGGGCAATTAATTAATTAATTAATTATATAGACGTTTGTAGAGCCGTGCGTAGAGCCATTTATAGAGAAGTTTATATAGGCGTTTATACGGGCGATTATATAGATGATTATAGAGCCTTCCTAGTATATTAGTGCTGTGTATTAGTAGAGCTTCAGAGCTCTATATTAAGCTTTAAGTAGAGCTTTAAG
>Ga0307507_10007538_pt1 | contig 15711 bp, 2 predicted proteins | sample 7_EM_MG_FD_207223 | JGI IMG/M metagenome (GOLD analysis project Ga0307507, IMG submission 207223) | Populus trichocarpa ectomycorrhiza microbial communities from riparian zone in the Pacific Northwest, United States - 7_EM | ecosystem: Host-associated > Plants > Roots > Unclassified | place... | reverse complement strand
TTAGGGCGGCTAGTGCGTGCATTTATGCTTTCAACCAGTGACGCTGGTGGGTATGGTGCATAGGCAACTAGTACGGCTAATGGGTGTATTTATTTCAGTGCGTGTCTGATAGGTATCTTACTAGGAGAAAGAGATTTCCTATATTCTATTTTATGCTTTCCTTTTTCTATTCTGTTTTTGCTTTACTTTCGTTTGGCTATTCTTCTATAGTATAAAACGTTAGGGGACAACGTTCTTGGTAGGGGAGGTATATAGTGGGGTAAAATATCCTATGCTTAGTGTCTTGGCATTTTCCTATATATATTGAGCCTTCGGCTTCCCTCCTTCTTGGAGATCACGAACCTACCGGAATACATTCTTTTCTTTCTTTATTACCGACAGAGAGATAGACTGACTGACTGACTGACTGACTGACTGATAGATAGATAGTACCGTGACTTTCCTATCTGAGAGACACCGTACCCTACCACAATATAACCAGGTGCAGCTTTGGATTAAGGATATTGCCGAGGCGCCAGGTAATATATATAATAGCATTTAAAATCGGATATCTATTTTTGTGATTATAGATACTCTTTAAAGCATGTATCTAACTGCTATAAATGGTATTTTTAAATCTAACACCAAGCTTGAATATCCGCGTATGCCGGAGATTAATATTTTGCTATCTATAAAGACAATACATATAAACCTAGGCCCTATTATAGAGAGCGAGGCTTCTATAAATGGTAACTATTGTGTACTTAAGACAATCTTCCTAGAGCAACTATAGTTTAATTATAATAACAATTTTTAGGACTAATTATATCTGGTATATAGTAACCAGAAAACCGCAAAGCTTATCTATACCTATAAGCGGGAGCGGGCAGAGGCTGCGCTCTTATATAATAGCTACTATTGGGTACTACCTGTTCCAGGTCTCTAGCACCTCCGGTTAAACTTCCTATATACAATTATAAGGACTTTCTTTGGTGGTAAGCAATATGCGTAGTAGTACTCTACGCTCTATACTTATATAAATCACCTTGGGCAACAAAATATTCCTATAGAGCGCCCTCTATTTTACTATCTTAAAGAGCTAGTACTGCATAGTTTTAATATGTGTATTATTACGCTCTTCTTAATATATATCTATAATAGGCTTAACATCTATAAAGAAGGCGTAGTTAAAAGATATATTAGGTCCTTAACGCCCAAGCAGTTTCTATAGCATATTAAGGATATCCGCGCAGCGGGTTTTAGCTCTAAAGTTGGCCGCAAGGCTAATAAATTGGTTCCTCCGTAGACCTCCGCCTATAGAGGTTCTTAGATTATAAATCAATTGCTTATAGAACCTAGCTCCGCTACTATAAGCTAGCCCGCTCGGATTATTAATATGGAGTTCTTTAATTATATTCGGTATCTATAGGTGGTTAAAATATATAAAGTGTTAAAATACGCTATTAAGTATGCGGATATTGGCCTTCTAAAGTGTGCAATTACCTGCCTTTACCTTTACTTTGCTAGATTGAGGAGTAATAACTATATATCTAAAATAATATACTTCTAGAGGTTAATTACAACGGAGGCGTATAATCCAGTACTTTAGCGGGCTATATTTGTAAATGGGTTAATTAATAATTGCGAAGAGCCGAATAGCTTTTTTAAAGCCAATTAACTTAATGAACTACTAAATCTTTAGCTAAAGGAGCTACTCTAATTACGTGGAAACTTAACCTTTGGAATAGACTCTCTATTTAGGTGGAGTGTTCTTACTATAAGCTATACTGGACCTCTTCATACTAAATTTAAGAGTGTATTTGGTGAGTGGATAATATCTAATTATATAATTAAGTCTCCTGTGGTTAATATCCAGTCCCTTACGGATATAATTGCTAAGGACTTGATTATACGTTAGCGTGTATAGGACGTTGGGTTTAAGGCACCTGCTATTCTTTAACTTAGATTAGAGCGGCTCTTATAGGGCAGCATTACTAATTTTAATATGCGGATATCTTATATTAGCGGTTTACTATATAACCCTTGTGAGGACGGATTTGATAAGGCTATAGATAATATACTGGAGGACTTTTAAATACTTAGGCTTATAGTACGTTTCTGTCTTTATATTAAGCGAGTTCTTTTATTAATATTAATTTTAGCTAGTATATAATCTTCTTAGTGCGTAGTATATAACGTAGCAGTTAGCTGTTTTATGGTGCAGATATATAAATATCTTCATCTTAGCTTATGCAGATATCTTTTATCTTAGCTTATACGGATATCTTTACCTTAGCTTATATGGATATCACAATATTAATTAAGTATATCTATTAAATGTAAGGCGGAGACTTAATTCCTATATATATAGTAGTAAAAAGGTAAGGGCTACTATTTTATTATTATAAACCTGTAATAATAGCCAACCCGCAGCAATAGCTAACTTATATCCACTTATTTAATATTTAATAGCCCAGTATTATATATAAGTGTAGTAATACTACACCTTAGGAACTTAAGCTTATCCTTTATCTCGCTTAGAGAATCTCCAAACTTATTTAACTGGCGGTCTATAGCTTAAACATCTTTTACTATATTAGTCACCTATTTACAAACTATATTAACGCATGTAGAAATAGCGATCACTAAATATACCCCAACAGATTCCGTGCTAGTGGAAGTGGTAGTAGTAATAGCAGCACCCAGCGTGCTAGCAATTGGTGAAAGAGTTAGAGGAGCAGCGGTAGAGCGGGTGCCTCTACGGCCGCGTATACTACTGCGAGTGGGAGTCTTAATAGGGGGGGAGGTCTTAATAGGGGGGGGAGGCGTAGTGGTACGGGCGGGGATGGTATAAGAACAAAGCTATACGGATATCAGCTATATCCGTATTATTAATATATAGATACTATACCTTCTTAGTAGGCGTTTTAGCTGGATTATTGGCAGAAGTTAATTTCGCACGTTTTCTGCCCTAAGGTGTAACTGGCTCTGGATTTAGTAAACTTTCCTATATGCGTGTTAGCTGACAGAATAATAGTATACTATTAGTATGTACCTTTCCGCATAACCTGCCACCCATATAACATCTTGAGCATATACCCCCAAAATAAGGCCTGGAGTCCTTATAAACGTAATATTCGTAGCTATGCTTCTCGCATAGAGTATATAGCGGATTGCGCAGCTCACTAAAGCTACCCTTAATATTCTGAATATATGTTAATATCCGCTGGCGACTTTCCTTCATGTTCTCCTAAACACTAGCTTTTAAAGTGTACCATTTATTCGCTAACGGCACTTAGATAGGAAGGCGCTTGTTTATATTTGTGGTGCTATAGAGATTGCGAGGGCTATAGAGATTGTGAGAGGATAGAGGAGGGCTTTTAGGAGAGTTGGCGTTATTAAGATTGCTCTCTTTATTGTTATCTAAAATCTTTAACATTTCTGTTGGATTACTATAAGAGGTAAATTAGTAAACAAGATATTAAAACAGTATAACTAATATATACGATTTAATGGCTATCTTAGCCTTTAGATTTGTATCAGCAGCCTTTTTAGCCTGCTTTTTAAGAAAAGAAGATAAATGGGCCTTATTAAGCCTCTTTTCAGAAGCATTAGGTAGCAGCAGTAGAGAGGCAGACAGCAAAGAAGTAGATGGCAAAGTGGTTCACGGCAAAGATGTAGGCAATGGAAAGGCAGGCAGCGAAGAGGTGCGCGGATTTTTAGTGGATTTCGCTCTATCTATATTTTTATTGTCTACTAAATCCTATAAAGAGCGCTTTGGTACATATTTTCTAAAATTATATTAGTTATAGGCATAATTTAGTATTAGAAAGCTTACTCTTTAGAAATAGAGTCTAAATGCTTAGTAAGAGCAGCTATAGCGTGCTTAACAGCATCCTTGTTTATTTTGCGTATATTAAGTTCATTAACTACCTAGCTACTGTTATTTGCATTAACATCATTTATAGGTGTAAATAAAGGTATTATAAACAGTAGAATGCTAAGGGATAGTGGATAAAATAACAATAATAAAGTTTATAGTACGGTGTTGTAAGGTGGAAGGTTGGTGGAGGAAGAAGATGTGTGGAGGTTAATTTAAGGTAAATATCTAATCTATAAATTTTATCAAAATAGCACACTAACAAATAATCGCTGCTATAGTGACTTACCTTAGTAAATATTAGCAGTGCAAATATATAAATACCTTTATCTTAGCTTATGTGGATATCTTTATCCTAGCTTATATAAACATCTTTATCCTAGCTTATACGGATATTATAATATTAATTAAGTATATCTATTAAATGTAAGGCAGAGACTTAATTTATATATAGTAGTAGAGAGGTAAGAACTACTATTTTATTACTCTAAACCCGTAATAATAGCTAACCTATAGCAACAGCTAATCTATATCTACTTAAATTCTATATCTGGCAACCTAGTGTTGCATATAAGTGTAGTAATACCACACCTTAGGAACGCAAGCTTATCCTTTACCTTACTTAGAGAATCTCTAAACTTATTTAACTGGCGGTCTATAGCTTAAATATCTTTTGCTATATTAGTTACCTATTTACCAACCATATTAACGCGCGTAGAAATAGCAATTGCTAAATATACCTTAACAGATTCTATGTAAGCGGGAGTACTAAAAGCAGTACCAGATGTACCAGGAATTAGTGAAAGAGTAGGAGTCTTTAAGGGAGGGGAGGTCTCTGAGGGGGGATAGTGCGGGTATAAAGCTATGCGGATATTAGCAATATCCGTATTATTAAAATGTGGATATTATACCTTCTTACTAGGTGTTTTAGCTGGATTACTGGCAGAAGCTAATTGCGCATGTTTTTTGCGCTAAGGTGTAACTGGCTTTAGTCTCAGCAAACTATTCTATATACGTATTAGCTAATAGAATAATAGTATACTATTAGTATATATAGTATATGCCTTTTCGCACAACCTGCTACCTAAGTAATATCTTAAGTATATACCTCCAAAATAAGGTCCAGAGTCCTGCTTATAAACGCGACATTTATAGTCTTGCTTAATATATAGAGCGTATAGCAGATCGCGCAGCATACTAGAGCTACCCTTAATATTCTAGACATGGGTATATATCCGCTAGCAAGCTTCCTTTATATTCTCCTAAGTACCAGCTTTTAGGGTGTACCATTTATTTACTAACGGCACTTAAATAGGAAGGCGCTCGTTTATATTAATATTAGATATTATAGCTTAGGCTATCTACGTACTGCGGAGCTTGTAAGGGCTATAGGGATTATAAGAGGATAAAGGAGGGCTTTTAGGAGAGTCGGCGTTATTAAGATTGCTTTCTTTATTATTATCTAAAATCTCCAACATTTCTGTTAGGTTACTATAAGAGGTAAATTAGTAGATAAGACACTAAAATAGTATAGTTAATATATACGATTTAAAGGCTATCTTATACTAAACATTTTGCGTAGCAATTCTATCAGCCTGCCTTTTAAGAGAAGTAGAAGTACGACAATAATTAAACTTTTTAGAAGTAGCAGGCGGCAAAGAGGTAGGCGGCAAAGAAGTAGGCGGTAAAGAGTTAGGCAGTGAAGAGGTAAGCGGATTTCCAGCGGTTTTCGTAATAGCCTTATTATAGTGCTCTGCTAGATCCAATAAAGAGTGTTTTGGTATATATTTCCTAAAATTATATTAGCTATAGGCATAATTTGGTATTAAAAAGCTAACTCTCTAGGCAGAGACCCTAAAGGATTAGTAAAAGAAAGGGCGTCCTTAAAAGCGTCCTTAATTATTTTATTATTAACGTCGCGTATATTAAGTTCATCAACTAAATAGCTGTCGGACGTGTTTAGAGGTGTGAAAGAAGGCATTATAGATAGTAGTATACTAATAGATAGTAGATAAAACAATAATAATAAAGTTTATGGTATGATCCTGTAAGGTAAAAGGTGTGGAGGTTAATTAAAGGTAAATATCCGCGCTACTAATTTTATCAAATTAGCTTACTAATAAGTAATTACTATAGTGACTTACCTTAATAAACATTAACCGCCTTGTAAACGCTTATTTATAGCGCGCAAATCCTTTATAGTTAAGTTACTACTAATTAAGGTAAGTGGGCGCCGTCTAGTTAACTTACAAAGTGATATTAATATAGAATTACCGCTTAATTAAGGTGCTAAAGAATGGTTATAAGCGGGTATTAGGTTTACTTAGTAAGCGGATTTCTTACTTTTAAAGTACGCAGATATGTCCTTTTGTTTTCTTTTGCTGTAAGGCGGATCTAATATTAGCTAAGAGTCTTAAGGCATAGTAGCCTAAGAAGAACAGATGATATCTGGTTATAAGAATTATAAGACACTTAAACTAAATAGCTAATATAATATAGGTTCTATAGGTTTTAGGAGCTTTAGGTACAAACCTTAGTGTCTCTCTAGATAAGAATTTAATAGACTATTTAAATACATATATGGAGATCAATACTTAACACCCGGATATTAATTAGAGCTCTGCCCTAGTCCTAGTTAAGTTAACAAACAAATAGAATGTTAAGGAATATTAAATACTAACCTGCTAAAGCTGCGTTATATCCAAAACTAAGGGCGGAGATTAAGCACTAGGCTATAGGTTCTAAGCTGCGCTTAGTTTAGAGAGCGGAGATTAAATATTAGACTGCAAATTCTAAGCTGCACCTAATTTAGAAGGCGGGGATCGAGTATTAGTATATAAATTCTGAACTATGCCTAGTTTAGAGGGCGGAGATTAAGTATTAGCCTACAAACCCTAAGCCTTAGAGTTTCCTAGGAGCGGAGATCTAGTATCGCAACTTAAATTCTAAGCCTTAGGATTTTCTAGGAGTGGAGATCTAATACTACATTGCGAACTCTAAATTTCTAGATTTCCTACTACCTGGGAACTGGTGCTACGTTATAGATCTTAAACTTTGGAATTTTTCGTAATTAGAGATCCAGTGCTATGTTACAAATATTAAACCTTAGGCTTATCTAAAAGTTAAGACTTAGTGTTGCACTATAAGCTCTAATACTTAGACTGCCCTAAAGATTTAGATTTAATGCTCCGCTATAAGCTCTAATGTCTAGATTGCTCTAAGGGCTAAGACCTAATACTACGCTGTAAGCTCTGATATCTAGATTGTTCTAAGGGTTAAGATACGGAGCTGCCTTATAAGCTATAATACTAAGCCTGCCTCAGAGACTGGTTTCTAATGCTATAGTATAGACTTGGATATCCTAGAGCTGTAGGGAGTTAATGTCTATTATTATAGTATAGACCCTAATATCTAAGAGGCTGATACTTAATACTAGATAATAACTGACGCTAATTATTGCCCTAGGGCTCTTAATACCTGGCCTAACTTTAAGATCCTAGATATCCGCCCTATATTAAAAACTGGACCCAACTATTATATTGCCAGGACTGATATCTATTATAGGGCTTTAGTATACTTAGCCTAGAGGTATTCTGCTAGCTAGAGTTTAGGCTAGCCAGCTAAGCGTTCCTACTAGATGTGGGCTAAGAAGGTAATAGTATCAGCAGCCCTATATACGGATTTTTGGCGGATATCAATTAAGGTAGCTGGGCTACTTATATTTGCGGACTTTAAGCTGCTAATACTGTACGCCTCTCTACTACCCTAGACCGTGGTAATATCTACTCTACGCTATCTTTTAATTTGCTTGCTAATGCTAATAGCTAGCTCTCTGCCTAATTTACCTTTTCTACCTCCTCTTAAATAAAGGTAATAAACTTATTTAAATTATTACTAAGCTGACCACAATTCCAATTAGGTAGGTTTTTCTTAAGTGCTTTATAGCTGGTTATATACTAGGTGCAGCTATAAAGAGCGGCAATTTGCTTATTGGATATAATATAGCTTAAGATTGGATTTTAAATAGCGTGCTAATATTTCTTCTCTATTTAGTTATAGAACCAGTTTTTTATGCTTATAGTAAAGGCCTTTTGTTACATCTTCCTTGGAATCCCCTCTATATACAGCTTGCGGATATTAAACTCTTTAAAAGCCTATAAAGTAGGATTATAGTTAGAGCAACAACCCTAGCCACTAGTGGACGGAGACTGCTCCTTATAGTTCTCTAATATAATCTTTTATAAGCAGCCCTTTTCCTTATTTACAAGAGCATATATATAATGGGAGAGAGCTACTCTTTTCTTAGCTTTAGTCTTTAGGCGCCGCGCTGGCTTCTTTAGTAGAATATCCATAGGTAGAACTATAGATGTTCTACCCAAACTAAGCTCTTATCCTATGTTAGATGCGGACGCATTAGAATTAGCATTACTATATACAGACACTTTTAAAGATATATCGCTAGTAAAATCAGCAGCCCTATCCTCTTATAACACCTATTGCTCAATACAATATTCGCGGCTAAGTTGACTTAGCTAAGATTAGAAGGCTCTACCAGTATAACCGCGATTTTTAGCTGGCCTAGTAATATCCTTATACGGACCTTTATACTAATCCTTAATTAGAAATATTGCCTTACCTTTTTAACCACTACTATAAGCACCGCGTCTAAGTCGTTGCCATATTATATTGATAGACTTATCTTTGTGTATGCAATACTACGTAATATAGTTAAAATTAGAAATATTAGCGCTATAAGCAAGCGTATTAGAGGAGAGCAGAATGCGGATTTTGGAGTTAGGTTTTCTTAACTCCTTATATAGTCTGTCTTTATCCGCAATAGCTAATGATGTATAATAAAGCTAAATAGCTCTTCTAGCCTACGCTTTCTGGTACCTATAATATACTAACTATAAATAAATTGTGTCCCTCCCTAGTAATATTAGGTCCTTTAAATTAAGAAAGATAATTGTCTTTAGGATCTGGTGGGGAGTTAGCATATATTAGATTCCCTGCTTAGCAGATATAGCGGTATACGCGTAGTCTATAATAAAGTATAAGCTTTTAAAGGACTTCTTGCTTCCTTACTTAACATATTCTCTAATAATTAATAGATCTGGCCGGTTAATCAATGTCCGCACTATATTAATATTATTTTAAAAGCCCGCCAACTCTTTAACAATTTTAAATATTATATTATTAAGCGTTGCAGTATAAGCAAACCAAGGCCTCCGCCCTAATAATAACTGTACTTTCTATAGCTGTGTATACAAACTCCGGAACAAACCCCCCTAATTGGCTATAAGGTGCACCTTATTAATTACTACTAAGCTAATATGCGCATAAAAGGCAGGGTTGGTAAGAGTCTTATAGAACCTTTTATTAACTAACAGTTCTGGCAATATTAAAATATAGGTGTATACTCTAATGCGGATTTCCTATAAAAGACATATGGATATTATCTTAGCGTATATATAAACCGGCCTTATTCCAGGAAGCTCCTTAATCTTTACCTTCTACTCCGCACTAATTGCATTAAGTGGCAAGATAATAATTACCACTAAGGCCTAAAAAAGACATGGTATTGCTTATATTATTATACTCTTACTAAATAAGGTTCTTGTAATAAGTATTATATCTTTTTCCTTAAATAGTAGCCACCTAAGGGCTTTAAGCTGCTCCGTACGTCCGTGATATAGATATAAAAAAGCAATAGCCTTATTAACCTTGCTTAGCTGCCAGGCCTTGCTCTCTCTGTAAAGCGCAAGAAGCTAATCTTAAAAGTCCTATAGCTATTGCTCCTAGTCTGTTTTATAACTCCTCTAAGTCTAATTATCCAATACCTAATATAGTCGCGGCTATTCTAGTACCTTATTTAACTTCCTCCCTCTCCACCTAGTGGGTTTTGGTGCTGGTATACAGTAGATTTACCTGGATATCTGTGGCTTAGTAGTTGGCGCATAATAAGGTTTCAGTGGGTGTTATACACTATAATACTGACGCTATATATCCGCCAGGCTATAATAGGTTCTTTAGGGTGGCTATTATAGATCTATGGGGGTTTAATATATATTAGCTAGCATTTAATAAAGTTATATATAGTTACAGAATTGCTAATAACGCGTTTTTTTTTTAAATAAAAATAATCACAAGACCTAAAAATACCTAAGTAATAAAAATGATATATTCTAAAAGCCTACATTCTGTTATATAATTAATTAACTTTAGGGAATAATATAAAGTCCTAGTGTTAAGTTATTTTAATCTCCGCAATCTCTGTAACGCGGATTTCGTCGGAAATCTAAGAAACTTTGGAAATGTGGCTCAGACGTGATTCTGGTGGTTTCGCACAAATGTAGTTAGTCAGCTTACGGACCGATTGAAAATCCGCACCAACAGAATCACGTCTAAGCTTGCTGAGGTAATGAGCTTGCTGAGGTAAGAGCTTCTGAGGTAATTCATTCATCCATTCATCCGTTTTTGCTGCCATCACTGGCGGAGGAAATGATCGTTCTCAACGAAACTTTCGTGTGCGATAGATCTCTTGCAAAGCATCATGGCTGAAGCCATCGCAGTTATCAGTTTCGTATCCGCTGTCTGCTCCCTGGCCGACTATGGAACAAGAGTTGTGAAACGCTTGAATGAATTCAGGACCAACGTCCATGACCTTCCCCAAACATTTCTTCATGTTAGCGACCAGCTACCCCTATTAACCGATACCGTGAATCGCATTCACCGGCAAGCAAAAGATGGTCATCTGAGCCCACAGACCGAGACGGTGCTACGCCCGGTGGTAGAAGGTATTCATGCACAATTGACACAGCTCGACTCTGTTCTTGTCAAGGTGTTGCCTTCTGCCAAAGCTTCAACATGGGAGAAAGGCATCAAGGCAGTCAGAAGCTTAAAAGCCCAGAAAACTGTTGACGACTTTGCTTCAGTCATCGATCGCTACATTTCAAACCTCACGGTCTACCAGACTACCCATAACGGTGATCTAATTAAAACCTTAATCAAGTTAATAGAACAGATGAACTCTCCGCAACTGCAGGGCGTCCAAGTCGCACCGCCGAGGAAGCCTTACTTCATGGTCCGCTATCAAACTGACGAGGATTTCATCGGTCGCGAAAAGATCGTGGAGGAAATTAGGCGACGATTCGGGAGAAAAAATCGAGTGGCTATAGCTGGGATAGGCGGTGTTGGGTATGCTTTCCAGGTTGCCGGATTTGATTTTGATTATTCTATTAATACACACTACAGAAAGTCCCGTATTGCCATTGAATACTGTTATCAGTACAGGAGGAACAACCCAGACGCCCACGTATTCTGGGTGCACGGTGGTAACAAAGCCAGATTCGAAGCAGCTTATCAAGAGATGGCAAGGACGATGAAGGTACCTGGCTTCGATGACCCGAAGATCAATACTCTCCAGCTAGTTTCCGATTGGCTGACTGATGAAGACAACGGATCCTGGCTAATGGTGTTAGATAACGCCGATGACGCCGAGGTCTGGATCGAGCCTGCCATACAAGAGTCCTCCCAGCAAGACGGTCTCTACCGGTCAGCGCCTTTGATCGATTATATACCTCGAGGCTCACATTGCTTTGTGCTAATCACAACGAGGAACGGCCAGCTTGGGGAGAGACTTGCGGAGGCTAAGAGGGAAAAACCAATCGATGTTCTACCGCTTGCCCCGAAAGACGCGGAAAGTTTGCTACGGAGGAAACTCTCAGAAAATGACGATATTAGCCAAGAGGATGCGAATGAGATCACGGAAGCTTTGGATTACCTCCCCCTTGCTATCACCCAGGCGGCGGCATATTTAGATCAAAACCGTATAACTGCCGCCGAATATCTTCATCTATTCAGAGATGGTGAAGCAGATATCTCAGAACTCTTGGAGCAGGACATCTATGACGCAGGCCGCGACTATGAGATTCAAAACTCTATCTTCCGGACATGGAAGATCTCCTTCGATCAGATTCTTAAGCAAGACCCACGCGCGGCCGAGGTGCTGTCTCTCATGGCCATGTTGGATCGACAGGCAATATCGGAAAATTTGTTGCAAAAAAATGAGGAGCGGAAGTTAAAGTTCAATGCCGCCATCCAGAAGTTGAAGGCCTTCTCATTAATCACAGAGGAAATAAAACCATCAACCTTCAGCATGCATCGCCTCGTCCAGCTTTCAACCCAAATGTGGCTAGAGCATCAGAATGAACTATCGAGGTGGCAAGAAGCAGCGTTATCTACGGTGGCTAAATGCTGCCCGCTTAATGGGAACTACGAGAACTGGATCCCGTTGGAGGCTATAAGCCCGCATCTTCAGGTTGTGCTGAATTACCAATTTAGTGCAAAACATTGTCAGCTACAGCGCGCGAAAATATTGTTCACATTAGGATGGTACAACGATGAGCAGGGTCGATATTCGATAGCCTATAAGCACTATTTGGAATCTCTGGTGCTACGAGAGAGTAATCTTGGGCCAGAGCATTCCGAGACACTGAACAGCATGAACAACCTGGCGGTGGTGCTACGGAGCCAGGGCAGGTACGGCGAGGCCGAGAAGATGTACCGACGAGTGTTGGAAGTAAGGGAGAAGGTACTTGGGCTAGAGCATTCCGATACATTGAACTGCATGAACAACCTAGCGTTGGTGCTATGGAGCCAAGGTAGGTATGACGAGGCCGAGAAGATGCACCGAAGTGAATTAGAAGTAACGGAGAAGGTGCTTGGCCCCGAGCATCCTAATATGCTAACCGGCATGGATAACCTGGCGTTGGCGCTATGGAGCCAGGGAAATTACGACGAGGCCGAGAAGATGCACCGACGAGTGTTAGAGGTGAGGGAGAAGGTGTTTGGCCCCGAGCATCCTAATACGCTGACCGGCATGAATAACCTGGCGCTGGTGCTACGGAGCCGGGGAAATTACGACGAGGCCGAGAAGATGCACCGACGAGTGTTAGAGGTGATGGAGAAGGTGTTTGGCCCCGAGCATCCTGATACGCTGACCGGCATGAATAACCTGGCGGAGGTGCTACGGAGCCGGGGAAATTACGACGAGGCCGAGAAGATGCACCGACGAGTGTTAGAGGTAAGGGAGAAGGTACTTGGCCCTGAGTATCCTGATACACTGGTCGGCATGAATAACCTGGCGTTGGTGCTACAGAGCCAGGGAAATTACGACGAGGCCGAGAAGATGCACCGACGAGTGCTAGAGGTAAGGGAGAAGGTACTTGGCCCCGAGCATCCTGATACGCTGACCGGTATAAACAACCTGGCGTCAGTGCTACGGAGCCAGGGAAATTACGACGAGGCCGAGAAGATGCATCGACGAGTATTGGAGGTAAGGGAGAAGGTGCTTGGCCCCGAGCATCCCGGTACGCTGAGTGGCATGAATAACTTGGCGGAGGTGCTACGGAGCCGGGGGAATTACGACGAGGCCGAGATGATGCACCGACGAGCATTAGAAGTGAGGGAGAAGGTGCTTGGCACCGAGCATCCAGATACGTTGTCGAGTGTATATGGCCTTGCCAACTTGAACCAGTGCCGGAAACAATACGATAATGCGTCTATCCTTTATCAAAGAGCCTGCTCAGGATATCAGAAGATACTTGGCTCCGACCATCCCGACACTCTAAAATGTTCGAAGGACTACTTTTCCATGCTGGACTCTCTACCACAGGGCGGAATTTCAGTAACTCAAATCAGGCTTGTCGGACAAGAAGCAGCAGAAATCGGTGACCTAAAGTCCCTTGAGGGAGCACGATAGGTGCGTTTCACCAGTACAATAGTGTTGAGGTGGAAAAGAATGGGAAGGCTCTGATTAGGAACAAGTATGGTAGGAAGAGCTTTTGGGACGATTGAGCACGTCTGTGACAACCAGGCTAATGGACGAGCCATTCCTCATCGTCAAGCTCGTAGCGCTGGGATTATTTACTTCAGATCGGAATGGTTTGTATTAGCCATAAGGGCCTGTAATGATACTTAATGACGTTTCAATTTGATTTCGTAGTGGCGGGTTAATCTTAAGGCTCAATTCTGAGGCTGCTAGCCATAATCGGGCTAGCTACAGTACTTCTATCCTTGCATCCACCTAATCAGATTGCTTCGCTCCGGTCCGCATTTTAATACATCTACGCACGTAATAACACTGAATTATCGTAACTCCTTATAAGTGCAGCAAGTCTTAGTCAAAATAGAATTTTTGTCTGTCCGCGATTTTGTACATTCCTCAACTTTAAAATATAATTTCCGACGCTTTCCCAAAGTTGAAAGTCGGGCAAGTTAATTCACTCACTTAATTTTAAGGCAGGATTTGTCCACTTGTTATCAAGGGCAACGATGACTTTTGATTACGCTATTAAAGGCGTGTAGAAGATCTACTTGACTTCAAATAACTGCCAAGATTTCAAAGCTAGTCAAGCTTAAGCCGATACTATTTGTAATAAAAGGATTCTTTTTTCTAAGGGTATAAAAAGCAAGAGGCCTGTGATAGGGGCGGGTGGTGAGGACGGCTGAAGAATTATCAAAAGTTAAACTCGAGCATCGAAATACGGCCTGATGGGTACCCTATAACAACTATGTCTCCACAAATAGCCGTGACAGCCGCTCGATGTTCGCGAGGGAGCCAAAGAAGGTTCACGTTTCTTTCACTTATCCACTCATCCCTTACAAGTAGTTCGGACAAATGAGCTGACTGAGGAAGTATACTCACGGCATGAGAATGAAGCCGAAAAGAAACCCTGTTTGTTTCAAGGCGTGATCCGTCTATCGAGAAAGAAAGAATACATAGATCTACCTGTGGCAGCGTCTCAGAGCCGTATCGTCTTGTCCTGTGAGGCCGGCGCCACCTACCTGCCGTCCGGCGAGAACGTAGCGGCTCCGATTAAGCTAGTATGCCCTTTGAGCTTCTGCAGCGCAGCGCCTGTGGCGGCGTCCCAGAGCCGTACCGTCTTCTCGTCCGAGGCCGACGCCACCTGCTTACCGTCCGGTGAGAGCGTGACCGCTCTAATTAAGCAGGTGTGCCCCTCGAGCCTTTGTAGCACGGCGCGTATCGCGGCATCCCAGAGGCGTACGGTCTTGTCGACCGAGGCCAACGCTACCTGCTTGCCGTCCGGCAAGAATGTGACGGCCATGACCGAGTTAGTATGCCCTTCGAGCCTTTGTAGCGCGGTGCCTGCGGCGGCGCCTCAGAGCCGTACTCTCCTGCCCTGTGAGGCCGACGCTATTTGCTTGCCGTCCGGCGAGAACGTGACGGCTTCGACCGAGTCGGTATGTCCTTCAAACCTTTGTAGCGCGACGCCTGTGGCGGCGTCCCAAAGCCGTACCGTCTTGTCGTGCGAGGCCGACGCCACCTGCTTGCCGTCCGGCGAGAACGTGACGGCTCCGACCGGGTCGGTGTGCCCCTCGAGCGCCTGAAGCGCGGTACCCCAGACTTTTTAAACCCGGGGTAACTGTGTAATTCATTTTGGTATGTAAGATATGAATTTCTTTCGGACTATGCTCCCCTCTGGCGCGAAAACAATAGCGGAGCAGTATGTTTGCAAAGGCGCTGTTTCGATTACAAATCGATTTGCGAGGATAAAACGCGCAGCATCATGGAGAAAACTCGATACCTCTACGCTCTCACCTAGCTGTAAGAGTATCTTTAGTAGGCCGTTTTAACATTATGCTAGTGAAAACTCACTTCAAGAATGTCAGAATTAGCGATGAGGTGCTGACTAAGCTCTGGACACATTGCGGAGGTCGAAGTTGTCAGATAATCTGTATTCTCTAAAGGCGTGGGTCACGTGCACGAGTCACGTGCACGAAGACACGTCACTGAAGACACGTCAGATCAAGGTCAAAAAGACACGATA
>Ga0307507_10007537_pt1 | contig 15712 bp, 13 predicted proteins | sample 7_EM_MG_FD_207223 | JGI IMG/M metagenome (GOLD analysis project Ga0307507, IMG submission 207223) | Populus trichocarpa ectomycorrhiza microbial communities from riparian zone in the Pacific Northwest, United States - 7_EM | ecosystem: Host-associated > Plants > Roots > Unclassified | place... | reverse complement strand
CCGCCGCCCCCCCCCCCGCCCCCCCCCCCGCCCCCCCCCCCCCCCGCCCCCGCCCCCCCCCCCCGCCCCCGCCCCCCCGCCCCCCCGCCCCCCCCCCCCCGGGCGGGGGTATGTATTTATGTTAGGGCAGGGTTAATTTTTTTGTTTCTATTACGCAGAGGAGTTTGCAGTTTGCATTGTGGGGATCACCTGGTTGGATGGAGTACCGGTAACAGACGGTACCTAGTTCTGTGTGGTTCTACTTTATTCTGTGATACATGCCTGTGAGGGCGCCGTTGGTGGGTTCACCTCAAAAGCCCCAAGACGGCACAACCCATTCTGTCAATCGACTTTGTGTTAGTGACGTAATTTTTTTTTTAAGGTGCAAACAAATCTTCCAAACCCATCATCCCTCATTCGTTTGTCAAGTTATAAAAAATACAAGAGCCCTCATTAAAAAAGAAAACCGAACACCACTCATATCATAAAACCATGAAACCCGCACACATAACCGCAACAAGCCACAATAAAACACCAAACTTGGCCTAATACCGATAAGCCACAGTAGTATTCTTCCTCCAAATCCACGCCGCCAACACCGCAGTGAAGAAGAACATGATGATGTTCAGGATGCCCAAAGCATACGCCGCCTTATACATAGAGCACTCCTTGCTCCAGTATCCGTTCGTGTATCCGTACCCCCCGTTCCCGTTCGAGTATCCGTACCCCCAATCGATCCCCATGCAATCTGCATCCGGCACGAAGGGTGCGAGAAGCACGACACCGGCAATGAGAACGCCGAAAAAGCAGAGATCGATAACCGCGGCCCACATGGGAAGATTGCGGCGGTAGAAGAGTGAGATTGTGGCGACCGCCCAAACTGTTGCGAAGATTGCGACAATGAAGAGGCAGAGGATGTCGGAGAAAGCTGTATTTCCAATCCCGGGATGCTTATTGACGAAGAAGGCCAGGATCCCCCATATGGGGACGAGGGTGAGGATTTCCAAGATACGGAGAACTGTGAAAAAGGTTCCGGGCCACATGGTTGCGGTGTTTGGGGGCAGATTCTATTAAAGCGAGTGATTATGGAATGAGGAGGTTTGGAGGGGAAGAGGAGGGGCGGGAGGATAGTTTTCGATGCTTTTTATATCTTTCGCTTTCGTCCGCTGTGATACTTCCGCTTGTTTGCGGCTGGCAGGATACAAGCTGAAGGGAGCACGTCGAACGTTATATAGCGGTCGTCAAAAGCTTGCTGGTGGTGCTTGTACCAGTATGTAACAGTAGGCGCTGTAAGGAATCAGGTTTTTTCCTAATATTGACGATCAGCGCAAAACCATGCTATGACGCCCGTTCCTTTGGCAACGGTGCCCGGTTCATTGGAGCCTCTCGGAGTTCGTAATTCCCAGCAAGTAAATTTACCCGCTCATCACAGAGAGGTAGAAATCTCGTCCTGTCTAACTTTGTGAATGGTTGGTTGTGAACATGCATCATAGAATTTTTCGTCACAGACAACCAAACCACGCGTGTGCCTCCAGCAGTTTTAACCAATGCCTATTTGAGCGCAAACGATGGCACCTAAATGTCGCGGCTCGGACCCCATCAGTAGTTCTTGCACTTTCTTCGGGACATGATCTCCATTGTCAAACCCTCAACTTTGCCTACATTTCGCGAGGGGCAGTCAACAAGCAAAGGCTACTGTAGGTTAGCTCGATTAGCGACTCCTGTAAGGGAAACTCACTGGCTCCCGCTTTGGTTGGTCCCGAGCAAAGGCCAAGTCTTGCTGGCAAACTTGGCCTAGCCTTGATTAATGTCGTAGCGAGAAAGACCTTGCTTGTGGTGATAGTCACGCGAGGAATGTTGTTTTGATGACGCAGTCAGTGAGCCAAGAATCAGCCACACGGAAGTGACTGTGTGTCTTGGAGGAATCCATGCTTGAAGGTACCGGTACCGGTACGCGTCATCTCGGTATCGGGAGTACTGGGCCGGTTCGGTTGGGCGTTTGGGCAAGGATGTTGGGGCGCGCGCAACGCTCTCGGCATCTTCCTAAGACTTTTGACGGAACGGGATTCGTCCTTGACGCTGCTGGTGAAGTGATTTCTATCGAACGGTCAGTGAGGGGGGCGGGAGATAGTTGCGTGGTGCATATTGAAAGCGCAGGCTGCTGCACTTATAACAACGCTAAGTACTAATTCAGAGTACTGATCCTTTAGCAAAACCTAGCAGTCGAAAAAAAAAATCAGGAAAGAGGGAAAGGAAGGCCACCGCACTGTCCTGGGCAGGAAAGAGGGGAACATAAAGGAGAGGAATGAGGAATAAGGATGAGGGTCAGGATGATGGAGCTTGACAAGGACATGACCCAAGGACCTCAGGGGCTGGCTTAGGCTCTAGGCTCGGGAGGATAGGTACGTAATCTAGAGTTCGGAGTGGGCTCATATCGGGCACTGTTGGTTAATCGTTACTCGTTTTCTCTAGAGTTACCGAAACGTACGAGATACCAGTAGTACAATAGTAGAGAATATACTGCCTGCGGGTCCCCGTGCGAAAATTTAGACATTGAACTTACGATTCTTCGAAATTATGTTCCAGTCAGTGGGACGCGCCGGAGCCTTACCTGGTGCCGGTACTTACGTAGGTTGGCATCGCGTGTTTAATGCTTTTACTTTCGGTCAATGGTATTTCGAATAGCCCACTGAGTTGATCAGGGCCTAGTGTGAATTTCTGTGTCTAGATTCCGATTTCATGAGACTGAGTCTAGCGTGAGTTTTCCGTTCCATCCACAATGCCAGGGAGCTTTCGAACTACTGAGTACAATCTGCTCCTGCTTGGGCAGTGTCTCCTGCTGGAAGGTCCGCAAAAACAGCAAGAAAGCCGCCGTGAGACCACACAATCACGACACCTCGACAATTATCCGAATAAATCCGGTCCGGCGATGCCATCATTCCTCTATTGTTTCGACTTTATTGGTTAACTTAGCTGATATCACTGTATTAAGTGGACGACTTCTCACGGGCATGGATTTCTAAATTTTAAGACTTCAACCATCAATATTACAGCGAATAAGAATCCCCCCGACCCAAAATATGAGTGTTTAATAAATGGAGGGAATGTTTGCTCCGGCAGTTTTTAACAGCATTCTCTCGGTTTAGAGGTACATCTATCTGGCTTAGAAAGTTTGTTATAAACGTCTACGGGAAGCTACTCATGGACTAAAAAGGCTAGTACACCAGCCCTAGAGACCAAACTACCCGCCGGTATCACACTGTGTCTGGGCACAGGATAGCGCTCTAATTGTCTCTCTTTTCCAATCCCCCCAGAATCCACTTCCCAGCCAGAACGGCTCTACGGCCTCACTTGAAGAGAAATACATGCTATCGCGGATTACTTTAAGAACGAAGTTGGGAGTTTGGATTGGACAATCTCTTGAGACCGGGATGTTGACTAACGGTTTTTTTCTCCCACACTCTCCTTACACTCCCTTAAGTTCTATCTAGCATACCGTAGCATAGTGAAGGGAGAAAAAGCGATAGCAGGGTATATCGGCGATCGGGGGGGTCACAACTCATGTGTCGCACGGCGGATTGGCGGGATTGCTGGTCTCTGAGGCGGAAAGTGGGCATAAGGAATGGGTTCGCGGGTTACCTGTGTCTGCCGCCACTACTACATCGAACTGGTGGAATTATGGTGTAATGAGAAATCGTACGAGCGGATAGGTACTAGCTTAATGGAGGGGGGAAGGTGGGTTTTACAAACTTTAGGCTTGGAAGCTCTAGTCCTCTTCACAGTATTGGCAAGTATGAATGTGTAAAGCCTATCATACGCCACCGTGCGGGGGGGGGGGTCAATGCTTGTGATCATGTTTTCCGTAGCAAATGCTCGACGGATTGTAGGGTCTGGCTGCATGATATGTTATATCTTTACCATCGCTTGAGCTCCTATCATTACAGAAACGGTTAAGATTAGTGCAACGATGTGAGGTTTCCTGCGTGTTACACCTACATAGCACTGGCGTACCGTCTTGTAGTCCTGGCGAAACTTTCATGGTGTTACGGTAAATAAGTACTGTGCAAACACACTTTACTGAGCAAACACAATTCCCATGAAACCTGGGAGCAGGCAGAAAGAGAATCCCCAACCTTGCCGCCTTAAGCTTCGTAATCTTCTTACAGCCGGAGAGTGACACAAAAACCTCCTGTCTAATAATCAGCTCACAAGGCACTAGCGCCATGCTCCTACCCGCTTCACGTTTTATCACTCGCATGACTCGGAACTTCTGATCATCGAATTGTCTCTATCAACCTGAGGAGGGAAGAGTAGAGCCCTAGAAGAATTAGATTTTCCGTTATTTCGGAAGGATGTTCGCCAGGTTAGTTGATAAGGCACGCTCCCTTCCGTCAAGAAAAAGCGAATATCTCAATCCACGAAGGGGGAGGCTAGGACTGACCTGTTAATGTGATGTCGTGTTTGGTATGGCCCTGCCGGTAGCCGTAGTTGTAGTCGTACCTGGTTCCACCCATAGAGGAAATACGTTAGGCAAAAGAAAAGAAAAACCCTCCGCGAGCGCACTGTACTTAGTGCAGGGTGGTACTCACTGTGCTTGTCAGTTCTTGGGTAAATAGAACCGAAAGCAAGTGTACGGTAGGCATGGGGTTTTTTTTCTTAGCCTTTTCTGGTCTGTAGCTAGTGTACAACAAAGCAAACATGCTCACCACGCGGCTACCTATCTTGCGCTCTATTCAAAATCTCGCCGATTGGCACCCCGGAGAGGAAGTGCCATTGGATAGGAGAGAAAGAACCACAACCCACGCCCCACTTGCCCACGATGCTGTTATCCTTCAGAGATTCATGGAGATCGTGTATGTACTGTACATCCCTTATATCCTAATCTCCGGGGAAATGAACTTTCGTGTTGAGAGGGAGAGAGAGCTGTGGATAAATACTCTCCACTCATCCAAACCACCCATCATCACTCAGTCCTCACAAATATTTTTTTTCCCCTCATCCGGACTGACTATTTATTTTACGATATGAAGATCCTCCTCCTCATCCTTCTGGCCACGCTGGCGCTCGTGAGAGCTCTCCCATCCGAGGAAGATCGGGATACCGAAATGGCTATATTCGATTCTTCCTCGCCCAAAATTGCTGAAACCGACGAAATTGGAGAGGCCACGTATGAAGTGGTATCTACTCAAGAGGCGTCCGATCGCATGGCTCTGCATAAGAGGCAGAGCGACCCGCTAAGATTTTGTCATTTCGGCTGCACGGGATACAACCTCCGGGGAACCTGTTATCTTGTTTGCTGCCTTGTGAGTTTTAGTCTGTTTAATATGCTACTGGATGTTCTGTGGTGTTTAGAATACTTACGAGAGGGGATGTAGAAGATATACAATTGCTGCAATATTCCATTTGCCCCCTGGACGTATACTTTCCCCGGGCTGATTGATGGGTTGATGCCTGTGCTAACTTAAACAGCACACCAACAAGGGGGGTGCCATCCCTGAGATCGATTATGTATAGTTCCACTTACACTTACCCTGGAGCCCCGGCAACAATCTCTCTTTGGTCTACCAGTAACTGTTACAGGACTGGGAGGTATTGGGTCCTCAATACAAGTAAATATTATCGCTATAACGTGAGTTCCAAGTGCATTTTATCTTTCTATTCCCCTACACTTTGATGTTGACTATTTGGACAGATTGTCGATCCCGGAAGTGATGTTGGTTGGCATTCTATGTATAAGGGCACTGGCTAGAACGCCTTAGTTCCATGTTTCACGGTAGTTAGAATTTGGGGGTTAGTTAGAGGACTTCATTGGAATATTGGAGAATATTTTTTGAGTAGGATAAGGATTTCTAGTCCCTGATATTCTTGAGCTTCGTAAAGTAGCCAAATCCAACTTAGGTGTCCACTCGAATTTCACAAGTGAATTGTCAACATACTTGTTGGCATTCACTACGGTAAATTGTGAGAACAGTGGGTACGGTAGTAGATACTGCGTCGACCTTTTGCCTCATCTTCCCTGCTCTGTAGGCGATTTTGCGCTCAAGCTGCGGTGTGATACCGATCGGAGCCTTAGGAAACAGTGCATGTTTCCCCATGGGGAACCAGGTTGTTTAGCTGATAGTAAACCCATAGCTAAGGAGCGATGGTGCGGGGAGCTTCCTTGCGGGGGGACGGTCTCGGGCCCGAATTATCCACTTAGCCTGCCAAAGCGACCTTGCTGTCATGAACAGCGCCGCCCAAAAGGCCCGCTATTCTTGTAGGTCAACCGGGAATCCGCTTCGGAATATCTAGAACCGATTATGTACCTTCGCAGGGAATTCTATCGCAATCGATTATAATAGGGAGTTTAACCTTCCTGTTGATGTTTATAAAAGAGTGTAGCCCCGACGACAGTATATCTAGTGTTCACTGAGCTCGACAAAATCGGTGCTCAACTTAAGACGGTAGGTATCGTGCCGGATGCCTTGCCTGCATTTAGCTCTTCAACGTTGGCATACTTGACCTTATGCTAATGGGTCATCAATATAGTGAAATGTTAGGGACATCGCTCCCACGAAATGGTAAGTTCTCGCCCTTCCTCTTTACCGCTAGCGAGCCATCCTATAACACACGTGGGAATCGTGGTTGACCGGGATGCGCCTAGTCGCCAAACACTAACTTGTTGCGACATCCGTCATCTCCTAACTTCCGGCCTGATCCTCGTTGGCCATCTGAGTTTGTGCGTAAAGCCCTCGCGCTGTGGAATCCCACTCCCGGCACTCTTGTCATCGACACTTACCGCCCGCCGCCACCTCAAATAGGGTCGGGCCCATGTCGATTTATCTTCTATATCGCCAACCACTCGATTATAACTTTCTGAACCTGAGCGTTATTGCGAACTTCAATCGTTCGGGCTTCGCACAGCTGACCGGGCTGGGGAAGCCACATGCGGGAACGTATTTTTTGACGGAATTGCTAAAACAACAGTTTAGCATAGAGCATAGCGGTAGTCAAGAAGGGATATGGCGATGACGGGAATCATATAAAGGGAGGTGGGTCTTCCATTCTGTGTATAAACCACCCGATAGCGTAACCTACAATCGGGTTCCTAGATGACGATTGCACTATCATTCCGCCCGAGCTCGATTAATCTTTGGCTTGGTTTGACAAAGGGTTAGGGTTTAAGAGATCTAAGCACGCGCGCACTGTCCTTGTGATGAGATAACCTTCGGAGAGTAAATTACGCTATGATATAAGTTAAGCAATAACGGCAGTTGAACAAATATCGGCATTCATGGGGAAAAATTGAAGCATAAAATCCTTGACCGATGCACTAGATACAAGGGTCGAGCCTGGGGGGGTGGTTGGAGTGGGGGGTGTTGATTTGATTTTGGTCGAAATTAGTGATACGCCGCAACTAGCTTACCTGGAAACGCAAACCTTCCATTGCTTAACGAGCCTGTAGGCTAGTCGCCTCGTCCGTCGATTATTTCTCTTCAAAACAGACCAAGACAAGAGGAAATACTTGTGGAGATCCCATCAGGGTCATGTTTCTCTGGTGTACCATTTCCGTATCAGTTATTGTATCCCTGACCCTTGTACCGGTATTCGCCAGGATGCTGAACCGTACCGTACTGTCCGCCGAGTTCCTACCGATATGGTACCGGATCGAGCCACTAACTCAGCATCACTCTAATGTCTTGCGTCGGAGGCTGAGAAAGGGTATATTCCAACCTCGATACCTGTATTTAAACCACGTCGCAGTGTCTTGCGACTAGCACTCTCCTCAACCACAGAACCACCAAAACATCTAAGAATAGGCCTAAGAGGAATCAATCCGAGAGGTTCGGTCATAGCAAACTCTGCATAAAACCCTTTGCATATTACGTTATCCGGAAATTTGCGCTCTTCTAGCCGCACATTAAAACTCTGCCGCGGCCGTCCTCCATATCTCCCTCTTTCAACCCTCTGACACACCCTCTGCAACTATGAAATTTCTTCCCTACCGCGCGATAACCGCTTTTATATGCTTGCTTACCTCTACTGCCGCCGCTGAAACGACACTAGCAAGCCCCCCTCGCCTGGTACCCTATCCGATCGCTAGCAGTGGCGCAGCCGTGTGCACGGGCGGCTCATTCGATGCCTGTGTTGGAGACGTGATATGCACGCAATCGTTTCCCGGGAGCTGTCTCTGCCAGAACAATGCCAAGATGAGATGTGCTTCTGCATGTGGAGCTGCGAAGCCCGAGTTGCAGAGCTGTGTGTAGGGGAGGGTGAGGGTTTTGCGGTGATATGCTGTGTCTGGGATAAGGAAGGACGGGGTAATTTCTGGGGCCTTGTTTGGGGGAGATGTGTGGCTTGTCTGTTTTATTTGTTATCAGGCTAGAAACGATGGGCTGCCACAATCTGCTAAAGATGGGGATTTCCTCGCTCTGTCGAGCGAGCGGTTCCGAAGGTTTTGCGTATATAATATATGATTCTAGTTTATCCCATAATTCTTGCCAATGGGACAACTCAATAGAAGTCGAAACCTACCACTGCCGCGCATTGACGGGAGTGATTTTACAGTATGTGAACCCTTCGTCCCGATATTGGAACCCAAAATTAGACCAACTGCTCAGTATTGCTGCCTGCCCGACACTGGCAAGCAGCAAAGAGAGAGTTTGTTTCTGCACTGTATGCTCACTCTAGTCTTACTTTTTGGCCTCAATAGGAAACCCCACAGTCGCAATTCATGAAGCAAGTGTTGATGAACAAGCTTGCACCATGGCGCATGGTGGCGCCTGTAGGATATAATGGAGCTTGATACGATAGGCGAACTCAGCAATTAATCGATATTGTGCGATTAAGCAACCAGAAACCCGGCATAGATGCATCGAACCATATAGTACTAGCATTACTTGTAGAGTAGCAGGCAGCCAACATCTCTGCGAAGAGCCGGCAAGCCACGAGGGATGAGATGTCGCACAGAACAAACCAAACTTCCCTTCATCAGAAGCGCAGCTCCAATATTTCAGCCATCTGCCATCCCCGCCCGGGCAGACAAACCACCGATGTAGCGCTTGTTTAAGCTAATGCACAGTGTATCACAGAAACAGACGCGGTTAATCAACCGTTTATATTACCGGCAGACGCTGCATATCGAATAGAGCATAGTACCTTGTTATAACGGAAGTCTTTGTGCGATGATCTGGCTATTACGAATGAACCCTCTGAGAATTTACTCCCCTTCTTTCACACAAAGGGACCTGGCTATGAGGAATTTCTCCGAAAACCTCGCTGTAGCGAACGAAGAATCCGGAACTATTCATAACGAGGTGAGACTGGGCTAGATTACTCTTCCTCTCTCTCTATCCTGCAGCGCAGAGCAGACCACATATGCAGTGGGATAACCGAGATAGTGTATCATCTGCTGAATCCAGTAATCTCCTTAGTCTACCTTCCTTTCTCTCTAGCCCGATGGCTTGGTTGCTTTCTTGCCCGGCTGCCCGGCTGCCCGCTTGATTGTTTGGTTGCGTGCTGGATAGGTGGAGGCTAGCCTTCCTCCGAGCCACAGCATATCGTAAATCTAACTCTCCGGAGCGGAATATAAAAATGGCACGAGCACAATCACCGCACCCGCACACTTGCCGTTACCGTTACTGTGCCGCTCTCACCGCCTGCTGGGCAGACAACAGGCAAGTAAGTAAGTAAATTCGATCCTCGACAAATGGTCAAGTGGTACCCATGCGTGTTGCGACCGGATGGACTGCACCAAGCAAGGGTCAATTATATTATGACAATGCTTGCAGTATTGTGCTTCCAACTATCTACGGTCTTGTGGGATCGACCTTGGTTTGATGCATGGTCAATGCACGCGATGGGGTGCGGTGGTCATGTTGGGTCTAGAAGTTGGCTGGGATTTTTCGGAATAATTAGGCAAAATGGGATCGGTCAAATTTTGCGATAAAAAAGCAGGGGATGGATGGGGGAGAAAGGAAAAAAAGTACCCGTAGCTCCTCTTGCATTTCTCAGCTCTTACAGAAGTTTTAACTCTTTCCACTTTGGGGGTATGCCGGCCGTAAACATACTATTATAACCGTTCACCCCATCTACTGTTAAGCACGGTTCAGGATGGTACAGCACTCCGCAGTAGTAGCCGTGACATTGCTATATTGTACGTACGTATGCTGGTTCGGGGACTGGATTTGGCTCCATACTTCCGCGTGATATATTTAACACCTACTTGCTCCCGCACCTCGTTATTTTCTTGTTCTTTGAATAAAACGCTCCAAAGAAAGTTTCACCAAGCCATTGCGGGGTGGCTTCCTTTCTTCCTTTCTTCCTCCTTCTTTGTGCTTACAATACTCTCTGCACCTTACCACCACTAATAAATCACTGGGCAACAATGGCATCAACTAGTGCCTCTCCTCGCAGCCCACTGAGTCCCTATAGTGCGCCTTCCCCGGCGGACTCGCACGCTCCACAACAGGGGCTTGATGGAGTGGTCATTGAAGCTGATGTATGTATGATTGCCTCGTTTTTTCCTTCCTTTTTTCCTTCCTCCGTCTTTCTTTCACCCGCTCGTTTCCTTTGTTTGTCTGTTTGTCTGTATGTTTGCCAACCCTGTTGATATAACGAATAGGTGGTATCACAAGACGATGATGGAGATTCTGCATTCGATTCCGACGCTGATAGTTATGTTACCTCTTTGTCATCTTCCATAACAAACTATCGATACGAGAACGGCAGGCGTTATCATGCGTAAGTTTTACCCTTCTGAATTTGTTGCTACTTGGGCTTGGCTAATTCCTTGATTGCTGTGATAGTTTTCGGGAAGGGGGTATGTTTGCTCGGTTGAATTTGGAACAGTGCAGGATTATTGCTAACACTTTTCCCCATCCTAGTTTATGTTCTTCCGAACGATGAGGTAAGAGCTAGGTTGAATTTATCAGACCGTTGAGATGGCGCTTATGAAGGGTATGGTGCTAGGCAGAGAGCGATAGGCTGGACCTTCAACACCAGATGTTAATCCTTTTATTCGGATTACATAGAGCTCCTCTCCAGAATCCGCAGAAGATATTAGACATCGGCACAGGGACAGGCATCTGGGGTGTAGAAATGGCAGATAAATTCCCATCGTCAGAGGTAAGTTAGCTCAGATCTTCAACTCTGAGCCCTACGATCTACCTTCAAGATAACAAACGATACTAATCCCGGACCCAGGTAATTGGCAACGATCTTAGCCCCATCCAACCCAGCTGGTATCTAAACCCTCTTCCCTTAATTTTAACGGCAATAGCTAATAAATATTCCCCAGGGTCCCACCAAACCTTCGCTTTGAAATCGACGATGCAGAATCAGACTGGGCTTACAAACGCAATTCTTTCGACTACATCCACACTCGCTACATGATAGGCAGCGTCCAGGACTGGCCTAAACTCATCCGTCAAGCCTATGACTTCACGAAGCCGGGTGGGTATTTCGAACTCCAAGAAATCAATTGCGATCTGTATACGGACGACAATACCCTCCCACCAGATAGCGCAATCAAGAAATGGTCTCTACTTTTGGCCGAGGCTGCAAGAAGGAATGGACGTCCCAATGACATCGGCAGGGAGTTCCAGCCCATGGTCGAAGAAGCTGGATTTATTAATGTTTACTGCGAGGTGTATAAATTGCCCTTGAGTCCCTGGCCAAAGGACAGCAAGCTCAAGGAGATTGGGGCGTTTAACTTAGTGAATATGTTAGAAGGTCTAGAGGCATTGAGTTTGGCGCTGTTCACTAGAGTCCTTGGATGGAGCATAGAGGAGGTGATGGCATTTCTGCCATCCGTCCGCCAGGACATCAAGAGAAGGGATATGCATCTTCTCTGGGACGTTTACGTTGTCTGGGGTCAGAAACCGGAGGATTAAGGAAACGAAACAAGATAGTGCGTAGTAGTTAGTTTTAAAATTATGTACAAGTATAACTAATTTGACTTTTGGAATTCAAAGTTTAGTGATATTCTCCAAGGTTAAATTAAATGGTGCTCAGTCTATATGTCGCAGCATATTGAGCTCCTACTTAACCTTGTCTGCTACAGAACTGGAGGAACAAGATTGTTCGAGCATTGAGTACTGAAACATACCATACAGCAGCAATTCTCACTCCTTGAAATCTAGCACTCACATTCCGGGTCACCGCACGTCTCGGTAACAACATCCAGGCATGCCGATCGGGGTATTCCGCTTAAGTATTATTCCCCCATTCGCGCACCCTTAAGCCTACGTTTCCGTCTATCTCATTTAGTTAGTTCCTACAAATACTGCTAAACGACATCACGCCACCCCCATTAGGGCATCCTCCAAGCACGTAACCTGCATATTCTTAAACCTCCGGTGTTGGAAAAAACAACTATGTTACACCGGAGATCACTCGATCTTAGCTTCCATACAAGGACACACCATATCATTCACTCCATCTTAGCTATGAGTCTTGGTAGAAGGGAGATGGAGAGTACCGGGAGATAGTTGGGTCCTTGTGCTAGTGGTGGATGAATGTTTCTGCCTTGCGGGCGAGAGCTCACCTTTCCTCTATTGTTGGTCGTGCACAATCACTCAACTCTGCGTGGACGATCTTAGCCTAGGAATCACCGCCTGCGGTCTCGACCTAGACAACGGCAGGAGAAGCCTAGTGCGATTTGTCGAGAATATAACCACCTCTCTTGTCACAGTACTTGTGCCGCTAGAATTTGATCCTTTAGGTGTTATATTTGGCTCCACTTGATTTAGTTTCTGCGATATGGGGTGCGCTCGCGGTATCGCTAGCCTTTTACTCTGACTCATATCGGGGGGCCCTATCGTTTAAATTACGTCTAGTGGCGCAGCTGTCGGCATCCCTTACGGGGTTATCACTAGGCGGGTTACGAGTGTCTTAGTTGCGACCTCCACATTGACCAATACCGTGGGTCAAGACAGACTACACATTGATGTGGGCTTGGGCAGTGAGAATTGTGGAGAGGACAAAGGCCAGACCCACGTCCCCCGCATAATGGAGCAGGGGGAGTCAACTGTTAATGAGAGAATCCAGAGGGAAGAAAATTTCTAAAAGGTACTCATTAGAGTTTGTTCTCTGAAGATTTCTCGCTGGTCATAGTATCCGGTCATGGTTCCAAAGTCGCACCTACCGTCTAAGAACTGGCGGAACAATATCCTATGGTGCCCGAGAATACCGTTTGAACTGTTAAAATATTCGCGAAGGTTCCATATCTTCAACACCACTATGACAATGAATGTTTGGATTAGGAGAGTTATGTTTTGGAAAGAGTTGCGGAATATCGGAGTTGAGGCAATGGTTGTTAGGAGGAAAGGTTAGCTGCAGCGGAGATGTTTTGTGTGCACTCAGGAAACGTACTAGGGAGTGCTAAAGGTTTGGGACTAAGGTTAGCTGGAAGATGGAACAAACTTGTCGCAATATGATGATAGCGAAACAGGCAAAGGTATCAGGAATGTTCAGGAACTGAAAACTCTGTAAGTAGTTGAAACCGTGTCAAGGGATTAGGAGATGCAATGTGTCGGAAAGTTGTGGGTGTGGAAGAAGGACTTTTTCTGTACGGAGGTTTTGTGTATATATAGGACGCTGCTAGCAGCACAGAAAGAATAAGGACCGCAATACTCTCTATCGATCATAGCCTATTTACTTGATGAACGACCTCTATTTAATAGTATTTATTCCCTCAGAGTTTTCACAGCGGATCACTCGCGCATGCCCCGTAGGTCTGCCAAGTTCGGTTGGGTTTCTCGCTAATATCCCACCGGGCAGGTCGTCTCACTCTCCCGGCCTCGAGGTTGACAAATTCTTATCTCGAAGCAAATACACCCATGAAAAGGAGATGTAGAAAGCTTGGATATGAGATATCTTCGGGGGAGAAGGTTCGAAGCTGTGCCACCGCTCGCAATCGCCTGTGGCGTGCAATCTCTAGGTTCGGGGAGCTATTCGGAGAAGACGGATGATTGACATCAAGGATCCAATTATGCTGGTCTAGCGAAGAGTTGGGAACCTGTAGAAAGGAAGATACAACATTTCAATGCTTTATTACCAGAAGGCTAGAGTTGTACTTGCGCAATTATAGTCGAACCCAGCTATCCGTGATCTCAACCTGACCGGACACCTCGCTGAGGCGTAGGAATTCTGTTGAAACCCCCAATCAATCTCTATCATACTACACGGGTAGCTTGGAAGACCACAAGAGAGTTTTTCCGGGAAGATTTCGGAGCACCAGGGGTTACCCCATGATGGATCTGAGGTGTCTGGTCGGCGACTACTCTCTGGAGTGTTGCTAGGTATGATATTAACAGGGGTTAGGAAAAAGCTCCCTCTTACCACTAGGTTCCTCATGCCACAACAACAGCTAAACCATCTTAAAATGCAATGTACCCCTAAATATCTAAAGAACAGCTACCTGTCTAGATGCCATCCGGGTAGCGGGGCGTCACTATACTAGACTTAGTTTAACTATGATAAGCGAGTGAGAAGTGTAGATTTCTCCGGGGCCTCCCAACAATGTGCAAACTCCCATATGCCTAGTGGCATAGGGAATGAAAGAAACCATTGAACCAATACCCTATGCCGCTAAGCATAGGAAAATTGTATATCAAGAAATACATTACAAACTGACGATTTTAGTAAGAAGACACTTCAGACTCCCATAGTGAATTACCCCTAGGGCGACCCCAACCTGCAACCGCGTCTCCGCTAAAGCGTTTCTACTAGCCTAGCAATCGGAGCTACGGCAATGTACCCCTCCCGCTGAGCCTGCGTGCGCTACCTAGTCCTCTCCGAAATATCCCCAATGTTGGATAACGGAGACCCTGTTCCGTGTATAAAGGTTTTGATAGCCACAAGGGTGGTCACCATGGCTGCACCCTGGCTGCTCAATTCTTTCACTATTCTGACATCTGAAACAATCTTGCTGCCATCTTTCACTGTATCCTGATCGATGGTATATATGCTCATTAGTGTATCGCCCTCGGTGAAAAGCGTCCCGATTGTCCACTCCAGGGCATGTAACGCATGTTGGACCTCGCCGCTCAAATCCGTACCAACAAGATACTTTCGCACCCGCTTATTACCTTCCCTCGCATCCTTCACTATCAATTCATATTCCCCACGCAGAATTGCCCTAATGGCAGGTTCAGTCTCCGGTGTAGAGGTGAGTGGAGAGATGATCATCTTCATTCATTGAGGACGATGCAGATAGTAGGCGTCCACTTCTGTATCCGAGGGCATTCACGTAGAGTTATACAATAGTAGGACAAAACTTGTAGAAGGATGCACACCTGCATCTATTTTTTGTAGCAGATATTACTCCAGAGAGGCTACACCACTGAGAAATCAATATTGAGGGCAGCAGGGAGCAAACACTATACCTAGTACGGACAGCCTTCCCAGCAGGTTTTCCCAGTATTCTACAGTCCTTCATTCCACCTGACAGTCCTCTGACATCATCTATGGTCCCATACACCATCCCACCTTTCTTGCAATCTCCCTTGCGGGGTGTCGTAGCAGTGCCTGACTAGTGTATCTCACTATATGAATCAAGATAGTGTGTCAGATGTGGGAGTCCTAGCCAAGCCTAGCAGTCCGCCAGGTAATTTGCCCTACATTAGACCAAATTAAATGGTGCCATCCTATCCCGTCTTGTTGGCATTTTTCCTGCCCTCTCTGTCGGGCCCACAGACAGTTCAAAACACTTCTCGGGAGCAAAGAAGTATGGCTTACAATAGAAATATTA
>Ga0307507_10007535_pt1 | contig 15714 bp, 5 predicted proteins | sample 7_EM_MG_FD_207223 | JGI IMG/M metagenome (GOLD analysis project Ga0307507, IMG submission 207223) | Populus trichocarpa ectomycorrhiza microbial communities from riparian zone in the Pacific Northwest, United States - 7_EM | ecosystem: Host-associated > Plants > Roots > Unclassified | place... | reverse complement strand
CTCCCTAAATAAGGATTCTATTGCTTTGCGCTAGAAAGATTAAGGCAAGAAGATTAATGTTATTAACGTTAATTCTCTAAAGCAAGGATATATAGAGTAACGCGCTTATGGAGCTTATATTGCTTCTATCTATTAACCTAAGGCTTTATTTAATCTCTCTATTGCCGCTTAATACTAGGAACTAACTAAGAATGACGTCCTTGCCCTAAATAAGTGTCTTTCCTGGCAAATAAACCATCTTGATTGGGGACTACTCTACGTGCCTATTAATTTTCCTACCACTAAGCTCTTTATATTTGTTAATAGATCGTTTATAAATAATAAAGATTTTAGCTCCTAGCTAGGATATAAAATTATTATCGCGAACAAATCTACTAGAGAGAATAACTTTATAATCTACGGTAATCTTATCTATTAGAGCTTAACTAAGAGTAAGTATATTACCTAAAGCGTTCTAGCATTAGAGATATATGGAATAGTTAGCGGAGTTAATATAGCAATTATAATTAGAACTACCCTAAAGATAATTACAAATTAACTTAAACTCCCCGTTATCCCTACAATTGTATACACTAACTTATATTCCCTCTATAAGTGTTTAGTTAAGCTTGGTACCACAAAGGAGAAGTGTCTTATAATTAATATTATAGTACTTTAGTAATCCTATAAGCGTTAAGAACTCTTTAAAATCTAGTGGATTAATAGCTAAGACAACCCAGTAGATGTAATAACAAAGGCAAACCTAAATAAGGCACTAGAGACGTTCATTAACACAAATACTCTATATATATAAGTTAAAGGTTGGGTTAAAAGGGAGTAGGAGATATAGCAATTTAAGAGTAGCCAATTAGGATTTTCTATACCCGGCACGGAAAATCGCTATTGGCTCGCTTACAATTAGCGCCTTGGCGGCCATAACACGATATCCACCCGCGACTCCAAGTAAGAAAGCACCACGTGCTAAAAGGCAAATTTTAGGACAGCGAGACTTATATTACGGTGGCAATAGTAAGTAAGGAGGATCGATATTTGTTACGCTAGTCAAGCAGTATTTGTATATAGATGGCAACCACAAAAGAAGAGTTGCCAGTGTTGGGAATTAGGCAAGCGGTTATTACGTGACGCCGCGGCACTAGCGTGGCGAGGAGTCTTAAGCTCCTCACCCTTCCTCATTCCAATAAAGGAAGCTATTAACCAACATCACTGTAACCTACTCGAGTAGTCGTTATTGGTGAGTCACCCTGTGTGACCAATATATACTTTTTGATTAGAATTAAGGAAGGTAATAAATAAAAGGTAGCCTTTAGTTTAAATAAAGGACTATATAAGCTATTAGTTATATAATTTAGACTTACAAATATACTGGCAACACTTTAGAAGCGGATTAACAGTATATTAGGAGAATACCTTAATAAATTTATTATTAAACTAGGTAAGACTAGTATGGACTTAAAGAAAGTAGAAGCTATAGTAAGTTAGTAAGAACTAAAGATTATTATATAGTTAAGATTATTTTTTAGGGGTTTGCAATTACTATAGGAGGTTTATAGTATAGTAGTTAAAGAATATTAAACTATTTATATAATTAATAAAGAAAGAGATACTATAAATATAGGGTAGTAAAGAAAGGAAGTTATTCTAGAAATTTAAGAAGTTATTTACTTAGGATTTAATTCTTAAAATTTATTAACTAAAGCTAGAGACAGTTATCGAAACGGATATATTAGACTTTATATTAGGAGTATGCTTACTATAACAGCACTAAGACGCATAGCATCTAGTAATATACTATAGTTAAAAGATAATGATACTAAAACTAAACTATAACATCTATAATAAGGAGTTATTAGGTATAGTCATAATACTTAAGAAATAGAGTGTATTTTTATAAGGCATAAAGAAACTATTTATAGTTAAAATAGACTATAAAAACTTAATAGGATTCCTAACTACGAAGGAACTTAACTATAAATAGGTTAGATAGGCGGAAATGCTTATAGAATACTATTTTAAGATTTAGTATGCTAAAGGTACTAAAAACGTAAGAGTAGATATACTTAGTAGAAAGATAGAACTGTAAAATAAGGAAAAACTATTAGGCGCTATATTATAAAGGGATAAAAACAGAATAATTAGATATAATTACTTAAAAATTATAGTAACCTAAGAAGATAAGCTAGACTAAGTTTATAAAATACTAAAAAGCTTTTAGGTATAAAGGATTCTAGAAGTATAGCTAGAAGATCTAAATTATAAAGATTATATTAATAGGGAAGCGACCTATATTTTAAGGAGCATAGCAGAATATTGTATTAAAGATTTTTATAAGGGAATAACTTAAGGATATAACGGAGCTATAGGCTTAGTATTAAGACTCTAGGAAGTATATTGTTAATAAAATTTAGGGTATAGCACAAAAAAATATAAAGGAATATTTAAATTATTAAAAAATAAATTAATAAAGTATAAGCCATACGGAGGGCTATAACCTATTAAAGTACTAGAAAGACTATAGAAGGTTATATTATAGAACTTTATTATAAAATTGCTAAAGTTAAGAGATTCTATTACTAGATAAGAGTATAGCGCGATCCTTATAATAGTGGACAAGTTAACTAAGTAGGGCTACTTTATAGCATATATAGAAGAAATCTTAGTAGAGGATATAGCTAAAATCTATATTAAAGAAGTGTTTATAAGGCATAGGGCACTAATAAAGGTTATATTAGATAGAGATCTAAGATTTATAATAGTATTTTAAAAAATACTTTTAGTGGAATAAGGGGTTCGCGTAGTAATATTAATAGTATATTACCTATAAACAGACAATTAAATAGAGAGACTAAACTAAACGTTGGAGTAGTATTTAAGGCATTATATTAATTATATATAGAACAACTAGGTATTGTTATTACTAATTATATAGTTTATATATAATGCAATACTATAAAAAGGAATAAGAACGTTACTATTTAAGATAAATTATGGGTATAACTGAAGATATTATTATTACTATAATAAGTAAAAAGAATAAGTAGTATAGTTAAAGAGAGAAGAAAGAATCTAATAAATCTTTATGCAGACCTTAAAGAAATAGCCAAGTTAGTATAAAAGAAAATAAAAAGGTACTATAATGCTAAGAGATCTAAGGGACTAGATCTTAAAGAGGGAAATAAAATGTGGCTACTATATAAAAATTTTAAGAGTTAACGACTAAGTAAAAAATTATACTATATTAGACTAGAACTATTTAAAATCCTAGTAAAAATCTTAGAAGTTATATATAAGTGTAAGGGATATTATTGCGGTCACTTTAGGTTGCCCTTAGGACAACCCCTAGACACACCTTAGATGTCTATTAGTCACGTGCCGGAGGCACGTGCTCGTAGTATGTAGTCTCTCCAATCCTAGAGGCCTTACCTCCTTAAGGATTCGTCTCCTCCACAATCTATCCTATTCCTATAATCGTGCTTTATAGCTACCTATCTACTAAGTCCCCTTATAATAAGTTAGACTTACTAGAGAAAATAAAGATCTACCATATATAGGATATCATAATACTAAAGCTAGTATATAGAAATATTAAGCTATTAGTCTATAAAGTAGATACGTATAGAGGTTAAAAAGAGAATAAATAGGAAGTTTAAAAGATTATTAGTTATAAAGATATAGACGATAAAATACATATAAGGTTAAATAAATAGGCTACAATAAGACTACCTAGGAGCTACTAGATAATCTAAAAAACACTATAAAAAAGATATAAGAGTATTAGAAGAAACCAGATTAAAAAGTATTAATAAGAAAGAACCGCTAAAGAATAAATTACCTAAGGGAGACCTAAGAGGATCAGCTACTATACTATTTAGAGTTATTTTCTTCTCTACTTAAAATAAATCCGTTCTAGCCGCCTCCTACTTAAGCTCTTAAAGACCCTATTTAGCGAGACGCTACTCCTTTAAACAAAACTTCTTATAAAACTTCTTAAGACGGGTTAACTAAGCGTAAGTAGCCCGTTAAGCTTTAAACACTTACTACTCTTTAGTATAAATACGCTCCCTATTATTATAGAGCCTTTACACCTTAGCTAGAGCCTAAGTTAGCTTACTATTAAGGTGTTTAGTCTTAAATTAAATCTAAGACCCTATAATAAATTAGATAAGGCACTAGATGCCTATAAAGAATAATAAGACGCGCATATTTAGCGTTAGAGATAGATTAAACATTATAGAACGATTGTATATTAAATTTTATGTACTTAGCGCAAGAAGAAGGTTATTAACTAGATAAAGCCGCGATTATAATATATACTAACTTCTTCTCTGTATAATAAGAACATAACGGTATTACTTTACCTAGTAAGAGAATAGTAACTATAAGCCGATTATAACAATTAAGCAATAAAGATCTAATAGAAGGTATTATAAATTAGAAAGGTTATTAAATTAAAAACGGGAATGCTATACCTCTAATAGACGACTTAGAGATATAAGATATCTTTAAGGACGAAGATAAAGAAGAGGGAGATAGTATTACGGACCTTATATTAGCAGTAGTACGACTACTAAAAGAAGATATAAATAGGTTGGTTAAGATAGTATAGGACAGTGTATACAATAGCTAGTAACGCTAGCAGCGTAGCTGCCAAGAAGCCAATAACGTAAGCAGTTAGCTAGCAGTCAGTCTGCGTATAGGGTAGTTACAGTTAGTCAATAGTTAGTCGGCGATAAAACTGCAGCGAGCTGACAGCTCGCTGCCTTGGTGTAAGGAAAGGAAGATTTGGTGGTATTTTAAAGCTTTTGGCAGAATTCGGATCTTTGGCTAAAATCCAGTTGGCCAAACAATGGGAATCTCTCGCTTAGCCATAGTAAATAGAGCAATTTCCCTAATATCTCCACTACGCGTGTAAACCTAGTACCCTATATTTAAACTTACCTTTTTATTATCTATGTAAAATATATTACATTTTATGCCCCGATAAGGTAGTAAAGCTTCTTCTTCTACTTCTTCCTCTGCCTTTTCTTTATTAACTTTATCTACGCGTCCTTTAGTACCACGTAGGCCTTATAGATTAACTGCTTCTATTAATAAGCAAGTAGATAAAAAAGATAAGGAACCAGTTAAGCCATAATATAGAAAGGTTTATTATAAATTTAATAACAAATTAGTTAATAAATATGCATAGTCCTTAGTTATACATAAGAGCCTTACTTTTTTAAAGCGTAATTAAAAGCATATTAAGCTTACTATTAAGCTTAACCGCTACTACAATACAGGCCTTAAGTTTATTAAGATTAGTTCCAATACTATAAGTAAAACAACGTCATTCCTAATCCTTTTAACTAGTAGCTTAAAATCAGTTAAATTCTTTATCTAATACTTGCTAAGATTGCTCTTAATATATTCTCTATACTAGCGATAAGCTCTATATACGAACGAGCCTTTAATTAAACTAAAAAGATTATTACTAATAAGCGTAATTAACTATTAGCCGATATAATTAAAGCAGATTAATATTAGAAGTGGTAGCTAATTAAAGGCCTTTTATTAAGTAATTTAATTAACCGTATTAACTCTAATAGAGCTTTAATTATACCCTGGTTAATAGGCTTAAATATTAATTTTCCTAGCAATAAGCCAACTATAGAGGTAGAAAAGCTACCTTGATAAGATATATCTAATAGAGCTTTATATTTAATTAAATCTAACATAAGAGTAGAGCCTCTGGAGCCTTTATTACTGCTTTCCTTTCTTATTATTAATATTACTACCGACCTTAATATCTACCATTTTAAGCTTTTGCGGGCGCAGAGGATAATTTTAGCTATATTTTAATATTATATTAGGTAAATTAAGGTTATCTTTTAATCGGGCAACGTTAATATTTATGTATATAGAGGTGCTGCCAAAAATCCGAAACAAAACACTATAAATTTTATATAAATTGCCTAATTCGGATAGCGAGCTAACAGCGTAACAGTCAGCGTACCTAATTTTAATGCAGCGGACAGCAAGAAATACACTCGGCTGCAGTTAGTTAGCTATAAGGCCTCAAAGCTCACTGTCCGCTAACTATTGGACATACTGGTATAGGAGGTACTAAAACCAATTAAGCTATAAAATAAGGGGTAACTAAGTTACATAGCTAGTTATAAGACTAGTTTAAAACGTGGAAACGTGGGAATATGGGAACGTAAGACGTACCGACGTACTAATATACCGATATACTTAGTACATTTCTTAGGCGTAGTATTGTATATTTAAAGGACCACAGTCCCTACCTAGATAGTTCTTCTCTTTATAGTAAATCTTAGAATATAATTAGAGTTAATTTATTGGGCAACCACTCTACTAGATTATATTTACGTTATTAACTTCTTATTTACCTACACACCTAGCCCATTAATAAGTCCACCGTAGTATTTCCTATAAAGCTTTATTATAACTAGGCTATAGGTTTTAAGCTACGCTTAGTTTAGAGAGCGGAGATCGAGTATTAAGCTATAAATTCTGAGCCGTACCTAATTTAGAAGGCGGGGATTAAGTATTAGTATTTAAATTCTAAACTGCGCCTAGTTTAGAGGATAGAGATTAAGTATTAGCCTGTAAACCCTAAGCCATAGAGTTTTCTAGGAGTGGAGATCTAATACTACGTTACGAATTCTAAAATTTGGGATTTCCTACTACCTAGGAACTAGTGCTATGCTATAAATCTTACACTTTAGAATTTTTTATAATCGGAGATCTAGTGCTATATTATAAATAATAAGCTTTAAGCTTATCTAAAAGTTAAGACTTAACATTATACTATAAGCTCTAATACTTAAACTGCCCTAAGAATTTAGATTTAATACCCCACTATAAGCTCTAATATTCGGATTATTCTAAGGGTTAAGATATAGAGCTGCTTTATAAGCTATAATACCTAGCTTACACTAAAAACTAGTTTCTAATACTATAGTATAGACTTAGACATCCTAGAGCTGTAGGGAGTTAATATTTATTATTATAATATAGACCCTAATATCTAAGAGGCCGATAATTAATACCAGATAATAAATAACCCTAATTATTACCTAGGGCTGTTGATACCTAGCCTAACTTTAAAATCCTAGATATCTACCCTATATTAAAAACTAGACCTAACTGTCGCGTTACTAGGACTAATATCCATTATAGGGTTTTAGTATACTTAGCCTAAAGATATTCTACTAGCTAGAGTTTAAGCTAGCTAGCTATACGTTTCTATTAAATATAGGCTAAAAAGGTAATAGTATCGGCAGTCCTATATATAGATTTTTAGTAGATATTAATTAAGATAGCTAGACTACTTATATTTACGGACTTTAAGCTATTAATACTATACGCCTCTCCAATACCCTAAACTATAGTAATACCCGCTTTATACTGTGTTTTAATTTACTTGCTAATACTAATAGCTAGCTCTTTACCTAATTTACCTAATTTACCTCTTTTTAAATAAAGGTAATACAGTTAGTCGTCAAAAGTTTGGGTCGCCTAGTCAGTGCACCACCAAAAACCAACAAAACTCTCGATATTTGTAAGTAAGTAGTCACTTCTATATAATAAAAATCTATAAAAGTCTTAAATATAATAAATTATTACCTTTTTTATTAGTTTACTTAAAAATTCGGTATTAAAATTATTTTTTACCGTCTAATAGAGTTAGAAAGTAGAGCCTCCCTACACCTTATCGGATTTATTAGTAAATTTACCAAAAACTCGCCGAATTTCGACGAAAACTAAAAAGCTCCAGCGCCGTACCCCTTTAATTAATATATACTTTTTAATAAATAGCTAAAATAATATAGAAGATATTTTTAGGTATAGTTTTATTTAATTCTTAAGTTTTTTTACTTATTTAAAATATTTATTGTTGAGTTTTTTAAACCAAAAGGTAGTAAGTTTAGTGGTGTTCGTACTAACTTAATAGCACGAGTGAGTCGTATCCACGGGCACGAAATACATGTAGTATCGTATGCTTGTTTGGATGGTGACTGTCGATTATATAAAGCAGACTACGTGGTCTATATACTGATGCGTCCTCCCCCTGATTAGTTAGTGCTTTATAAGTGCACCAGACGCGTAAGCGAGTGGTTGGTGCACCGAACGCGTAAACGCGTACCTAGCGTACCGAGCGCGTAGGCACGCGGATGGTACAATAGGTGCTGTAATTATACACTAGCGGTACTTGAAAAATGAAACCACTTATATACAGCCTCCGTAATTGCTTTAATAGAACCATAAAACATAAAAGAAAATACATAGGAAATCTCCCCCGAGGTGCCGTCTAGGCTGCCTTCCAAACGGTGCCCTAAGCTGGCCGTAAGTTCTGCTTACAGTCCATAGAATAAACCGTACGGCCTTTTAATAGGCAGTAGACGAGCCATAAGTTGGATTGTAAGGGCCGCTAAGGCGCTAGTGCTAAGCGAGCCAATAGCGATTTTCTATCCCGGGGATAGAAAATTGTGATTGGTTAATTTAACTACCCTATAAAATTCAGCGGGTTACGTAAGTCCACTAAGTTCCACCGTAGCTTTCTACCGTTTTCCACCTGTACTGTATAATAAGCCGTACGGCCTTCCAACGGGCCGTAGACGTACTATAGGTGCTCCGTTAGTCCTGTTCTACCTATTCTATGACTTTTAGGTTAAGCTTATTTATATTAATTAGGGTTTTAAGAGCTTGACACAGCTTTGCCTTAGTTATAGCGTCTACTAGGTTGTCTCCGCTGCTAATCTATTTAACCTCCGTAATCTCGCGCTGTTTATAGGCCTGATGTAAGCATATAAGGTTGACCATAAGCCTCTTCTTTTGTGTTGTACCTAGTTTGACTAGGCAGTTATAGAGGGACTTTGAATTGGTGTATAGAATTAGGGGTAACTGCTCTAGTTATAGAATCTTCTGGACCGTTAATTTGATTGCGGCTGTTATATTAAAGCTATAGGCTAGTGTATATAGCTTAAAAGCTAGTATACTGCGGGTTACTTATTTGCACTTAATTAAAGACCAGTATAGTATATTTGCGTCCTAATTACGGTCTGTAAGTACAATCACAAAGCCGATTTGTAATAATAGGTCTTTGTTATTAGCAAAGGAGACGTCCGTAAATGCTATTACACTAAGGGAATTTAGGTCTAGTGGTATAAAAGTAAGTCCTCTTATTACGTTGTTAATTTGCCATTAAATGCGCTTATTAAGCTGCTTAATATTTTCTTCTTGCGGATCTACTGCCTGGGCCGTAAAGGACAAGTTATAGGTAGATTCGGGTTGGTAGACTGTGGCTATATAGGCGCCTCTTACACGCTATGCAGTATATTAGTCCTTTATATTTACGGTCTTATGGGTCTCTCCGCGGGAACTGGTAAGGTCCGTAGGCTTTGCTGTAATAGGCTTTAGGTTTTAGGCTTAGCGTTCCTAAGTCAGCTTAATTAGGTTGCCCTTTTATATAATTAGGCCTCTATTAAACTTAATCAGATTCTGCTTAGTTAACTACTCTTATGGCTTTGCCAAGAACTTAGCCTTTTATAGTTTAGTTTCTTTAGCGTCCGCAAAGGTCTGGTCTACTAGGAATAGGGTATCGTTTATTTAGAGTCTAATAATACTGAGGCCGTTTAATAGGCTGTATAGGAGGTAGGGGTTATAGGTCGACTATTCCATTTTAAGTTTACTAATGTGGTGCTAGTGGTATATCTTAAACCAATGGTTTCCGGCTTCTAGTACTCCGTATAGAGGTTTTATAACCTGTAGGATTGTTCCTAGTTATAGGTTAAGCTCGGGGGGTGGCCGTATAAAAATATCCCTACTTAGGTAGGTATTAGACTGTATATAGGCTTGCGAGATATCCCATAGGTAAAGAGCTACAGGTTTGCTTTGCTATAGTCCAGATATAAGTGCAAGTATAATCCATTGGCTAACTCGTTAAATTGTAGGCAATTACGTAAGGACTAAGCCCTTCCCTTAGTTATTATAGGCTTATATAACAAGCCTTAATTTTTTAAAAGCTTTATTAGTACCTAGGTGCTTAATTTTATTAACGAAGCGTAAGTTAAATATATGGACGCCTTGCAGAACGTCTTTCTCCATTATAACCGCAAAGATGCCCTTTTTAAGTAGTCCGTTGATCTCTTTATGTTGTGAGTCCGTAAAGGGGGTTTCCTGTACTAGAACTAATATATCCGTAGGCGGAGATTGCCTTGCGGATATTCCTGCGGAGGTTAGGTAAGTCTCCGTTATAGTGTTTTTAGTTATAGGGTGCTTTTAGGGGCGTCCTTAACCGCGCTTTATGGTAGGTATAGTAGGTTTAGTGGGTTTCCAGAGGACTTCTAGGGTAGGCAAGGGTGCTTCTAGCTTGTCTAATTTGGTGGTCGCTTCTGGTTTATCTGGTTTAGTGGTTACCTCTAGTTCGTCTAGCTTAACGTCATAGGTGTCTTTGGGCCAAAAGTAGGGTTTTACGGACGTGCTTCTAAAGTTGGTTGGGCCGCTAGGAAGTTATATATAGCACGTCTTGTTTTCTACAGCCAGTAAGCAGTAGGGTCCGGTCTACTTACCGCTTTCACGCCATACAAGGACTTTAGAGTTAAGCGGGAGGTCGTGTACTAGGGTCGTGTTGGGTCTGTTACGGTGGTGCAGGGCGTTATTGACAGCTTATTTAGCCCGTAGTTTGACTATCTCGGCTATCGCCTTCCGTATTGCAGCTGCTTGTTCCGTAATGGATGGGGCAGGAGGATCTAGGTTACTTATTCTTAGGTAGGCTCCGTAGACCAAGAGGGTAGGTACTAGTCTATCTAGGCTAGCAGTGTTGTTAACAGCTTTTACGGCCATTTGTAGAGCTAGTTCCTTTTAAATGTCCTTACACTCGTCCGTAATAATCTGGTAAGCTCTCTATAGGGCTAGGTGAGCTTGCTTAATAAGCCCAACGGACCAATGCGCCTTAACTGGAACGGCTTTTGTTGATATAGCCATAGCCATAGCATACTGCTAGAATTCCTTGCTAATGAAGTTCCTACTGGCGTTATAGGTGATATACTCAGGAGGTCTAACGTACGTGTTAATCTAGCAGGTCCGTAAAATATCCCAAGTGTGCTTTACGGATATATTTTGTAACTAACGGGCGGCTTGATAGCGGGTTGCCTTGTCAATTATATATAATACTGGGCTGCCGTTGATGTACATAATGTCTATGTATACTGAATGGTTAAAGTTAAGATCCTTATAAAGGGTGAACTTAAATCGGCCTAGGGAACGTCTGTATTTCTAGCAGTAGGAGCAGTATTTAGTTAGGTAGTCAATTGCCTTCCTATTAACGTCGTCATGTCCAGAACGTTCAAGGACTCTATACAGCTTTTCGTCGTTATGTCCAGAACGTTTAAGGACTCTATGTAGCTTTTCAGCTGACAGGTGGCCAAAACAACAATGCAGACGGTGGATCTCCGTACTGGTAAGGTAGCATGGGTTGTAGTTAAAAGATTCCTAAATATAGGTCCATAAAGTCTTTCCCCATATAAGGAACGGGTGTCCAAATCGTTATGTAATTGGCAGGGTAACATGCTTACTTCCTAGGGCAGTTGTAGGGCCAATTAGGGTGTCCGTAACGTTATTATAGTATACCTGTAACCTGTCTATATCCGCAAGGCAGAGTAGGAAAGGGGTGTCCGCCTTTACTATGTGGAAGTTAACTAGGCTAATTAGGGTCTTAACTGCTACTAATCTAATTAATACAGTTGAGCCAATGCCGAATTGGATGGTTACGGCCCTAGTTTACATAATATCAATGTCCATATTGTCATTTGTGGTGGTCCTATATGCGAGGTATTGTCCGTAGCCTACGGTAGACTTTTTAGAGGCACTTATGTTGATTATAACACCGTAGAATTCCTTAGGGGTATAGCGTTCTGTGGTAATATATGCGAATGGGTCCTGCTCGTGATCTATAACGTCCGTAATGGGGGTGCTTGCGGAATGGTTTTTGGGCGCAACTGAGTGTATAAAGGAACAGTCGGCTAATACGGTCGTGATATTAAAGGCTTAGCTGTCCGTAAAAGGTCTAAAGGTGGTTAGGAATGTCTCTAAGGTCTCTTATTTCTAAGCGTCTGAGTTAAAGTTAATTATAAGGGCTTCTATTAACTTATTAGGGGGCTCTTCTGCTTCCTTTCCTTTGTATTCCAAAATAAACTGGCTGATATGGCTATTAAGTCTCTTCCTAGACTTGTTACGTTCTTCCTGGGTATGCCTTATAGACTAATATCCTTTTTTGCCGCATATAAAGCACTTCTAGCTGGTTCGTCTGTGGGGGTATGTTTTCGTACGGGGGTTGCTGCGGGGGTTACGGGTAGGACTTGGTCGGTACGGGTGCTGCTGGCGGTAGCGGCGGTCTGTAAAGTAGACGTCTAAGTCTGTTTGCGGATATTAAATATCCGTAACAAAGGCTTAAGTGCTGCCTGGTGGGTTTAAGACTTCGTACGTTATAATAGAGGAGCGTAGATTATTAATAAGGCTAGCTAAGGTATCTGTAGGCTTATAGTAGGTGTACTTACAGGGCTCTACTTCCTAGCAGGCCGTAATAAGTTTATTGTACAGGAAGTTGTCTGTTCGAAGCTTAGCATTAAGGCCGTGCTATAGGTGCCAGAGGTCTTTAATAAGAATTTACAGGCACTCTATAGTCGATTTTTCAGTGTTCTTGTTAATTACGGTCCGTAGCTTGGTCGTATTCTATTAGGTAAGGATATTACGCTTATATTCCGGTCCTTTAAAGTAGTTGTAGGTAGCTTCGTATAGCTTATTAAAGGGAACACCAAGGGGGTTACTCTTAAGGTTAGTATAGTAGTGGTTAAGTGCTAGGCCGCGCAGTATAGTAGAGTAGGCTTGGCTGAACTCTTGTTTAGGAATATTGGCCTTCTAACAGAGGTCTGTAAAGATAGTTAGTTTAAAGTCAAAGTTGTTATTTTCACCGCTATACTTTAATTCGTTGGTGTAGAGCTTGGCTAGGTTAGCTAGCTCCTTGCCGTAGGTCTTTACTTGGGTGCGTTGCGGATCTGTAACTTGCGGATCTATGGCTTGCGGATATGTAGTTTGTGGGTATATGGCTTGCGGATCTGTGACTTGGGCAGGTTGCGGGTCTATAGCTTTGTTAACAGAAGGGTTTTAATCCGTATTTTGGTTTATGGGGGTATTATAGTCCGTAACTTAGGTACTGGGTGTGCTTTGGCCCGTAAGATTAATTCCGAAATCGCTTAGGTTTATAGGACGAATTTGGTTAAGTAGGTTAGGTATAAGGCCAGCAATGCCATTAAGTTTGGGAGAAGCAGAGAGATTATTTATAGCTTTAACCTAGTCTAGGATTTTCTCTTTAGTCTATTCCGTTTGGTCCTCCTCCTGTATTGTGTTGTATAAGGACCGTGTAATAGTAACTCATTTATCCTTTTTAACCCATACACCTTGGTAATGTAAAAGGGTTCGTAGGTTACAGATAGCAGTAGGGTTATAAGCCTTAAGAATAGCTTCCGTAAAGTCCGTAAAGTCTTCCTTATATTACTCCTATAGGTCGTCGTTTAGAAGCTTATAGTGTCCGTATTTAAAGATTTTAAAATTAATATAGGCGTTGACGTTGTCTGTAGACGTAAGGTCGACTCCTTAGCTCCACTTCTTTTAACCTTCGCTGATTTGCTTGCTTATATCTGCCATATTATATAGCGTTGTATGTCTATATAAGCTGTGGCGGGTCGTAGTAGCTTATAGCGGGTGGGGGAGGTCTTGTAACGGTCCGTAAAGGTGATTAATGGGTCCGTAACGGTTCGTAGAAGGGTAGGGGTCTCCGTAAGGGGTCCGAAAAGAGGTTGGGGGTATTAAGGGAGGGTATAGTAGGAATAGGGGTTTGAGGTTTAAAGAGGGTTGAGGATAGGGGGTTCCGTAAAGGTCTATATTCGCGTTTATAACTTCCAGTAAACCGTACTAAGACTTAAATAAGTATACAGAGTTGGTGATAGTCCGTAATCCCCAACTTCTAACCTTCTAGCAGGTCGTACTAGGAGTCTAAACGGGTGGTTACTGTTGAGTATCGCTCGGTAGGAGGTGTTGAGTAATTGCTAATCTATGCGCGCTTACTAATCAGTGTTCGTACTAACTTAATAGCACGAGTAAGTCGTATCCACGGGCACGAAATACATGTAGTATTATATGCTTGTTTGGATGGTGACTGTTAATTATATAAAGCAAACTACGTGGTCTATATACTAATACGTCCTCCCCCTAATTAGTTAGTGCTTCATAAGTGCACCAGACGCGTAAGCGAGTGGTTAGTGCACCGAACGCGTAAACGCGTACCTGGCGTACCGAGCGCGTAGGCACGCGGATGGTACGATAGGTGCTGTAATTATATAAGTGGTTTTCAGTGGGGAATTAGGTAGACAACTTAAACTTTTAACATAGTACTGTAAACCTATCTAGATTATTACTAAGCTAATTATAATTATAATTAGGTAGGTCTTTTTAAGCGCCTTATAGCTAGTTATATATTAGACGTAGCTATAAAGAGCGGTAATTTACTTATTAAATATAACGTAGCTTAAGATTAGATTTTAAATAATATATTAATATTTCTTCCCTATCTAGTTATAGTGTTGGTTTCATAAGGTGATATTACATAGCTGCAGGTTGTAGCTAGTATGATATTGGTTAATTGATTCTTAATAGGAATAAGGAAAGGGGTAAGGAACTTAAGGTTCCTTACTACGCTAGGGCCACATCAATACGTAACAGCAATATGCCTCGCATAATGGCAACTTGCCTTATTCCTAACACTGGCAACTCTTCTTTTTGTGGTTGCCATCTATATATATACAAATAGACAGGATGTGACAATACCAGACAGTGTATAATAATACTAAACAATATGCAACAATATGCGACAATGCGGTAGTTGGTAGAATTTGGCGGATAACGCAAAGACGGGTGGGCTGTTAAGGCGCTAGTAGTAAGCGAGCTAATGGCGATTTTCCATGTTAGTTGCTCTTAAACTGCTCTATCTCCTACTTCCTCTTAACCCAACCTTTAACTCGTATATGTAGAGTATTTGTGTTAACGAACGTCTCTAGTGCCTTGTTTAGGTTTGCCTTTGTTATTGCATCTATTAGGTTATCTTGGCCATTAATCTATTAAATTTTAAAGAGTTTTTAACGCTTATAGGATTGCCAAAGTGCTATAATATTAATTATAAGACGCTTCTCCTTTATAGTACTAAGCTTGACTAAACACTTATAGAGGGAATATAAGTCGGTGCATATAATTGTAGGAATAGCAGGAAGTTTAAGTCGATCTATAATTATCTTTAAGGTAGTTTTGATTGCAATTACTATGTCCACTTTACTAACCATTTTATATATCTCTAATGCGAGAACGCTTTAAGTAACGCGCTTGCTCTTGGTTAAGCTCTAATAAATAAGGTTACCGTGGATTGTAAAGTTATTCTCTCCAGTAGATTTGTTTGTAATAATAATTTTATATCCTAGCTAGGAGCTAAAATCCTTATTATTTGCGAATGATCTATTAACAAATATAAAGAGCTTGGCGGTACAGTGCCAAGACATTAGTTTCCCGACACGAACGCAAAATCGCGATCGTCAAAATTCCAACACCAAGATCGCGACCTTACTGCACCACAATGCAACGCTCGTTTGGCACCGAAATTAGTGGAAA
>Ga0307507_10007534_pt1 | contig 15715 bp, 23 predicted proteins | sample 7_EM_MG_FD_207223 | JGI IMG/M metagenome (GOLD analysis project Ga0307507, IMG submission 207223) | Populus trichocarpa ectomycorrhiza microbial communities from riparian zone in the Pacific Northwest, United States - 7_EM | ecosystem: Host-associated > Plants > Roots > Unclassified | place... | reverse complement strand
ATATCCTCGTTTCCCTATCTCCTAGCTATCCCTACAGATCAAAATGGCAGTAACCATTCTCCTGGCTTCGAGAAATCTGCTCGTAGCGAGGCAGCTCACAAGGCAACGATGATGATAACGAAAGGTCTTGCTTTGCTGGGGTTCCGCATTCTGACCGACGATGTTTTGTATGCAGAGGTAAAATTACTTTTTTACTTTATGGATCATATCAGGTTTTATCCAGCGCTTATCTAGGTCCGGGAATCGTTTGAAAAGCGGAAGGCTGCACAACCTGATTCTTATTCCGCTGCGATCTGATTAGATAGCTCATATGACGAACTCCAGCAAAGATCCTTAATCTTGCAACTTCAAAAGATGGGGTCCGGCAGTAATATGTATTTGAAAATGTAGCAGATTAGCAGATGAGATCTAGCAAAGATCATTAATGTTCGTCATGTGTAACAAGTAGGTTGCATATTAGGAAGTGAGGTCAGAGTGGACTAGGATCAGCTCCGTCAGAGGTTTTGGCCGCCATAGCTGCCTGTTGTTGCTTGAGGATCTCTTCTCGCCTAGCCTTCAGATTTCTCATGGTGGTTTGTTTAGCCTTGGGTTGAGCAGCCTCATGTACCATCCTAAAAAATTCAGAATTAGATTTTAAGCATATATATTGAAAAGGTTTACAACTTACCGTTCAAGCTCGCGACGCTCCAAGTCCGATTCATCCGGAACAGCAGCTTTGAAAATGGCTCCAGTGATGAGAAGTGCCTACGAAGGATGAGCGTCAAAGAATTTTTGGGGAAGATGAAACTCAGCGTACCTTGGCTCTGTTAACCAGCACTTGCTCTGACACTCCTGGGTCCTTCAACACTTTATCCACAACCTCTCGTAAAACCTGGATGACTTCCAGCCTTGCACCTCTCCAAGATGCAAGCATGATCTGGTGGTGAGTTCAGTACTCCAAGTTTAGTCAACCAAGGGTGAATATGCTGACCTTTCCGGTGACGTCCATTTCTAGAGAATGCAGATCCTCTTCGTTAAGGTCTCCTTTTGCCTGAGCTTTCTCCATTTCCTGATAAAGGAAAAGATCAGTGAGCTACCATAGATCAAACCAGAAAACGAGTTCTTACCATCATCAAGTCACGAACGCTAAGTGCGGTTCCGATGACACCCCAGACATCCTTTGCGAACGTACCCTTCTCTTTGAGACGGGAGAAAAAGCCAGGGCTGTACGTTTTCTCAGTCACTGATCTCGGTATTAAAAACCTGATACTCACATGCCCAAGAACTTGCGGGACTTCATAAACGATGTGCCTTTCATAATGTAAACGCTCCCAATCGTGTGCAACAACTACCAGCATTGCCTGGTCAAAAAACCAGAAAGAAAAAGGAAAGTGATCGATGCATACCTCAATCCCGAAACTCTCCAACTTCAAGTCCTCCACTTCTCGCTTCATCTTCTCAGTAAATGCAGTAGTTTCAGTATCGCCTTCCGCTCCCGGATTTTTTGCCTCGACGAACGGCCTCAATCGTTCGATCATCTTTTCCGTCAATGTTTTCACTCGTTCTTGCAAAGCTTTACGGCGGGCAATTTCGTTCTCTCTGAGTTTCTCGCGTTGCTCAGCCCTGCGGCGCGCTTGTTCTAGTTTCTCGCGTTCTTTTTCGGCGGCTGTTTTGATCGGTGTTGGCGACGTTGGTGAGGACGGAACGGTAGCATTATCCTTGACCCCGCTCGGTCCGCTGGTGGGAGAAGTGGGTGAATTGGAAGGTTCAGCTGCCTTTGATGTGCTAGTCTCTCCATTTGACAAAGGTTCGGTCGGAGTAGTTGCAGTCGGTGCAGGTTTGTTCGCCTCGGCAGCAATCGAGGAAACACCAGCTTTCGGATTACCAACATTCATCTCCTTCTCGATCTCTGCTTTCTCCTCCTCCGTCATCATGGTGGTTGCCATGGAAGTCATGTCTTTCATGATGGATATTTCGCCAATCTAGAATGCAAATTGAAATCAGAAAGTCTTCCCAACCGTTGATCAACCTACGTAGTCCCGGAAACGTTCACCTCCAAATACATTTGCAAAGAAACCGGCAGCATCTTCCATGTTAATGGGCCCTTCTTTGTCAACCTTGTCGACGAAACAACTCAACGCCAGCGCGCTCATGAATCAAATCGGGCGTACCATTTTCTTCCCATTTTTATCATATATGGTACGTAAATTCTAGCCAGCAGTTGAGTGACATCATTTAATCAAGAAAAATAAATGCTTGCGCACAGGATCCGACAATACTTGGTATGCTTTGCTGGAAACAGAAAAGATCAGACTATTGTGGCACACTCCAAGCAACGTATTTCGGACCTGATTTCCTTGAACTTTTCCTCTGCATCTGGCGACGGATTTTTATCGGGATGATACTAGGTCATAGCAACAGAAAATGAGTAGCGAAACAACGGTGGGCAAGCAACGCACCTTCATGGCCTGTTTTCGGTATGCCTTCTTCAATGTGGTGTCATTTGCATCCGTCTGGACACCAAGCTGTGGAGCAGATGACCCGTCAGAGGGCTACAACATCACCCAAGAAACGAAATTTACCAGATCATAGTATTCCGTTTCCACTGGAGACATGTTTTGGATGGACTCGGTGTTGCAAGGTAAGTGGTGCCGGACCGTGGTGTTTAAATTTGTTGCACGTCACGTTAAACCGAGAATCAAAATCAAAATCGATCGGCTTCGTTGTTTCCGAGCTGGCACAGGACTCGGATGACCTTTGTGTACAAGAGGCAGTGATGAATAATGGCGGACTGAGTCAGTCACCCCAAGTTCTAATTTCACTACCTACCCGGCGAGAATCTATGAATGAACAAATCAGGGTAACGCGGAGTCACATACACGTTGGCCGAAAAACCCTAGACAAAATACATGGCAACCCAAAGAAAAGTATGGTAATAATGATAGTTAAACATGAATGTGGGTGAAACGAGGTTGGTATGCAAATATAAAAAAAGTAAAATAAAAAATCAACTTCGTTCTTCGTCTGTGGTGAATCTGACGGCCTTTTTCGGTGGTACCTCTGATATGCTATTTCGTGGGGAGGGAAGGGGGGAATTCAGGAGAGATGTTGGTGCGGAGAATGATTTGTTGTGCGGTAGAAAGCGTGCCATGCGAAGTTTAATACCAGCGAAAGGTTTGGGTGAGTTGGATGAGGGTGCCGCAGAAGTGACTGTAGTTGTGGAAGCCGATGCACTGGAAAACGGGGTACAAACCATGGGGCTGCCCGAAGAAGAAGTAATCGTTGTCGACGGCTTTTTGAGCGAGGAACGCGTAGGGGGGGGAGGTAAACTGATTGGTGAGGACCGGTTAGAGTCATAGGGGCGCGTGGGGAGGGATGCCGGGTTTCGTTGTGGAAACGCGTATGGAGAGGATGACAGTGGTCGCAGATGAGGAGTGCGGGACAGATGAAGACCCATAGCGATCTGCTCAACCGTTGGACGGGATGCTGCAGGATCTGGATCCCTAAACTGATAAAAAGGGGGAGGTGCGGCTGATTCCTCCTGGGTAGAGAGTAATCCTGGCGTCTGTCGGCGGCGACGGGTGTCAGTAAACAGCAGAAGTGATAGAATACAGGTCATACCTGGTAATCTGGAGGACGCCTTCTGGCCGAACTGGACCCTGAAAGGGTTCGCCTGACTGAGAGCATGAGACGCGAGGCAGCTCGTGAACGTGAAGTAGATGGGTGTTGATCTGAGGTCGATGCTGTGGTCGACATTGAGGCCTCCTGTAGGTGGGGGCGGACGGGGGATGACGCTGAGCGGTGGTGAGAGGAGGTCGACATGACTTAAACAGTCTTAAACCTGTGGTAGTCTGCCGGAGTTTGAATTTAATAATGAATCAGAACATGGCCATCAACGGCTTGCCTCTAGATCTCAGTAATCATGTTCATCACATCTAAGTACTGGTCCAGGGCGTCTCACTACATGAAACTCGTATCTTCATCTCTATTGGGATAACAATGTACTTGATTCTCTACTACTAACAGTACTATCCTAATCTTCGTCTTCGCTGCCATCATCCATTTCTTCGTCCGACTCCTCGCCGTCTTCTTCATCATCCGACTCCTCATCATCTTCACTATCACTTTCGCGGAACGTCAGTGAAATGAATTCATCACCGAGCTGCCCATCCTCTGCAGTGACAACTTCCTTGGCCATTTTCTCGACCTCCTCGTTGCCCGAGTTGGTCACCTTTCGATTCCGATTCGCCCTTATTACATGTGGCAGTTTACATCCTTTCGTCTCACATGTCCCCTTTTCCGCAAAGTCGGGGCATTCTCTGACATGCTGGTGGTTGCAGTCTAACCCGCGTTCGCAATACCCAAGCACTGCAAAGTCGCGGCAGACACCTTGTCTCTGACCTACGTTCACATGCGGGAAGGGACACTTCTCGCGAGTACATCGGCCCTTGTTCAGGAAGTGAACACAGAGCGGCGTCCGTTCTGGTGTCGGATCATGCGATAGATTGCAAGTCTCCGCACTATTTGAGCAGTTGTCCTGAAGGAAATTCCAGCAAATAGCGATCTTGGATGGGTCGTGTCGGTAGGCACATGTCAATCCCCGGCTGCAAGCACCTAAATGTTTGTTCGCAACAAGGGTAGGAGCAAACGAACAAAAACGATCATGTGAACATGTATAAAGAAAGGAGAACAATACCCAACCCATGAGAAGGGGAAAAGTAATACGCACCCGTTGTTGTAAACCGTGCACACGGTTTGTCAATGAATTTCCGTTTCGCGGGCATCTTGCGTGAACTACAGAAACATTTGTGAGCGTCCGCAAGCCATCAGGATCCGACGACGCACTGATAGGGCCTTTTGCTGTTGTTCAGTGTCATGTTCCTCCCACGGCGAGCCTTCAACTTGAAAGCTCTTCCAGCAGGTACATGACCAGGTTTTCGACCGCTACTAGTGGGCTTGGTTGTTGTGGTTGGCTTCATAGTAGATACACTTTTTGGTACTATATACAGGACATTAAATAAGACAGACAAAGAAGGCATGCATACAAATAACTCACAGTCCTTCCTTACAAGAGATCGCCCAGATGATTCAAAGGCCACGCCACCTAAAACGACTTCCTTCTTCTGGCCTGGGATCAGTATAGGAGGCTGGCTTATTTGAGGGACCGGGGTGCCACTTTCTGGGCCTGCTTCCACAATCGCCGTTGCTGGGGTTGATGCAATAACGGGACCAGTGTTCACACCTGGGCGAACATATTTGTTCGGTGGTTGATAATTGGGATTCACATACTTGTTGCTCCTCGTCGGCCCTGGTCCATGATAGTAGTGTACATAGCGTCCTGTTTCGTTCCATGGGGTTTGCTGGTTCTGAAGTTCCTTGTGTTGCTTTATCGTCGCTGTTGTCAAGTATTCACCCCGGATCATTGATTGAGAAAGGCGAACAACGTAACCTGTTAATCTCTCAATCTCGCTCCTGATTTGAGATTCTGTAGAGCTAGTCGAAGAAGCCATCCTTTGCCTGTTATCGTGTCAGAGTCTATCTTGATTCTTGAAGTTCTTGATTCTTGAAGTGGAGAGTCGATTGTCTGGAAGAAACAAGATGTTGAATGACTAAGCATGCATTTTACCATGCATCGCATTTGGCCCTCTGCGGCTCCTGGCGGCTACTGTCAGCCTCACAATAGCACAATTATAATCATTGAGTTCTGGGCAGGAAATCGAAACAAAATGCTAATTTAAAACCATGGAAAGACCCTTGACATCACGATCTATGTCTTCTATCTACTCAGTTGTATTTCCTCACCTGCAGCTCAACTTTCCGAACACATCTAGGATTCCAGATTTCTTCACAGAGCCCAACAGCACGTTATCAACGTCTGTTAAGCTCGCTTCCTTCCTAAACACCTCCATAAAAGCTTCGTCACTGGGTGCTCTATTGTTCAACAATGAGCCAATTCCCCCAAGACCGCGTTTCGCAACGTGCCAGTGCTGAGGATTCTGTCCACGAGAAAACACTTCGTAAAGTTTGGGGTTACTATAAAATTATCAGGATATCAGAAAATTTGAGGAAGATCGACGAACCCATCTAGGATGGCCTTGGCGTTGAAGAGGTGACTGGAGTTCGAAGTGAAACCCTGTGTCCCTGTTAAACTGTATTGACCAGTACTGATTAAAAATTGATCGCCCCGTTCCAAGGTCGTGGCGAAAGAGGGAGAATTAGGAGCCCTCAATGTATTTGTAAGATGGAAAATATAGAAATTAGACAAGAGACTAGAGCAGACCTGAGATCTAGGCTGTAGATGGTGGATTCAATATCGTCAAAGAGTTTCATTGCATTCTCAGAGGCGTATTGCAGATCATTGCTCTCCAAGTCAATTTCGTCATCTGATTCTTGCAAGTTCAGCAAAGCGAGCATGTAACCATTCCACTAATAAAAACCATGAGTTCGTTGACACGAGGACTGTCAAGCACTTACGACAAGGTAATGGATAGAAACTCGTCTTGTATCGGTCGGGTTGTTCCAGGATGCCAAATGCAACCGCGTATAAGAAAACTCGGGAAGAGGCGGAGTCAAAGGAGGTGTTTCTTCCCTTGATATTATTGCTAAAAGTGGTTCCTCGTCATGGTTCGCATCGTCCGGGAAATCCTTCATCGTCAATTCGTTCACTTGATCAGGACTAGGTGAGAGTCGCCCTTCCTCGCGAATTGATATAGCCTGATCCTGCAAAATCGAGATTGAATCCGATGCAATCGCGTCATGTAAAGCATCCGCATTGACGGGGACCTCGACCTGACTTGGTTCTTGCTCTTTATGAATCGGATCCTTGACTTTCTCTTTCTCTGCGTCCACTGAAATGGATGTCAAATTCTCGATGGAGGGTTTCGTAGAGCCGCCTTTTCCAAAGCTAAGATATCCAGGCCAATTCCATTTTCGCATGTCCATTTTAACGTTCATGGAGGGCATCCCAAGGAATGTAGTGGGTTTCAAAGTCTTGGCAGAACCGGTTGTCGAGTTCGCGTAAGTTCCTTCCTTGATAGTCTCAACTGAGGCAGCGAGCGTGTTCATTGGTCCTGGACCATTCGAAGGTGTAGGGATCATAGACGAAAGATGAGTAGCGAGGGATGAGGAGTAGCAACCTTCTGTGAATCTTGATGAGGGTATGATTTGTTCTCGTGATAGAAGCATAGGCGCTATATTGGACGACATGTTTGAAGCGTAATCGTCAAGGAGGGGAATGAGTGAAGAGAAATATGGGTGGAGCCGTGGTTCTAGTATTTAATGAGCCAAAGACGTATGTTTTAGCAGGCAGGTTCCATACCTAGACTTTCTGCAAAATCCGGACTTTCTTCCACATCCCAGGACCAAGCCCAAACTGTCCAAAATCTTTCCAACTGCAGCTCGAGAGCTTGTTGACCAAGGATACTCAATATCGAGGCAAACGAGCCGTGAGTGAGCTATAGAAAACTTGAGGTTATGTATCCAATCATTACTGAAGAAGAATTTTAACCTTGAAACGTTCATAACCCTTCCAAATACGAGCACGAACAACCCCATCATGGACAGATCCATCCTGATAATCGTATTGAGGGGTTGCATCCGTTTTCCCCTTATCACCCTTGGCCTTTACTGCACCCTTGACTGGAGCCACGGATATTTTGGCAACATCGATACACTGGAAAGAATTATGGAATCTTTTGATATAAGCAGATTGAGTCGAGACTCACCACATGTATCCAAAAATCGGGTTCTGGAGAGACCATCACCATCCGTCTTGATTGTGAATGAACGTTATTACAGAGATCACCAGCGCTAAACTGTCTGCATCGCGTATGTCAGAAAAACGATAACCAATTTCAAAGACATGAAACTTGTACCCTGCAAAATTAACAAGAGCCTTGCCTAATCCAACTTGCCTGAGCATTCGATCTCTTGACACTGCTCTGTCTTTTGATGTGTAGAAAAGGATATGGGCCTGTTCCTCTGCATCTTCGTCATCTTCGGAAGGTTCACTAGGTCGAAGAGTTGGATTGTAGATGGTCAAGTATGAGAGACTAGGAGGAATGCGAATCATGTCATTGTCGAGGTACAAAATGTTAAGCCTGCTGCAGCTTGGACAAAGCCGACTGCGTGACCTACGAAATTAGAATGATCGGGATATTTTTTTACCAATGCATATATTTACTGTTAGAGTTCAAGCTTTATAGAAGTAATAGGTATTACGGTTAGACTGTAGAGTAATCATAGCAGTATTGACAGCAGCAGTATAAAAGGACATTTTTTTTGGCAATTCAAGTTCGTCTATTGGGCCCCTTCGAGATCTTTTGTGTCTATGTCACCCTGCTGAACAATAATGGCTTCATCAAATGGGTTCTCCTCCTTCGAGTCACTCAGGCTCCAGTTGGATTTTCCGATATCCGAGAACGATTCATCGGGAGACGGAAACTGGGCTACACTTGCCGGTTGATCCCACTCTATGTCTTCTGGATCAAGGTCTGTGTCGAGATCAGGGTCGAGATCTGGGTCAGCCTCATTTGACGATGTGGGAGATGCCTTAAGAGCCACACCCTCGGAGAGTTGACGCAGGAGGTTATGAGAGTAGGGCAACTCATCATAATCGGGATCATCAGCGGGTGGCGAGGAAATAGACGAACCCGCGTTTGAGCTTATAGATCGGAAGTTCCATGTACTGCAGTGCTGTGTGACTGGTAGTTCGGAAGTAAGGCCCTCAGGCGCTGACTCATTGGGTGGGGTTGGCAGCTGCGTTTCGATGGAAACACCTTGGATTTCGTGTGCTTCGTCCCGCACTACTTGAGAGGGAAGAGTAATTTCTTCCTTATCTTGAAATGGCTCGTAGCCAAGCGAGGAACTAGTTCGACGCCGGTAGAAAAGTAGATATGCATTAGGATTCTACAATGCTGCATTCAATTCAATCATCAACGACCTCAAAATTAAAACTCACGACAGAATCTGATGCTTGAGCCGGCGTAACATAAGAATCGTCGAACTGGTACCATTTCTCGTTGATGTGATTGGTAGTGTAAGCACGATAATGACCTCCACCGAGACCACCAAGGTGTTCGTCAACCGCGTAGAGGTCATAAATCAAGGGTTCATCGAGATTGTTGAAACCAAACGACTCTATATCAACACCACTTTCAAGCAGCTTCCTTGCAGCGGCTCTTTCCTTGACCATGTCGGTGAGATCGAGGCCTTCGATCGGGAAATCAATATGCGTGTCAATCTTGTCTCTGAAGGTCCGATTATTACTGAAGCGTTTGAGGTGAACCACCAGGATGTCCGGCGCTTTCCAAAGATCGAATTGCTTAGTTGCTTGTTGGTGTTTCTTACATTGCGGACAGTACCACAGGTCGTCTTCTCCTAGTTGTTCCTGTTTAGTGAACTCCTCTAGGCAATCCTGTAGAGTGATGCCCTTATGACTTTTCTCTGCAGCAGCCTTCCTAGCTTCTTCCAGCTCGGGATGAGTGAACACCTCCCACTGATCCCATCGGGCATGCTCGGGTCGTTGTCCATCCCCGAAGTAGTATGCTTTCTTATCTTCGTCAAACTCGCAAAAGAACGCATCGTGATCACGGAGAAGGCTAGGATGGGTGTCAGCCTCATCCAGCCGATCATCCCAGGAGGCCCATTGGCCACCAGTCGAGTACGAGTACCCATTAAAGGTTGTTCCGTAATCTTTATGGTTGACTTGTAGACGCAAATTGAAGATATCCTGTTTAATGCCCACGCAGCGCAGTTCTCGGTCTTCATCAACCAGCATCCGCTTTTCGTCTGCAATATCTCCATCTAAAGGTGTCGTTGATTCGAGAGTCACAACCTTGCCATCCTCTCGAATTTCGGTGATAGACTCCATTGATTCCATTTGAGCATATCCGTTGATCTTGACATTCAGTGCAGACTCAGTCTCCAACGCCTCACCAACCTCCCAGTCGTACAAGTCTCTGGCCATTTCCGTCCAGCGTTCTAAGCGTTCTACGACGGCTTCATACATTGATTCAACGCTTTTTGCCTCGTCTTCATCAATGACAATGACAATCGGATACCCAAACAAAGTGGGTGTGCGGAAATACGTGTTGCGAGTGGCCTTAACATCGCAGAAATAGACCGGAAGAATGGAAGGATCAGTCGGTTTTTTCTTGTATGATCGACTCTGGCGTGAATTACAGGGCAACTCGAAGCAGACGATAACGTCGTTGTCAGACATGTCCGCCACAGCCACTGTGTCATCCAGGTTCTTGTAAAAGCGATTGTTGAAGATCTCTAAAGTCAGAAGCTATATGTCTCATGAGCAACCGTGGATTCAAAAAGAGAGGGAAGAACATACGTTTTCAGGTATGGCGCCCAACCATCGGCCTAACAAAGCCCGGAGATCCTTGAATGAAGCGTCGCGGTTGATCTCAACCGGGACCTAAGACATGGACACTTAAGCTAACCTCATTTTTTTTGAAGAAATGGCCGTCTACACACTTTTATATGTGGTTGCTTTAGGTCCCAGGGTATATAGAAGATCGTATGGTTCCATTTCTTCTGCACTGGAAGCGGCAGAGTAAGGTACATAAAAGGGTCAAACGTGATTGAGATCTGCAGGGCATTAGACCAAAGCGGTTGAGGTAGAAGTGGTTTGACAAACCTTCTTGCATTCAGGGCACACCAATGTGCTCTGGTATTGTCCTTGAAAGAGATCGACGATAATGCTATCATTCCGCTTCATGTATCCCTCCCATGATGACTGGGCGAGTTTAACAAGCTCTAGATCGTCACCACCCTCCCAATCTGGCTTTTCAACGTAGGGTTTTTTCAAAACGCGGTTCAAGTCTTCATGCAACCCGTCCAAAAGGAAAGCAACCAGTTCTTGAGAATCATGCTGTTGGTATCCACTAAACTGAGGTGCAAACCGCTGCAGCTGCATCTTAAATTCTCTTGGGGAGTATGAGGTTGAAGTCCCACTAGAGGCCCACATTCGGGTCATGAGAGCACCGAATGTTTCAGCGATGGCACCACCCATACCGAGTGGGTTATCCCTATTTATCTCATTCTCGTACCTGCCGCCTTCGAAATGGCATTATTACAACACAAGAAGCAGGAAGTATGGCACCTACTCAGGAAATAATTCGCTAGTTCTTTGGTGTGTCCCAGGCATTGCAGGGCAGAGTTCATAAAACAAGTGTTACCCCTGTATGGGAATGAGGACCCCAAATCAGACAGAATTGAGATATCACTGACATGTTCCCAAGTCCTAAAGTACCAGGTTCCAATGCTTTCATGTAAGTCTTGTTTGACAGGGTGAGGGCAACTGATGGCTTCGAAACGGAGGTCCCGGGTGCATTGAAGTAGCCGCCCTTGTAAGAAGTCGAGGAAACAGGCAATGTATTTGTCATCTTATTGAAAAACCCTTCGTCCGAATTGAAGATCGGGGCTGGTTGGAGAAGAGGTCTAGGGGCTTCAGCAATCCAACCGTCCGGCTGTTTGAACTCGACTACAAATGCGTCATCCGACTCTACGCATTCCTCTTCCAAGGTATTGTCACTTGCGTCCAGTATCTTTGCATCAGACATGGGGAGTTGAGATGCAGGATATTCAATCTCTTGTGACTCATCCAAGGCAATGCCAATCTTCCAGATTCGGTATGGTAGGTCTTGAGCAGACAGTGCCACGCAATTCGAGAGAGCAGAGCAGAGTTGCGTGACAGTTACGCCAGCGGATATGGTGGTCCATTGGTGAGGCGTATTTGCCCCTTCTGAGGGCGTCCTGACTAACCTGAAAACTTTGAGTCGTAAGGGATGGAGTTCTATTGCAGCTTGTTTCAGGAGACCTCGCCCAATAACAGCTCTGGGCAGTGGATGCGGAGGGGGTCCATACCTGAGCGTGGTTGAATGTAAGTTCGGAAAGGGGCAGATGTATTACTTACCACTGAATGAATAAGCTCCAGACCTCTTCAGGAACGTACTCCAAATCAATACCTTCCGCCTGGGAAGGCTTTAGGTCCCCGTATGTATCTAGAAGTCCCGAATTATCGACAGGGCCAAGCTCTTCCTCCCCAACAGGGCCATCTTTGTCTACTTCTCCCGTGCATGCCTTTTCCCACCGCTTGTACCAGACGCGTGAGACCAAATACCAAGTCTCGCCGACCTCCATCTTCCTCTCGTTTCCTTTCTTGACAATTTGGTATTTTTCCTGAAGCGATACGGGCAGCATGGCGGTTTCTTCATATGAAGGCAGAGAGACGATGGGTGGGATATCCATCGCGCCCAATTCCACCATATATGCGTCAATATCGTGATTGAGATCAGACGAGGGGGTTGACGGCTGATCAGGAAGTGGGCCGCGTGCCCTATGTTCGTTGGAAGAAATATCAGCCGTCGAACGCTTTACAGAAGAGGTAGATACAGCGGAATCTGACTCCATTGACTGACTCCGCTGTCTCTTGCGGCCTTGAAGAGAAGAAGTCTGTGGCGGATCTGTGAGGCTGTTTGGTGAAGACGCTGTGGATGGGACGAGCATAATGAGCTGTGGTGGAATAAAGAAACGATCAAAAAAACATCGACAAAAAGACAGACGCGTCGTTGTCACAGATCGTGACATCAACAACGACTCATGTCTCCACATCGTGCGTTGCGATACGAACCAAGTATTATCTTCAGCTCAAGAGTTATTTAATAGGCAACCACTTTTTGAATTCCCCAGAATCCCTGGTCGTCGATTCCCTGAAAGGCCTATGTGCGATCAATCCACAGGTCGCCCTTGATGAACAAAACAAGGGTATGCCCATGGAGAGATGATGATTTCCCAGCTCATGTACCTTCAGTTGTGTACGTTCGATCGCACGATCGTTTCAAAGTAGCCCTGATTTGTGGAGGAGGTGCCGGACACGAGCCTGCTCATGCTGGGTATGTCGGTAAGTTTCAATCATACCCTTCATCGTTCCTTCAACCTAACCTTCAATATAAGGGAAAGGAATGCTGACTGGTACGCCGGGAGGAATCAACCGAGAATTCGATGACAGAGAGTATAGGCGCCGTTTGCGGAAATGTGTTTGCGTCTCCCAATTCAAGCCAAATTTTGAAGGCTATTGACTTGGTGAGCAACGACAAGGGGCAAGTTTGTAAAAGACCTCTACTGAGTTAGATAAGCTTACTGCTCTGTTACAGAACTGTCATAATAGTAAAGTATGTCGCCTGAGACCAGCTTGTTACAGTCCTCACGCAGTCCAGAAATTACACTGGAGACGTCCTCAACTTCGGATTAGCCAAAGAACGATTTTCCGCTCTTCATCCCGAAAAATCCAAGTCCTTGAAATTTGTGGTAGTTGGAGATGATGTTGCTGTTGACAGAGAACAAGGAAAAATTGTTGGCAGACGGTGCTACCAATATTAATTGCTTCAAAATTGGCACTCATTTCATCTTTTTCTAGTGGGCTTGCGGGAACAACCCTGGTTTATAAGGTTGCGGGTGCTCTGGCAGATCGAGGAGGTGACGTAGATGAAGTTTATTCCCTCGCAAATTGGGTTGCAGGTCGCCTTGCAACGATTGGGGTCAGCCTTGGTCATACTCAGGTAAGCCATCTATTCTTCAGCCCTTTAAAATAACGTCCTGCTAATGTTGTGTTCATCAAGGTTCCTGGAACGAAAGCACCTGAAATGAATCCACCTTCTTCAGAAATTGAGATAGGCATGGGTATTCACAACGAGAGCGGATATCTACGGCTGTCCCCTGTCCCAGAACTGTCCAAACTTGTCCCTCAGCTTTTGGATTTGATTATGTCCACAACAGATCCTTCCAGGTCTTTCCTTCCGTTCAAGGGCCAGGACAGTGTTGTCCTTATGGTGAACAACCTTGGCGGAGTCAGTGAACTCGAACTCGGCGCCATTGTAGGACAGGTCACAAGTGATCTAGAGGCCCGTGGAGTCGTCATCACTTGTATTCTGTCTGGGACATATATGGTGTGTTCCACCTTCACTTTATCTTGACGAACGACTCGATAATTATTGTAGACGAGCCTTGACATGCCAGGTTTTTCCATTACTCTCCTCCTACTTCCAAGCAAGGACGATTCCGAAGCCCCTTCTACTGATCTCATCTTGTCGCTCCTCAATGATCAACCAGATGTTCCGGGTTGGAAGTGGAACGCTCGAAGTCCTCCCATTCCTGGTGTGGGATTCCGTGTAGACCATGAGAATATCGTAACAAAAAAGACAGCACCCGGAATTATTAAATTCGCATATCCCGATGATGTTTGTCAGCGGGTCAAACAGGCTGCGAAAGCCCTGATCAAGGCTGAGCCAGAAATAACGAGGATGGACAGCATTGCTGGAGACGGTGATTGCGGATTGACATTGAAGGTACTCTTCTGGACTCTCAATTTCTGTGACAACTCTAATCTTTAGTCAGGCTGGAGCTGAGGGTATGATTCACGATTAATAGTGTGTGTGTCTGAAACTGAGGTGGCTCTTGTATAGCTTTCCTGAAGAACATCGACGCTGGTGATCTCTTTATGGATGATGCAGTTTCACTCATGATCAACATTTCGAAAATTGCAGAAGAAACCATGGGTGGAACAAGCGGAGCGCTATACTCGTACATTCTTTTCAACGGCCCATCCATTTCCTGCTGAAAAAATACTATTCAGGATTTTCTTCTCTGCCCTGGCACAGGGAATTCAAGAAAGTGCAAAAGGCGGCGAGTTGACACGCGAGAGATGGGGCCAAGCTCTCGTTACTGCTCAAGACAAATTGTACACCTATACTCGTGCTAGACCACCTTCTCGAACTCTTGTCGACCCTTTGGCTGCATTCATCGACACTTACAACAGCTCGCAAGGGGACCTCCTTACCTCTGTCAAGGCGGCAGCAGATGCAGCCGAGCTGACTAAAGACCTTGATGCGACAGCTGGAAGAAGCGCTTATCTCGAGGACGCCAGATTGAAGTTGGAAAGAATTCCTGATCCTGGGGCTTGGGGTGTCAAAGTCATCCTCGAAAATCTTTGATATTGGTATAACATGCCTGTCAAACAAAGGTGTAATCTGTAATATACATTGTGTGTAGCTCGTTAGGGTGTAAAATAAGATATGGTCAAGCCCAAAATAAAACAACAGAAAAAATTGTGGACACATAGTGCTACCATATTAAGATATCCCACTATCAGGCTCAGATGGTCGCCGTACGCGTAAAGCGATGTTTTCAAGAGGCAAATTTCTGCGATACTCAAGTGATCGGATGGGGGTGACTGCTTTATACATGTCGTCGATTTGTTCGAGGGAAAATCCTTGGGTCTATGTGATTAATGTGAGTCGCACTCAAATGGTAACGGTGTGCAGCCTCTTACCTCAGGTATACAGAGAAACGTGAAAATTATACCACAGAAGCAGGTAGAGCCCCAGATGAAGAACACCTTGGACTGAAGCCCCGCAGAACCGGGCTTGTTGTCAACCAGATAAGGTACTGTCAGAGAAAGTGCAGTTAGATCTGCGCAGAATAAACGTCTGAAAGCTCATACTGGAATATGTTATAACAAGGTTAGACAGCCAGTTTGCGGCGGTAGAAATGGACATGGCCTTGGCGCGAAGCTCCAGAGGGAACATTTCGGCGATCATAACCCATCCTATCGGACCCCAGGTCGCAGCAAAAATGGCAATGAAGATGCAAACAAAAACAATGAGAACCTGCTGCCCTGCGAGGTCTTTGACGGAGATAGTTTCACCAACGATGGCGACAATATATT